>Ga0335084_10001409_pt1 | contig 22455 bp, 37 predicted proteins | sample Lox_Sample_44_FD_206721 | JGI IMG/M metagenome (GOLD analysis project Ga0335084, IMG submission 206721) | Soil microbial communities from Loxahatchee National Wildlife Refuge, Florida, United States - Lox_Sample_4.4 | ecosystem: Environmental > Terrestrial > Soil > Wetlands | place: USA...
GCGGGTTGTGGCTCGCCGCCTTCTGCTCGATGGCGATCGCCGGCGCGAGCCCCTCGATCAGGTCGACGTCGGGCTTCTCCATCAGCTCGAGGAACTGACGCGCATAGGCGGAAAGCGACTCGACGTAGCGGCGCTGGCCCTCGGCGTAGAGCGTGTCGAAGGCGAGCGAGCTCTTGCCCGAGCCGGAGAGGCCGGTCACCACCACCAGGCGGTAGCGCGGCAGCTCGAGGCTGATGTTCTTCAGGTTATGGGTGCGCGCGCCGCGGATGCGGATCGAATCCATCGACGAATCTGCTCGAGGAGAAGACGGAAAGTGAAACTTGCTACTATAGCGTGATTCATTTTCCCGCCGATAGTCTTCCATGCAACGCGACCCGATGAGCGGAGTAGCCGCCGTCGGTTTGTTGGGGAACTACTGCGGTATCCGGCGCATGCGCTGCACTGGTCGTAATATGGTTCCTTATAGCGTTTTGCATGCGCCCGTTCCTCGCGGTCAACGAGGCGTCACGCGCGGCGTTGTGAGGGCATCAATCAAGGAGGTGTGAGATGGCATCGGTGAACAAGGTCATCATCGTGGGTAACCTCGGTGCGGACCCGGAAACGCGCTACCTGCCCAGCGGCGAGGCAGTCACCAACATTCGCGTCGCCACTACCGATCGCTGGAAGGACAAGGCGAGCGGGGAGATGAAGGAAGCCACCGAATGGCACCGCATCTCGTTCTTCGGGCGCTTGGCGGAAGTTGCCGGCGAGTACCTGAAGAAAGGCTCGCAGGTCTACGTCGAAGGCAGCCTGCGCACGCGCAAGTGGCAGGACAAGGAGTCCGGCCAGGACCGCTACAGCACCGAGGTCCGCGGCGACGTGATGCAGATGCTCGGCCGCCGCGAGGGCGGTGGAGAGCCGCGCGCCGACGCCGGAGAGGCGCGCACGGATCGAGGCGAGCCGAAGGGCGCGCCCGTGAAGGCCGCGCCGGCGACCGCCAAGAAGCCGGGCGGCAAGTTCGACGACATGGAAGACGATATTCCTTTTTGAAAAGAATAGGATAGAATCGCGGTATGCCGATCTACGAATACCGCTGCGAAGCCTGCGGACATCAGGAAGAGCATCTGCAGAAGGTCTCGGAGAAGCCGCTCACGAAATGCCCGTCGTGCGGGAAAAGGACCTATAAGAAGCAGTTGAGCGCCGCGGGATTCCAGCTCAAGGGAAGCGGCTGGTACGCGACGGACTTCAAGACCACCGGGAAAAAGCCGGCGGAAAAGAAGGCCGATCTCAAGAGCGAGCCTAAGAGCGAGGCCAAGGCGCAAACCAAGACCGAAACCAAGAAAACGGCCGCCCCGGCCGAGAGCGACTGACGCGAGGGCTGCATCGCAAGCCGGCCCGGCATGCGCCGGGCCGTTTGTTTTCTGAACCATGAAAAAGTACTTCATCACCGGGCTGCTGATCTGGATCCCGCTGGTCATCACCATCTGGGTGCTGAAGTTGGTGGTGGACGTGCTCGACCAGTCGCTGCTGCTGCTGCCGGACCGCCTGCACACCGAGAACTGGCTCGGCTTCCACCTGCCCGGTCTCGGCGCGATCCTGACGTTGCTGATCGTTCTGTTCACGGGCATCTTCGCGACTAATTTCTTCGGCGCGCAGCTGTTGCGGATGTGGAACGCGGTGGTGAACCGCATCCCGGTCGTCAACTCGATCTACTCCAGCGTCAAGCAGATCTCGGACACGCTGTTCTCCTCGAGCGGCCAGGCCTTCCGCAAGGCGTTGCTCGTGCAATGGCCGCATCAGGGCATGTGGACCATCGGCTTTCTCACCGGCGCGCCCGGCGGCGACGTGCTGAACCACATCCCGCCCGACTGCCTCAGCGTTTACGTGCCGACGACGCCGAACCCGACCGGCGGCTACTTCGTCATCGTCCAGCGCAAGGACGTGGTCGAGCTCGACATGACGGTGGACGAGGCGCTGAAGTACATCATCTCGATGGGCGTGGTGCCGCCGGCCGGAGGCAGCTGATGCGCACGCATTACTGCGGTGAGCTCGGCGCCGCGCTCGTCGACCGCGTCGTCACCCTCGCCGGCTGGGCGCACCGGCGCCGCGACCACGGCGGCGTGATCTTCGTCGACTTGCGCGACCGCGAGGGCCTGGCGCAGGTCGTGTTCAACCCGGACCGCAAGGAGGCCTTCGCCATCGCGGAGCGCATCCGCGCCGAATACGTTCTCAAAGTGACCGGGAACATCCGCAAGCGCCCGCAGGGCAGCACCAATCCGGAGCTGCGTTCGGGCGAAGTGGAGCTCGTCGCCCAGGAGGTGGAGATCCTGAATCCGTCGGCGACGCCGCCGTTCCAGCTCGACGACGATAACCTGTCCGAGACGGTGCGGCTGGAGCACCGCGTCCTCGACTTGCGGCGCGAGCCGATGCAAAAGAACCTGCGCCTGCGGCACCGTGCCTCCATGGCGGCGCGCCGTTTCCTCGACGGCAAGGGCTTCATCGACATCGAGACGCCCTTCCTCTACAAGTCGACCCCAGAGGGCGCGCGCGAATTTCTCGTACCCTCGCGGCTGCACGACGGCTACTTTTACGCTCTGCCGCAATCGCCGCAGCTCTTCAAGCAGATGCTGATGGTGGCCGGCTTCGACCGCTACTACCAGATCGTGAAGTGCTTCCGCGACGAGGACCTGCGCGCCGACCGCCAGCCCGAGTTCACCCAGATCGACATCGAGACCTCCTTCCTCGGCGAGCAGGAGATCCGCGCGCTGATGGAGGAGCTGGTGCGGCAGGTGTTCCGCGAGGCGGCCGGTATCGAGTTGCCGGCGTTTCCGGTGATGCGCTATGACGACGCGATCCGCGACTACGGGCTCGACAAGCCCGACCTGCGCGTGCCGCTCAAGCTCGCCGAGCTCACCGACGTGATGAAGGACGTCGACTTCAAGGTGTTCTCGGGCGCGGCGAACGCGAGCGGCGGGCGCGTCGCGGCGCTCAACGTACCCGGCGGCGGCTCGCTCACGCGCGGCGAGATCGACGGCTATACCGAGTACGTGCGCAGCCTCGGCGCCAAGGGCCTCGCTTACATCAAGGTGAACGAGAAAGCGAAGGGCGCCGAGGGCTTGCAGTCGCCGATCGTCAAGAATCTGCACGAGCGCGCGCTCGCCGAGATCCTGCGCCGCACCGGCGCCGCCGACGGCGACCTGATCTTCTTCGGCGCCGACGCGGCCGACACGGTGAACGAAAGCCTCGGTGCGCTACGCCAGAAGATCGGCCACGAGCGCGGGCTAGCCGAGAGGGGCTGGCGGCCGCTGTGGGTGGTGGATTTCCCGATGTTCGAGCGCGATGACGAGACCGGACAGTGGAAGGCGCGCCACCATCCCTTCACCAGCCCGAAGGACGGCCACGAGCAGTTCATCGCGACCGCGCCGGAAAAGGCCTATGCCAAGGCGTACGACGTGGTGCTGAACGGCTGGGAACTCGGCGGCGGCTCGGTGCGGATCCACCGCGACGAGGTGCAGCAGAAAGTTTTCGACGCGCTGAAGATCTCCGCCGAAGACCGCCGCGCCAAGTTCGGCTTCCTGCTCGACGCGCTGCAGTACGGCGCGCCGCCGCACGGCGGCATCGCCTTCGGCCTCGACCGCATGGTGGCCCTGATGGCCGGCGTGGACGCGATCCGCGACGTAATCGCCTTCCCGAAGACGCAGCGCGGGCAGGACCTGCTCACCGGCGCGCCGACTCGCGTGATGGAAAAGCAGCTGCGAGACCTGCACATCCGCCTCAGGAACCCGCCGCAATCGTGAGGCTGGCGGCCGTGCGTGCTGCGGCGCTCCTCGCGCTCGCCTTCGCGGTCGCGGCTTTCGGCAAGGACATCCTCGAGAAGGACCTGCCCGCCGAGGCGCGGCAGACCCTCGAGGCGATCAAGGGCAACGGCCCGTTTCCCTACAAGCAGGACGGCGCTACGTTCGGCAACCGCGAGAGACGCCTGCCGCTGCGGGCCAACGGCTACTATCGCGAATACACGGTGAGAACGCCGGGCGCGAAGGATCGCGGCCCGCGCCGCATCATCGCCGGCAACGGCGGCGAGTTTTACTATAGCGACGACCATTACAAGACTTTCCGGAGGATTCGCGAGTAATGGGGAAGCTGCTCGAACGGCTGAAGGATCCGTCCCGCTCGGGCGCGTACCGCGTGACGCGCGATGCGGAGGTAGTGGACGCCGTTCGCGAGGGCGGCCTGCGGTCGCAGTCGGTCTCGCTGAAAGGTGCTGCGACGAAGGCCGAGCTGATGGAGCGTATCGCCGGCGCGCTCAAGTTCCCGGAATGGTTCGGCGGCAACTGGGACGCGCTCGAGGACTGCCTGACCGAGACGCGCGGCTATCTCCTGTTCCGCGACTTCGAAGGCTTGGGCACGGACGACCTGGGCGTGCTGCTGGACGTGCTCGCCTCGGTCGCGGGGTTCTGGTCGGAGCGCGGCGAGCCCTTCTTCGCCGTGTTCATTGATCCGCAGCGCAAGCTGCGCGCCCGGGAGCTGTTCCGGGAAGCGTGAGCTACAAGCTGCCGGTTTCCGTGCTGGTGCTCGTGCATACCGCCGGGCTCGAGGTGCTGCTGCTGGAGCGCGCCGCCCGCCCCGGCTACTGGCAGTCGGTGACGGGCTCGCTCGATCGCGCCGACGAGCCGCTCGAGGCCGCAGCCGCGCGCGAGCTGCGCGAGGAGACCGCCATCGCACCGGAACAGGGCACGCTGGAGCGATGGAATGTTACGAATACTTTCGAGATCTACGTCACGTGGCGGGGCCGCTTCGCGCCCGGCGTCACGCACAATACCGAGCATGTCTTCGGCTTCAGGCTGCCCCGGCGGGTGCCCGTGACGCTTTCGCCCGACGAGCACGTCGCCTTTCAGTGGCTTCCCTGGCGCGAGGCGGCGGCGCGGTGCTTTTCCTGGACCAACCGCGACGCCATACTGATGCTCGGCGAGCGACCATGAACAGCCTGCGCGTCGTTACCCTCAACATCCACAAGGGACTCTCGCAGTTCAACCGCCGCATGGTGCTGCACGAGCTGCGCGACGGGCTGCGCGCGCTCGAGCCCGACATCGTCTTCCTGCAGGAGGTGCAGGGGCTGAATCAGCGCTTCGCGCTGCGCTTCGCCATGTGCCCGCCCGGCGCGCAGCACGAATTCCTGGCCGGCGACCATTGGCAGCACGTCTACGGCTGCAACGCCGTGTACGACCACGGCCACCACGGCAACGCCATCCTGTCGCGCTTCCCGTTCCTCTCCTTCGAGAACACCGACGTTTCGGATCATCGCTGGGAGCGCAGGGGGTTGCTGCATTGCGTGGTGAGCGTGCCCGGCTGGCGCCGCAATCTGCACCTGGTTTGCGCCCACCTCTCGCTGCACGAGCGCGGCCGCAGCCGGCAGATCGAGGCGATGTCCAGGCGCCTCGAGGAGCTCGCCTCGCGCGACCTGCCGATCATCGTAGCCGGCGACTTCAACGACTGGCGGCACCGCGCCACCGCGATTCTCGAGCGGCGACTGGGAATGACCGAGGTCTCGGTGGCGCACCACGGCCGTCCGCTCGCCACTTATCCGAGCCTGCTGCCCTTCCTCAGACTCGACCGCATCTATGTGCGCGGCTTCGAGGTGCGCTCGTCCAAGGTGCACCGCGGCAAGCCCTGGTCGATGCTTTCCGACCACCTCGCGGTGAGCGCCGAGCTCAAGCGCGCCTGACGCGTTACTCGACCAGGCGCAGCCGTCCCGCTTCGAGCGCCGGCACGACCGGAAAGGCGTCCAGGCGACAGGCGAACTCGATTTCGTGGGCGAGGCCACGCGAGGCCATGATGCGGCCGACGCGGCAATCGAGCAGCGCATCGGGGATGCGCGCCTGGCGATAGAGGGCGCGCGCCGCCTTTGCCGCATCCGACAAGTCTCCGGCGCCGCCCAGCCGCTCGGCCAAGCGCTCCACGAAGTAGCCCGCCCCGTAGAAGTCCTCGAGATTGAAGTTGTTGCCGGAGCCCGAGCAGACGATGAGCACCGTCTCGCCGGGGTGCCGCGCGCAGACGTGCGCGACGAGGCGGCGCGCGTTGAGCAGAGCGCCGCAGTAGACGCGCGTAGCGCCGGCGGCGAGCGTCATCGCCACGGTGCCATTGGTCGTCGAGTAGATGACGCACTTGCCCGCCACGCCGTGCTCGACGAGCGCGAGCGGGGCGGGATGCGCGAAGCCCTCGAGGGTGCGCGTGTTGAGCTCGCCCGAGAGGACGTACGAGTCCGGCGGCATCCCCCGCGAGCGCTCGCGCGCGGCGGCCTCGTCGAGCACCGGCACGATCTCGCTCGCGCCGTGCGCGAGCGCCGCCACCATCGTGGTAGTGGCGAAGAGAATGTCGAGCACGATGACGACCTTTCCCGCCAGGCGCACGGTGTCGAGCTCCTCCTTCTTGGTGAGCACGTGCACCTTGTGGTTGAGCTCGACCCTCGCGCTCATGGCGCTGGCCGCCGGCCGAACATGCCCCAGCCTTCCATGGTGAGCACCGTCTCGCCCGCCTGGTTCACGGCTTCCCAGCGATGCTTGACCAGGCCGACGTCGCGGCGGCTCGCCGAGGCGCGCGACTCGATCACCGTGCGCGAGTAGGAGATCGTGTCGCCCGGCCGCACCGGCTTGAGCCAGCGGATATCCTCGATGCCCGGCGAGCCCAGGCTTGCCGTCTTGCCGACGTAGTGCTCGACCATCAGGCGCATGCCGACCGCGCAGGTGTGCCAGCCGCTCGCGATGAGCCCGCCAAAGGGCGTTTGCTTCGCGGCGTCGGCGTCCAGGTGGAAGGGCTGCGGGTCGAACTGCCGCGCGAAGGCGACGATCTCCTCCGCGTCGAAGGTATGGCGGCCCATCTCCGAGCGCTCGCCGACCTTGAAGTCTTCCCACCAGATCATGCGTGGGGGGCCACTCTTTCATACCGCAGGACCCGCTTGCGCAAATCGTCGGGCAGCGGCGCGGCCTTCATCGTCGCCGGGTCCGCGTTCACGTACACGAGCTCCGCCGTGATGAGCGGCGCGCTCTCGGCAGCTTCGCGGCCCGTCCGGTAGATCTCGAAGTGGAACGTCATGCTGGAGCGGCCGAGCTTCGCCACGCGGCAGCAGATCTCGAGCTCCTCGTCGTAGCGCGCGGAACCGAGATAGTCGAGCGTCGCCTTGCGCAGATAGACGTCGTTGGCGTAGCGGTCGACATAGCCTTCGGGATAGGAGAGCCCGATCGCGCGCCAGTATTCCGCGATCGCCGTATCTATATAGGTGAGATAGTGGCCGTTGAAGACGATCTTCTGCATGTCCACTTCGGCCCAGCGCACCCGCAGGCGGGGCGCGCAGACGAAATCGGTTCTCGGCATGACGACCTTGTTGGCGTCGCGGTGGTCCTTCGGGCATTCATGAGGCGAGGCGGCGGCACACAAGTCGTTTGCGCGTACGCCTCCTCCTGCGGAAGATTGTAGCTGCGATGGACGAGATGGTCGCCCGCAGCATGGCCCGCTGGCCGAACGTGCCAGCGGTGTACGGCTGGCTGTCGCTCGACCGGCGCGGCAACTGGCGCATCAAGCAGGAGCGGGTCGGAAACGCCGCGCTGCGCGAGTTCATAGCGCGCAACTACCAGGCCGACGAGCGAGGCTGCTGGTTTTTTCAGAATGGGCCGCAACGCGTTTTCGTGAGACTCGACTACACGCCGCTCGTGGTGCACTACGAGGGCGAATCGCTACTCGATCACTGCGGCCGTCCCTTCGCGGGCGCCACCCTGTACCAGGACGACGAAGGTTCGGTCCTGCTGGCTGGCGGGAGCGGCATTGCTCTGCTCGACGACCGCGACCTGATGCGCGTCGCCGAGCATGCCGAGCCGGCGCCCCGTATCCGGCGCGCTGAGGTGGCGAGCCGTTTCGGCTTCGTCGCGGACCCCCGGCCGTAGAGGGAAACTCGCCCGGAATTCGTTGCGCTGGCAGGGAATCGTCTTTATAATCCGGCCTCTTTTTTGGACCCTGGGCGGCTGATCTGAGCACCCGACAGCCGCCCGGTTTGTTTCTGGAAATCTTAAAAACATGCCTACCGTCAATCAGTTAGTGAGGGCTGGGCGCGCCGCCAAGCGCGCCAAGTCGAAAGTCCCGGCGCTCGCCGGCTCGCCGCAGAAGCGGGGAGTCTGCACCCGGGTCTACACCACGACGCCCAAGAAGCCGAACTCCGCGCTTCGCAAGGTGGCGAAGGTGCGCCTCACCAACGGCTTCGAAGTCATCGGCTACATCGGCGGCGAAGGCCACAACCTGCAGGAGCACTCGGTGGTGCTGATCCGCGGCGGGCGCGTCAAGGACCTGCCCGGCGTGCGTTATCACATCGTGCGCGGGTCGCTCGACACCCAAGGCGTGAAGGATCGCAAGCAGAGCCGCTCGAAGTACGGCGCCAAGGCGCCGAAGTCGGCATAGAGACAGGAATCCCGCAACCATGCCCCGCCGCAGAGAAGTCCCCAAACGCGAGATCCTGCCGGATCCGAAGTTCCACAACGTCGAAGTCGCCAAGTTCGTCAACGTGCTGATGACGCGCGGCAAGAAGTCGGTCGCCGAGCGCATCATTTACGGCGCGCTCGATACGATCAAGTCGAAGTCGGGCAAGGACCCGATCGAGGTGTTCACGCAGGCGGTGCAGAACGTGAAGCCGGTGGTCGAGGTGAAGAGCCGCCGCGTCGGCGGCGCGAACTACCAGGTGCCGGTGGAAGTGCGGCCGGTGCGGCGCGTGGCGCTCGCCATGCGCTGGATCCGCGAGGCGGCGCAGAAGCGCGGCGAGAAATCGATGATGGTTCGCCTGGCGGGCGAGCTGGCCGAGGCGGCCGAGGGTCGCGGCGGCGCGATGAAGAAGCGTGAGGAAGTGCACCGGATGGCGGAGGCCAACAAGGCCTTCTCCCACTACAGGTTTTAGGAATGGCCGTGGCGCGCAAGACTCCCATCGAACGCTACCGGAACATCGGCATCTCGGCGCACATCGACGCCGGCAAGACGACGACCACCGAGCGCATCCTGTTCTACACCGGCGTCAACCACAAGATCGGCGAGGTGCACGACGGCGCCGCCACGATGGACTGGATGGAGCAGGAGCAGGAGCGCGGCATCACCATCACCTCGGCGGCGACCACTTGCTACTGGAAGGGGATGGATCTTTCCTATCCCGAGCACCACATCAACATCATCGACACGCCCGGGCATGTCGACTTCACGATCGAAGTAGAGCGCTCGATGCGCGTGCTCGACGGCGCGTGCATGGTCTACGACGCAGTGGCCGGCGTGCAGCCGCAGTCCGAGACGGTGTGGCGCCAGGCCAACAAGTACCGCGTGCCGCGGCTTGCCTTTATCAACAAGATGGACCGCGTCGGCGCCACCTTCTTCAAGTCGTACGGCCACATCCGCGACCGCCTGAAGGGCAACCCGGTGCCGATCCAGATTCCGATCGGCCTCGAAGACAAGTTCGCCGGCGTCATCGACCTCGTCGCCATGCAGGCGATCTACTGGGACGAAGCCTCCCAGGGCATGAAGTTCGAGAAGAAGCCGATCCCCGCCGAACTGCAGGCTGAGGCGAAGGAGTGGCACGGCAAGATGGTCGAAGCCGCGGCCGAGGCGAACGAAGAGCTGATGAACAAGTACCTCGAGTCGGGCGAGCTCTCGATCGAGGAAATCAAGCGCGGGCTGCGCCTGCGCACCATCGCCAACGAGATCGTGCCGATGCTTTGCGGCACCGCCTTCAAGAACAAGGGCGTGCAGGCGATGCTCGACGCGGTCATCGACTACCTGCCGTCGCCGCTCGACATCCCGCCGGTCAAGGGCGAGAACGATAAGGGCGAGCCGGACACCCGCAAAGCGGGCGACGAGGAACCGTTCGCCGCGCTCGCGTTCAAGATCATGACCGACCCGTTCGTCGGCCAGCTCTCGTTCATCCGCGTCTACTCGGGGGTGCTGGTGTCGGGCGACACGGTGCTGACCTCCATGAAGGGGCGCAAGGAGCGCATCGGCCGCTTGTTGCAGATGCACGCCAACGAGCGCAAGGAAATCAAGGAAGTCCGCGCCGGCGACATCGCCGCGGTGGTCGGCCTGAAGGACGTCATCACGGGCGAGACCATCAGCGACGTGAAGAAGTCGATCACGCTCGAGCGCATGGTGTTCCCGGAGCCTGTCATTTCGCAGGCGGTGGAGCCGAAGACCAAGATCGACCAGGAAAAGATGGGCGTTGCGCTGGGGCGCCTGGCGCAGGAAGACCCGTCGTTCCGCGTGCGCACCGACGAAGAGTCGGGCCAGACCATCATCTCCGGCATGGGCGAGCTGCACCTCGAGATCATCGTCGACCGCATGAAGCGCGAGTTCGGCGTCGAGGCCTCCGTCGGCAAGCCGCAAGTGGCCTACCGCGAGACCTTCAAGAAGCAGGTCGAAATGGAAGGCAAGTTCGTCAAGCAGTCGGGCGGGCGCGGCCAATACGGCCACGTCTGGCTCAAGCTCGAGCCGCAGCCGGGCAAGGGCAACGAATTCGTCGACGGCATCAAGGGCGGCCGGGTGCCGAAGGAGTTCATCCCGGCGGTGAAAAAGGGCGTCGACGAGGCGATCAACGAAGGCGTGCTCGCCGGCTACCCGGTGGTCGACGTCAAGGCCACGCTGACCGACGGTTCGTACCACGAGGTCGACTCGAACGAGAACGCGTTCAAGATGGCCGCCATCTTCGCCTTCAAGGACGGCATGCGCGCGGCGCAGCCGGTGCTGCTCGAGCCGATCATGGCGGTCGAGGTGGAGACTCCCGAGGAGAAGATGGGCGACGTGATCGGCGACCTGTCTTCCCGCCGCGGCGTGATCCAGGGCATGGATGACCTGCCCGGCAGCAAGGCGGTCAAGGCCGAGGTGCCGTTGAACGAGATGTTCGGCTATTCGACCCAGCTGCGCTCGCTCACCCAGGGGCGCGCGACCTACACCATGGAATTCAAGCACTACGCCGAGGCGCCCAAGAACGTAGCGGACGCCATCATCAAGAAAGACGACAAGGAAAAGAAGTAGGAGCGGAATATGGCAAAAGGCAAATTCGAGCGTACGAAGCCGCACGTGAACGTAGGGACGATTGGTCACGTGGATCACGGGAAGACGACGCTGACGGCGGCGATGACGCACATTCTGGCGAAGAAGTACGGTGGGGAGGCGAAGAACTACGACCAGATCGATGCGGCGCCGGAGGAGAAGGCGCGCGGCATCACGATCAACACGGCGCACGTGGAGTACCAGACGGAGAAGAGGCACTACGCGCACGTGGACTGTCCGGGGCACGCGGACTACATCAAGAACATGATCACGGGCGCGGCGCAGATGGACGGGGCGATTCTGGTGGTGTCGGCGGCCGATGGGCCGATGCCGCAGACGCGCGAGCACATCCTGCTGGCGAGGCAGGTGGGGGTGCCCTACATCGTGGTGTTCATGAACAAGGCCGACATGGTCGATGACAAGGAGCTCTTGGAGCTCGTCGAGGTCGAGGTGCGCGAGCTGCTCTCGAAGTACGAGTTTCCGGGGGACAAGACCCCGATCGTGATCGGCTCGGCGCTGAAGGCTCTGGAGGGCGACAAGAGCCCGATGGGGGAGGGGGCGATTCTGAAGCTGGCGGAGGCCCTCGACAGCTACATCCCGACGCCCAAGCGCGAGATCGACAAGCCGTTTCTGATGCCGGTGGAGGACGTGTTCTCGATCTCGGGGCGGGGCACGGTGGTGACCGGGCGCGTGGAGCGCGGGATCGTGAAGGTGGGCGATGAGATCGAGATCGTGGGGATCAAGCCCACGGTGAAGACGGTGTGCACGGGCGTGGAGATGTTCAGGAAGCTCTTGGACGAGGGGCAGGCCGGGGACAACGTGGGCATTCTTCTGCGCGGCACCAAGCGCGAGGAAGTGGAGCGCGGGCAGGTGCTGGCCAAGCCCGGCTCGATCACCCCGCACGCGAAGTTCGAGTGCGAGGTGTACGTGCTCAGCAAGGAAGAGGGCGGGCGGCATACGCCGTTCTTCAACAACTACCGGCCGCAGTTTTACTTCCGCACCACGGATGTGACGGGCGCGGTGGAGCTGCCCAAGGGGACCGAGATGGTGATGCCGGGGGACAACGTGAAGATGGTGGTGACCCTGATCACCCCGGTGGCGATGGAGCAGGGCCTTCGCTTCGCCATCCGCGAGGGCGGCAAGACCGTCGGCGCCGGCGTCGTCGCGAAGATCATCGAGTAAGGGAAATGCAGAGCCAACGCATTCGAATTCGTCTCAAAGCGTACGACTACCGGTTGATCGACCAGTCGGCGCTTGAGATCGTAGACACCGCGAAGCGCACTGGCGCCGTGGTTCGGGGGCCCGTTCCCCTGCCGACGCGCAAGCAGCGCTTCGACTTGCTGCGCTCGCCGCACATCGACAAGGCTTCGCGGGACCAGCTTGAGATCCGCACTCATCTGCGGTTGATGGATATCATCGACCCGACCGACAAGACGGTCGATGCACTAATGAAGTTGGACCTTCCCGCCGGCGTCGACGTCGAGATCAAGGTCCAGTAACACGCAGCACTAAGTGAAGGGCCGGCCAATTGCAGCCGGCATCCCCTGGCAAGGGGATCAAGCAAAAGAGGAAGGTATGACGATAGGACTGGTCGGCCGCAAGGTCGGCATGACGCGCATCTTCACCGAAGACGGCACCACGCAGCCGGTGACGGTGCTCGACGTCTCCGACAACCGCATCACCCAGATCAAGACCGCGGAGAAGGACGGCTATGCCGCCGTGCAGGTCGCCTTCGGCAAGCGCCGCGCGAGCCGGGTGCGCAAGCCGCTCGCCGGCCATCTCGCCAAGGCGGCGGTCGAGGCCGGCCGCGTGCTGCGCGAATTCCGCGTCGCCAAGCCGGAGGAGCTCGCTGAGCTGAAGGTCGGCGGCAAGATCGGCGTGGAAGTATTCAAGGTCGGTCAGTTCGTCGACGTGCAGGGCGTGACGATCGGCAAGGGCTTCGCCGGCGTCATCAAGCGCCATCACTTCGGCGGCCAGAACGCATCGCACGGCAATTCCATCTCGCACCGCGTGCCGGGCTCCACGGGCCAGAACCAGAGTCCTTCGCGCGTGTTTCCGGGCAAGCGCATGCCGGGTCACCTCGGCGACGCGCGCCGCACGATCCTCAATCTCGAGATCGTTCGCATCGACGCCGAGCGCCAGCTGCTGCTGGTGAAGGGCTCGGTGCCGGGCTCCGACGGCCGCGACGTGCTCGTCCGCTCGGCGATCAAGGGCCAGCCGAAGATCACCGCCAAGCCCGCGCCCAAGGCGCAAGCGGCCGCGGCCAGGGCGGAGAAGCCCGCCGCCAAGCCGGCAGCCAAGCCGCAACCGACGGCAAAAGGGTAAGGGGCCGCCATGGAATTGAAGATGGTGAACGAGACGGGCGGCGCCGGAACCTTCAAGGCTTCCGACGAAGTGTTCGCGCGGGACTTCAACCAGGCGCTGGTGCACCAGATCGTGGTCGCCTTCCAGGCGAACGCGCGCATCGGCTCGCGCGCGCAGAAAGACCGCGGCGCGGTGAGCCACTCGACCAAGAAGCCGTGGCGCCAGAAGGGCACCGGCCGCGCGCGCGCCGGCATGACCTCCAGCCCGCTGTGGCGCGGCGGCGGCAAGATCTTCCCCAACTCGCCCGACGAGAATTTCTCGCACAAGGTGAACCGCAAGATGTACCGGGCGGGGATCGCCTCCATCCTGTCGCAGCTCGCGCGCGAGGACCGCATCCGCGTGGTCGAGAAGTTCAGCGTCGACCAGCCGAAGACCAAGCTGCTCGCGCAAAAGGTGAAGTCGATGGGGCTCGAGGGCGTGCTGGTCATTACCGACGCGGTGGACGAGAACCTGATGCTTTCGTCGCGCAACCTGGCGAACGTCGAAGTGCTCGACGTCAGGCACGCGAATCCCGTTTCCCTGGTGCGCTACCCGCACGTGGTGCTGACCAAGGCGGCGATCGCGAAGCTGGAGGAGATGCTCAAATGACCGCCGTCAAGAAATACAACGCCGCCCAGCTGATGAACATCGTGCTGGCGCCGGTGGTTTCCGAAAAGAGCACCTTCGTCGCCGACAAGAACCGTCAGTACGTGTTCCGCGTCGCCGACCATGCCACCAAGCCCGAGATCAAGGCGGCGGTCGAGCTGATGTTCAAGACCAAGGTGGACGCGGTCACGGTGTCCAATGTGAAGGGCAAGGAGCGCCGCTTCGGTCGGCTGGTCGGCCGCAAGCGCAGCTGGAAGAAGGCCTACGTGCGGCTTGCCGAGGGTCAGGAAATCAACTTCGCCGCCACGGAATAGGGACGAAAGCGCCATGCCACTCATCAAAGTCAAGCCGACTTCCCCAGGCCGACGCGGGCTGGTCAAGGTCGTGACGCCCGAGCTGCACAAGGGCGAGCCGCATTGGCCGCTGGTCGCGCCAAAGCGCCGCGGCAGCGGCCGCAACAACCTGGGTCGCGTCACCATGCGGCACCAGGGCGGCGGCCACAAGCACCACCTGCGGATCGTCGATTGGCGCCGCGACAAGGACGCGATTCCGGCCGAGGTCGAGCGGCTCGAATACGACCCGAACCGCAGCGCGCACCTCGCCCTTCTGCTCTACGCGGACGGCGAGCGCCGCTACGTCATCGCGCCGAAGGGCGTGCAGGCCGGCGCTCAGCTGATGTCGGGCCCCGAGGCGCCGATCAAGCCGGGCAACACGCTGCCGCTGCGCAACATCCCCATCGGCACCATCGTTCACTGCGTGGAGATGCTGCCCGGCAAGGGCGCGCAGCTCGCGCGCGCCGCCGGAGCCGGCGTCCAGGTGCTCGCGCGCGAAGGCTCGTACGCGCAGCTTCGCCTGCGCTCGGGCGAGATCCGCAAGGTGCACGTCGACTGCCGCGCCACCATCGGCGAAACCGGCAACGCCGAGCACAACCTCGAATCGATCGGCAAAGCGGGCCGCGTGCGTTGGCGCGGCGTGCGGCCGACGGTGCGCGGCGTGGCGATGAACCCGATCGACCACCCGCACGGCGGCGGCGAAGGCCGCACCGGCACGGCCCAGCCGCCGGTGTCGCCGTGGGGGCAGCAGAGCAAGGGCTTCAAGACCCGTCGCAACAAGCGCACGCAGGCGATGATCGTGCGCGACAGACGAGTGAAATGAGGAGCGCTAGAAGCCGCGTCTAACGGCAAGGAACTCTATGTCACGTTCAATCAAGAAGGGCCCCTTCGTCGACTACCACCTGATGGCCAAGGTCGAGAAAGCGCGCGCGGGGAACGACAAGCGTCCGATCAAGACCTGGTCACGGCGCTCGACTATCCTGCCGGACTTCGTCGGGCTGACGATCGCCGTGCACAACGGCAAGACGCACATGCCGATCTACGTCACGGAGAACATGGTCGGCCACAAGCTCGGCGAGTTCGCCCTGACGCGCATCTTCAAGAGCCACTCGGCCGCGGGCAAGCGCACCGAGGAGGCGGTGGGCGGCGAGCGTCGCGGGCCTCCGGGCGGAGCGCCCGGTGCCGCCGCGCCGGCAGCCGCCCCGGCCGCCGCTCCCGCGGCTGCGGCTGCGGCTCCGGCCAAGAAATAAGGGATGGCGAGCATGGAAACCAAAGCAATCCTGCGCGGTGCGCGGCTCTCGGCCCAGAAGGGCCGGCTGGTCGCGGACATGATCCGCGGCAAGCCGGTCGACCAGGCGATGAACATCCTCTCCTTCACGCCGAAGAAGGGCGCCGCGATCATCCGCAAGGTGCTCGAGTCGGCGATCGCCAATGCCGAGCACAACGATGGAGCCGACATCGACGCGCTGAAGGTCAAAACCATCTACGTCGAGCGCGGCATGTTCCTGAAGCGCTTCCAGGCGCGCGCCAAGGGCCGCGGCAACCGCGTGCTGAAGCACAGCTGCCACATTTTCATCACCGTCGGAGACTGAGCCGCCATGGGACAGAAAATCAATCCGGTCGGCTTCCGCCTCTCGGTCAACCGCAACTGGAGCTCGCGCTGGTACGCGAACAGCCGCAACTTCGCGCCGATGCTCGCTGAAGACATCAAGGTGCGCGACTTCCTGAAGTCGAAGCTCGCGCACGCCTCGGTCGGCCGCGTGCTGATCGAGCGTCCCGCCAAGGACGCGCGCATCACCATCTTTTCGGCGCGTCCCGGGGTGGTGATCGGCAAGAAGGGCGAGGAGATCGAGTCGCTCAAGGCCGAGCTGCGCAGGATCATGGGCGTGCAGCAGGTGCACGTGAACATCGAGGAGATCAGGAAGCCCGAGATCGACGCGCAGCTGATCGCCGATTCGATCGCCCAGCAGCTCGAGAAGCGCATCATGTTCCGCCGCGCGATGAAGCGCGCGATGCAGAACGCCATGCGCCTGGGCGCGCAGGGCATCAAGATCATGAGCTCGGGCCGCCTGAACGGCATCGAGATCGCGCGCACCGAGTGGTATCGCGAAGGGCGCGTGCCGCTGCACACGCTGCGCGCCGACATCGACTACGGCCTGGGCGAGGCGAAAACCAATTACGGCGTGATCGGCATCAAGGTGTGGGTGTACAAGGGCGAGATCGTGCCGAAAGGCGAGGCCGCCCAGGCGGCGGCGCTCGCAGCGGCGATGCCGCCCGCGCAGCCCGAAGTGCCCGCGGAGCCCAAGCGTGCGAAGAAGCCCTCGGCCAAGTTCGGCGCCAAGCGCCCCGCGGCGAAGCCGCGCACGGAGGGCGACAGGAAGCAGCCCGCCGCCAGGAAGGAAGCCGCCCCGGCGCCGAAGACCACGGTGAAGAAGGCGAAGAAGGTCGTGAAAGACGAAGGCGAGACGAAGGAGTAAGCAATGCTGCAACCGGCACGCACCAAATACAGAAAGCAGCAAAAGGGCCGCAACACCGGCGTGGCCACGCGCGGCAACAAGGTCTCGTTCGGCGAGTACGGGCTGAAAGCGACTACGCGCGGCCGGCTCACGGCGCGCCAGCTCGAGGCCGCCCGCCGAGCGATGTCGCGCCACATCAAGCGCGGCGGCCGCATCTGGATCCGCGTGTTCCCGGACAAGCCGATCTCGCAGAAGCCCGCCGAGGTCCGCATGGGCAACGGCAAGGGCAACCCGGAATACTTCGTCTGCGAGATCCAGCCGGGCAAGGTGATCTACGAGATGGACGGCGTGGAGGCGACGGTGGCGAAAGAAGCCTTCGCCCTCGCCTCGGCCAAGCTGCCCTTCCGCACCATCGTCGTGCAGCGCATGCTGGGACAGTAAGCCATGAAAGCGAGCGAGATCCGGGGCAAGAGCGGCGAGGAGCTGCAGAAGGAGCTGGAGGGGCTGCTGCGGGCGCAATTCGGCCTGCGCATGCAGCTCGCCACGCAGCAGCTGTCCAACACCAGCCAGCTGAAGAAGGTGCGGCGCGACATCGCGCGCGTGCGAACCATCATGAAAGAGAAGGCGGCGAAATGAGCGCGGCGGCGATCGAGCAGGCGGCCCCGGCGGCGAAGAATCAGCGCAAGCTGGTCGGCCGCGTGGTCAGCGACAAGATGCAGAAGACGGTGGTGGTGCGGGTCGAGCGCCGGGTGCGCGACGCCCTGATGGGCAAGATCATCACCCGCTCGAAGAAGTATCACGCCCACGTGGAGACGGGCGAGTTCAAGGAGGGCGACCTGGTCGAGATCGCCGAGTGCCGGCCGATCTCGCGCACCAAGTCGTGGCGCGTGACGCGGCTGGTGGAGAAATCGAAGGCGGTTTGAGATACAATTGCGGTCCCCGAGTACCGCGGGGTCCAAAACTGCGCGGCAGTTGCTGCGCAAGTTGGAGCGGAGACAAAAATGATTCAGATGGAGTCCGTGCTGGACGTCGCCGACAACACCGGTGCGCGTGCGGTTTTGTGCATCAAGGTGCTGGGCGGCTCGAAGCGTCGCTATGCCTCGATCGGCGACGTCATCAAGGTCAGCGTCCAGGACGCCGCGCCGCGCGGCCGCGTGAAGAAAGGCGAGATCTACCACGCAGTGGTGGTGCGCACCGCGAAGGGCGTGCGCCGTTCCGACGGCTCGCTGATCCGCTTCGACCGCAACGCCGCCGTGCTGCTCACGCCGAAGATGGAGCCGATCGGCACGCGCATCTTCGGGCCGGTAACGCGGGAGCTGCGTACCGAGCAGTTCATGAAGATCGTTTCGCTGGCGCCCGAGGTCCTCTGATGCAACGCATAAAGAAGGGTGACGAGGTAGTCGTGCTCGCTGGCCGCGACAAGGGCAAGCGGGGCACGGTGCTGCGCCGCGTCGACGCGCAGTTCGTGGTCGTCGAGGGCGTGAACCGGGTGAAGAAGCACCAGCGGCCCAACCCGATGAAGAACATCACGGGCGGCATCGTCGACAAGGACATGCCGATCCATATCTCGAACGTCGCGCTCTTCAATCCGGCGACCAAGAAAGCCGACCGCGTCGGCGTGAAGTCGCTCGAGGACGGCCGCAAGGTGCGGGTGTTCAAGGCTAACGGCGAACAAGTGGACGTCTAACATGGCCAAGGACGACAAGAAGCAGGACAAGCCGGAAAAGAAGCCCGCCCAGCAACAGCAGCAGGCGGAACGGAAGCCGAAGAAAGAGGCGCAGGCGCCGAAGAAGGAAGCCGCGCCGAAGTCCGACCAGCCGGAGCTGCCGGCTCCGCCGGCGCGCCTCGCCTCGTTCTACAAGGACAAGGTGGTGCCGGACCTCATGCAGAAGTTCGGCTACAAGACGGTGATGCAGGTGCCGCGCCTGCGCAAGATCACCATCAACATGGGCGTTGGCGAGACCACCTCCGACAAGAAGGTGCTCGACAACGCCGTAGCCGACATGCAGAAGATCGCCGGCCAGAAGCCGGTGGTCACCCTGGCGCGCCGTTCGATCGCCAACTTTAAGGTGCGCGCCGGCTTCCCGGTGGGCTGCATGGTGACGCTGCGCGGGGCGCGCATGTACGAGTTCCTCGACCGCCTGGTGAACATCGCGATGCCGCGCATCCGCGACTTCCGCGGCGTGTCGAACCGCGCCTTCGACGGCCGGGGCAACTACAGCCTAGGCTTCAAGGAGCAGATCATCTTCCCGGAGATCGAGTACGACAAGATCGACGCGCTCCGCGGCATGAACATCGCAATCACCACCACCGCGAAGACGGACGACGAGGCGCGCGCTCTGCTCGCCGCGTTCCGCTTCCCGTTCAAGCACTGAGGATCCGCATGGCCAAGCTCGCACTCAAGCTGCGCAACGAAAAGCGCAAGAAGATGGTGGAGAAATTCAAGGCGAAGCGCGCCTCGCTTCTCGAGGTGCTGCAGGACCCGCGCGCCTCCGACGAGGCCAAGGAAGCCGCGCGCGACAAGCTGCAGAGGCTGCCGCGCGACGCTTCGCCCGTGCGCCTGCGCAACCGCTGCGCCCTGACCGGCCGGCCGCGCGGCGTGTACCGCAAGTTCGGCCTGGGCCGCAACAAGCTGCGCGACCTCGCGCTCAAGGGCGAAGTGCCCGGCGTGATCAAGGCCAGCTGGTAAGGGACAGGAGAGATACGAATGAGCATGACCGATCCCGTCTCCGACATGCTGACCCGCATCCGCAACGCCCAGATGGTCGGGCATACGGAAGCGGTGATGCCGGCCTCCCGCCTGAAGGCCTCGATCGCCCAGGTGCTGAAGGACGAGGGCTATATCGAGGATTTCGCCCTCCAGGACAAAGGCGGCTCCGCCGGCGCCAAAAGGGAGCTGCGCATCGCCCTCAAGTATTACGCCGGCCGGCCGGTGATCGAGCGCCTGGAGCGCGTCTCCAAGCCGGGCTTGCGCGTCTACAAGGGCCGCAACGATATCCCGCAGATCATGAACGGGCTCGGCGTGGCCATCCTGTCGACCTCGCGCGGCGTGATGACCGACCGCAAGGCCCGCGCCGACGGCGTCGGCGGCGAAATCCTTTGCATCGTCGCCTGAGGCTGCCATGTCGCGAATCGCAAACTATCCGGTTGCGCTGCCCAAGGGCGTCGAAGTGAATCTCGCCGGCGGCAATATCTCGGTGAAGGGACCGCTCGGCAGCATCGCGCGCTCCGCGGACCCGAACGTCGAAGTGAAGAAGGAAGGCGAGCAGCTGGTCTTCAAGGCGCTCGGCAACTCTAACCATGCCGACGCCATGTCCGGAACCATGCGCGCGCTGGTCGCCAACATGGTCGCGGGCGTGACCAAAGGCTACGAAAAGAAGCTCTCCCTGGTCGGCGTCGGCTTCCGCGCCCAGGCCCAGGGCGACAAGCTCAGCCTGACCCTCGGTTTCTCGCACCCGGTGGTGCACCAGATGCCCAAGGGCATCAAGGTGGCGACGCCGACGCAGACCGAGATCGTGATCAGCGGCATCGACAAGCAGCTCGTCGGCCAGGTGGCGGCCGAGGTGCGCGGCCATCGGCCGCCTGAGCCCTACAAGGGCAAGGGCGTGCGCTACGCCGACGAAGTCGTGGTGCTCAAAGAGACGAAGAAGAAGTAACGGGAACCGACCATGATCTCCAAAAACGACTCGCGCCTGCGGCGCGCACGGCAGACGCGGATCAGGATCCGCGAGAACGGCGCCGTCCGGCTCACGGTACACCGGACCAACGGTCACATCTATGCGCAGCTCACCTCGCCGTCGGGCGACAAGGTCCTGGCGAGCGCTTCGTCCTTGGAGAAGGAAATGCGAAGCCAGGTCAAACACGGCAGCACGCGCAAGGCCGCCGAGATGGTCGGCCAGCGCATCGCCGCCAAGGCGAAGGAGAAGGGCATCGAGAAGGTGGCCTTCGACCGCGCCGGATACAAGTACCACGGGCGCGTGAAGGCGCTTGCCGAGGCGGCCCGGGCCGGCGGCCTGAAGTTCTGACGAGGAATTATGGCGAAGATCCAACCGAGGATGCAGCAGTCTGAAGAACGCGGCGATGGGCTGCGCGAGAAAATGATCGCGGTGAACCGCGTCACCAAGGTTGTGAAAGGCGGCCGCGTGCTCGGCTTCGCCGCGCTCACCGTGGTCGGCGACGGCGACGGCGGCATCGGCATGGGCAAGGGCAAGGCGCGCGAAGTGCCGGTGGCCGTGCAAAAGGCGATGGAAGAGGCCCGCCGCAAGCTGTTCAAGGTCAAGCTGAAGAACGGCACGCTGCACCACGTGGTGAAGGGCCGGCACGGCGCGGCGCGCGTCCTGATGCAGCCCGCCCACGAAGGCACCGGCATCATCGCCGGCGGCCCGATGCGCGCGGTGTTCGAAGTGATGGGGGTCACCAACGTCCTCGCCAAGTGCTTCGGCTCGACCAATCCGTACAACGTCGTGCGTGCCACGCTGAACGGCCTGCAGGCGATGAGCACGCCGGCCGAAGTCGCCGCACGCCGCGGCAAGAAGGTCGAGGAGATCACGGGATGAAGAAGATCAAGGTGCGGCTGCTGAAGAGCACCGCCGGAACCAAGCAGAGCCACCGCGATACCGTGCGCGGCCTGGGCCTGAAGAAAATCAACCAGGTGAGCGAGCTGGTCGACACGCCGGCGGTGCGCGGCATGATCGACAAGGTGAACTACCTGGTGCGGATCGAGAGCTAAGGACAAAGAGCAGATCATGAAACTGAACACGCTCAAGCCCGCCGCGGGCTCCAAGCAGCCGCGCCACCGCGTTGGCCGCGGCGTTGCCTCCGGCTGGGGCAAGACCGCCGGGCGCGGCCACAAGGGTCAGCGCGCGCGCTCGGGCGGCTTCCACAAGGTCGGCTTCGAGGGCGGCCAGATGCCGCTGCATCGCCGCCTGCCCAAGCGCGGCTTTACTTCGATGTCGCGCAACGACATCGCCGAAGTGCGCATCGACTCGCTCGAGGGCATGCAGGCGACGGACATCGACTTCGCCGCGCTGAAGGCCGAGGGCGTCGTGCCGCGCAGCGCGCTCGCCGCGAAGGTGATCCTCGCCGGCAAGCTGTCGCGCAAGGTCACCCTGAAGCAGGTCAAGGCGTCGAAAGGCGCCCAGGCGGCGATCGCCGCTGCCGGCGGCCGCTACGAGTTCACCGAGCCGAAAGTGGAAGAGAAGCCGAAGAAGGAAAAAAAGAAGGCCGACAAGGCTGAGGCCGCCAAACCGGAAGCCGACGAGGCACCCAAGGCGTAATGGCGACGGCTCTCCCGAACGTCGGCAAGGGGTCGCGCTACGGCGACCTGAAGCGCCGGCTGCTGTTCCTGCTCGGCGCACTGGTGGTGTATCGCGTCGGCGCGCATATACCCGTGCCGGGCATTCATCCGGAAGTGCTCGCTCAACTGTTCCAGGGCCAGCAGGGCGGGATTCTCGGCATGTTCAACATGTTCTCGGGCGGCGCGCTGTCGCGCTTCACCATCTTCGCCCTGGGCATCATGCCGTACATCTCCGCCTCGATCATCATGCAGCTGATGACGGCGGTGAGTCCGCAGCTCGACCAGCTGCGCAAGGAAGGCGAAACCGGCCGCCGCAAGATCACGCAGTACACGCGCTACGGCACGGTGTTCCTCGCGCTGTTCCAGGCGACCGGCATTTCCA
>Ga0335084_10001410_pt1 | contig 22444 bp, 24 predicted proteins | sample Lox_Sample_44_FD_206721 | JGI IMG/M metagenome (GOLD analysis project Ga0335084, IMG submission 206721) | Soil microbial communities from Loxahatchee National Wildlife Refuge, Florida, United States - Lox_Sample_4.4 | ecosystem: Environmental > Terrestrial > Soil > Wetlands | place: USA...
GGCCGCGCCCACGCGCGTGAACAGCTGGTCGATCGGCCCGATGCGCGCCGATTTCGCCGGCACGAACGAGCCGACGTGCGCCATGAGGACGATGAGCGCCACCTGCCGCATGTAGGTGGACTTGCCCCCCATGTTGGGGCCGGTGACGAGTAGCAGCGAGCGCGCCGGCGAAAGCCGCACGCCGTTGGCGATGAACTGGTCGATCTGCATCTCGACCACCGGATGGCGCCCCGCGTCGATCTCGACGGCGATGTCCCCGGTGAACTCGGGCCGGCAATAGCCGCGCTCGGCGGCGAGCGCGGCGAAGCAGGCGAGCACGTCGAGCTGGGCGAGCGCCCGGGCGACGCGCTGCAGGACCGGAACGTGGGCCGCGAGAAACGACAGCAACTCGTCGTAGAGCGTCTTCTCCAGGGCGAGCGCGCGATCGCGCGCCGACAGCGCCTTGTCCTCGAAGGCCTTCAGCTCGGGGGTGATGTAGCGCTCGGCGTTCTTCAAGGTCTGGCGGCGGCGGTAGTCGGCGGGCGTCTTGGCGGCGTGCGCGTTGGTGATCTCGATGTAAAAGCCGTGCACGTTGTTGTAGGCGACGCGCAGGTTGGGGATGCCGGTGCGCGCGCGCTCGCGCTGCTCGAGCTCCGCGAGGAAGGTCCCGGAATCGGTCTGCAGCGCGCGCAGCTCGTCCAGCTCCTTGTGGTAGCCCGCGGCGATCACCCCGCCGTCGCGGACCATGGCGGAAGGGTCCTCCATCACCGCGCGGCGGAGGAGGGCGAGGCAGTCCTGCGGCACCTCGAGCTCAGCGAGCATCTTCACGAGCAGAGAGGCGCTCCTCGGAACCGCGGGAACGAGCTCGGGCAGGAGCGCGAGGCTGTCGCGCAGCGAGGAAAGGTCGCGCGGGCGCGCGTTCCTGAGCGCGATGCGCCCGGTGATGCGCTCGACGTCGGCGAAGCGGCGCAGCAGCTTGTGGAGCGCCGCGTGCGCCTCGGCGAGCGCGGCCACCGCGTCGTGGCGGCTCGCCAGCGCGGATTGATCGCGAAGCGGATGGTGCAGCCAATGGCGCAGCAGCCGGCTGCCCATGCCGGTCGCGCATTCGTCCATGACAGAGAACAGGGTGGGCGCCGGCTCGCCCCGCAGCGTCTCGGTGAGCTCGAGATTGCGCCGCGTCGCGGCGTCCAAGCGGACGTACTCGCTCGCGCGCTCCGGAACGACGGCGGTGACGTGTGCCAGCGCCTGGCCCTGGGTCTTCCTCGCGTATTCGATCAGCGCGCCCGCGGCGGCGATCGCCGGCTCCAGGTCTTCGCAGCCGTAGCCGGCGAGGCTGGCCGCGCCGAGCTGCTTGAGGAGTGTCTTACGGCCTGCGTCGAAATCGAAATGCCATTCGGGCAAGCGCGTGACCGCAAAGCCGCCAAGCACCGTGCCTTCGGTCGCCAGGACCTCCGCCGGGCCGATGCGTCGCAGCTCGTTCTCGAGGATCTGCGGCGCGATCTCGGTGACGCGCAGCTCGCCGCTCGCGAGATTGAGCCAGGCCAGGCCCACCGCGCCCTTGGTGCGGGCGAGCGCGAGCAGGATGTTGTCGGCCTTCTCCTCGAGCAGCTCGGAGTCGGTAAGCGTTCCGGGCGTGACGATGCGCGTCACCTGGCGGTCGACCGGGCCCTTGGACGTCGCCGGGTCGCCGATCTGCTCGCAGATCGCCACCGACTCGCCGATTCTCACCAGCTTGGCGAGATACTGGTCCACCGCGTGATAGGGCACGCCCGCCATCTTGATCGGCGCGCCGGCCGAGACGCCGCGCGTGGTGAGCGTGAGATCGAGCAGGCGCGAGGCGCGCTCCGCGTCGTCGTAGAACATCTCGTAGAAGTCGCCCATGCGGTAGAACAGCAGAATGTCCGGGTGCTGCGCCTTGAGGCGCAGATACTGTTGCATCATCGGGGTGTGCTGCGAAATTTCGGGCGAATCGAGGGCCTTGTCTGTTCTGGGGTATTGCGCTATAAGTTCTTGTCGTTCCAAGGAAACTCAACCTTATCCGATGCCTTTTCTGGTCAAAAATGGGCAAGTCTTTGCAAGTCCTTGTCCATCGATTCAGTGTAGGTGCCGGTATAGGTCGTCACTTAGAGAGGGTGTATGGCGCACAAACCTACACTGAAAAAACCGCGGCCCCTGACGGCCGCGATTATCGCGTACCTGAAGCCGGGCGAGGAGCGCGGCGACGCACAGTGTGCCGGATTGCGGGTGCGTTGTCTGTCTTCGGGACAAAAGGTCTTCTTCTACCGCTACCGCGCCCGCGACGGCGCGTTGCGGGAGATCCGATTGGGCGAGGTCGGGCCCCTCACTCTGGCGAAAGCGCGCGACGCCGCGGTAAGAAAACGGCTGGAGCGCGAGCAGGGCAAGGATCCGCAGCTCGAGAAGCGCAGGGAGAGGGAGCAGGCAACGCGCGAACGGATCGCGCAGCGCCAGGGCGCCTACACCGTTGAGGATCTGATCGACGAGTACATCGACGAAGTCCTTACGGTAGGCGGAAAAAGCGCGATCCGCAGGCAAAGAGCTGACGCTGTCGCACCGCGAGCGGCTCGTCGCCGAACTGCGGGCGGGCCCAAAGCTCGCGCGGTGATCGTGGACAACGCGCGATAGTACACGCTACACTGGTGCGGATGATTAGCCGCCTCAGCCGAGGGTTCGCACGCCGAGTGGTCACCTGGGCGGCCTCGCTCGCCCTCGCGCTCGGCGGGGTTTCGCCTTTCGTGGCGCAAGCCCGGCCGGGGCTGCCTCCCGGGCTGCACGACATTTGCAGCGCGGCTGGAGCGAAGAAGCAGGTCCCGGGTGAATCCGGATCGCACTCGCGGCACTGCGCCCTGTGCGCCGTCCGCGCCGACAATCCGGCGCTTCCGTCGGAGTTCTGCACGACGCTCGTCGCGCGCTCGGATTTCCGCCATGAAGTCCCTCTTTGTCCAAAAGTAATTCTCGCGGCATTCCACGCCAGTCCCCCGGCGCCGCCGCGCGCCCCCCCGAACCACACCTAGGAATCAGGCAGTAGTCCGTCCGCGCGCAGGCGCGGAGCTCGTCTTCTCGCCGAGGACGGAGCGGGCAGTCGCCCGGGCGGCGGCACGAGCCGCCGCGGCCGACGCGGCGGCCGAAATCGAAGACAAGGGAAAAGGGGAGAGCACAGATGAAGAACAACGCAGTCAAGCTGCATGCGGCGCTTCTGCTCGCAGGGATGCTGGATTCCGCGGCGGCGCAGGAACCGTCTCGCGAGTCGGCGCAGGATGCCGTAGTCGTCACCGCGACGCGCACCGAGCGCAGCATCGCCGGCGTTCCCGCGAGCGTGACGGTGGTGACGCAGGAGCAGATCCGCAATACACCGGGCGAATCCGTGGACGACGTCCTGCGCACGGTGGCCGGCCTGGAGATGCCGATCGCCTCGTCCTACCAGCTGCATCCGACGAGCAATTTCCCCTCGATGCTGGGGACCAAGAACGGTCTAACCAGCCACGTGCTCGTCATGGTGGACGGCGTTCCGATCAACGACGCCTACGAGGGATTCGTCCAGTGGAACCGCGTTCCGAAGGAGAACATCGAGCGCATCGAGGTCGTGCGCGGGGGCGGGGCGAGCCTGTGGGGGACCTACGCCCTGGGAGGCGTCATCAACATCATCACGCGCACGCCCAAACGGGAGAAGTATTCGGCGGACATCGGCTACGGAAGCCTGGGGACCTTCCACGAGGATATCTACGGAACCCCGCTGTTCTCGGACGCGCTCAAGGTCTCGCTCGCCTACAATCGCTTCAAGACCGACGGCTTCGACCAGGTGGTTCCCGGCAGCGCAACGCCGGGATTCTATCCGCGCCCCGCGAGCACCTACACCAAGACCTCGTTCGACTCCGACAATTTGCAGGGCGTCGTGAACTTCAAGGCCGACCCGGCGCTCTATGGGCTCGCACGGATCAACTACCACGAGAACACGCAGCCTGAATTCGTCCTGAAGCCGATGAGCACCGGTCACAAGATCACGAGCCTCGACATGCAGGTGACCAAGCTCGTCGACGACACCACGAGGCTCACGGCGACCGCTTTCGGCAATCATGGGGTGTTCTTCACGAACAACTCGAGCTTCAACGACAACTTCGCCGCGCCCACCGGGTGCGGCGGCACCTGCCTCGCGCCGTCCGATCAGGGGGAGAGCTTCCTCTCGAACAACCACCGCGCGACCGCCGACGACGTGGGGCTCTCTCTCATCTGGGCGAAGAGCGCCCTGAGCCAGTACATTCCGTCCCTCAGCGCCGGTGTCGACTTCAGGCAGATTGCGGCGAGGGAGCACGTCGACAGCTTCGTCCCGCAGGCGTTCGGGGTCCCGGTATATCTCCCCGATCCCGCCAACACGGGAGATTTCCAGGGCAAGCAGCGCTTCCTCGGGGTGTTCTCGCAGATGAGCGTCTTCCCTGTCCGCGGCCTGGAGATCGCGCCGAGCGTGCGCTTTCAGCAGTGGCACAACTACGACGGGTTCCTCCTGCAGGCGATCAACCCGGCCGACAAGGGACCCCAGGGTCCGAAGACGGTCGACGACTTCAGCTGGCGGGTCTCGGCGAGGGGCGAAATCACCCCCGATGTGGCGGCCCGCGCCGCCGTATACAAGTCATTCAACGCGCCGACGCTGGACAACCTGTACCGTACTTTCAGCGCCAACGGCTTCACCGTCTTCTCGAACCCGAATTTGAACCCGGAAACGCTTCATGGCGGAGAGGTCGGGCTGGACTTCCATACGGAGCACAGCAAGTCCGAGCTGACCCTGTTCCAGAACACGACGCACGACTACATTGCGTTCGCCTCGGACGCGTCGGGGAATTTCGTGAATCAGAACCTCGGCGAGTCGAAGGCCTACGGAGTCATGGCGAACGCCAGCGTCAATCTCGGCCCGACGCTCGTGGTGCGCGCCGGCTACACCTATACCCGGGCCCGCATCGTCTCGAGCGACCTGCACCAGGACTGGTTGGACGAGCAGCTCGCCTTCATTCCCAAGAACAAGGCGGACGCGTCGATCACCTACAGGGAGGACAAGCTGAACGCGGCCCTTCTCGTGCGGTATGCGTCGAGGTCGTACGGCGTCAACGGGCTTCAGTTCAACGCGATCGGGACCACCCCGCTCACCCAAAGCTCTTTCGCACAGGATCCGCACACGATCGTGGACGCCAAGCTGGGCTACGCATTGAGCAGGAAATCCGAAGCCTATGTCAGCCTGGTGAATCTCTTCGATCGCAAATACGTCGCAAACAACGACGGATTCGCGCCGCCCCTGTACGGAACGCCGCGAACGGTCTTCTTCGGAGTGAAGCTCCAGACCGAGTGAAGCGACAATGAGGCGATACGGAATACTTTCGGCGGGGTTCCTCGCTCTCGCGCTGGCGACGGGCTGCGCGCGGGAGAAGCCACGCTACAACGGCATCGATGTGACCGGCGCCGCCATCGGGCCGGACTTCCGGCTGCTCGACCCCGAGGGCAAGTGGCGCTCGCTGAGCGAGTTCCGCGGGCAGTACGTGATGCTGTTCTTCGGCTTCACGCAGTGTCCGGACGTGTGCCCGACTTCCCTGGCGCGGGCCGCCGTCGTACGCAACAAGCTCGATGCCGAAGGCATCCGCGTGCAGGTGGTCTTCGTCACCGTCGATCCCGAGCGCGACACGCCGCAGCTGCTGCGCGAGTACACGAAGGCGTTCGATCCGTCGTTCCTCGGCCTGCGGGGCGATCCGACGCTGACGCGTGAGACCGCGGCCGCGTTCCGCATTGCCTACGAAAAGGTTCCGACGGGCAAGTCCTACACCATGAACCACACCGCCCTCACTTACATCTTCGACAAGCAGGGGCGGCCGCGGCTCGCGATGGGCCACAACCAGACGCCCGAGCAGTACGCAGACGACATACGCACACTGGATAGATCGGGTTCCTGACTTCAGACAAAGGAGACGCACATGAAGCGAATCATTCCCGCAGTCCTGCCGTTCTTGTTTTTCGTCGCGCCGGCATTCGCCCAGGTGACCGTGACCGAGGCCTGGATCCGTGCCACAGTGCCGCATCAGAAGGATACGGGCGCGTTCATGACGATCACCTCGAAGGAGAACGCGCGGCTGGTGGCCGCGAGCTCGCCAGTGGCCGGGACGGTCGAGATCCACGAGATGCGGATGGAGAACAACGTCATGAAGATGCGCGCGATCCCCGGCCTTGACTTGCCCGCCGGCAAGAGCGTCGAGCTGGGGCCCGGCGGCTATCACGTCATGCTGCTCGACATCAAGCGCCAGCTCAAGGAGGGAGACCGCGTGCCGCTGACACTGGTCGTCCAGGGTGGGCGGAAGAAACGCGATTCCATAGCGGTCGAGGCAGTCGTGCGCCCGATAAATGCTCCGGCTGGCGGCATGCACGGTGGCGGCATGCGGTGACGGAGCCGCGCATGGCGTTGCGGGCCGCGTCTACGTCGCAACGGCCTTGCGCAGCCACCGGTTCGCGCCCCAGTCGATGCCGAGAACGAGCACCAGCGAGGCGGCCATGAGCGGCATGATCAGCCCCAGCAGGATCGCTAGGGCGAGGATACCCGGGCCGACCCGGAAATCCTTCGGCGCCGGCGGCGCGCCGAGAGATCCTGCGGGCCGACGTCGCCACCACATGACGATGCCCGCGGTCACGAGGGCGACCAGCCCGACGCACGCGGCGAGCCCGAGCAGCTGGTTCGGCAGGCCGAAGTATCTTCCCTCGTGAAGCGAGACGCCGAGCGCGATGGCTTTCGAGAGCGGGCCGAAATCCGGCCAGCGCACGTCGGACACGACGGCGCCGGTGTACTGGTCGAGATGAACGTACGCGGTCGCCTCGGGATCGGTCTCGCTGTCGGTGACGACGCTGAAGACGCCTTGCGCGTCGACGGGAAAGCGGATCTCGAAGCCCGGCGCGATGCCGGGCAGCGTGCGCGCAATCTCGACGACGCGCGCGAGAGCAAGCGGAGCCGCTCCCGCGGCGGCGTGCGAATGCCCCGCGCCCGCCAGGTGCTGGGCGTGATCCACCGCCCATCCCTGGCCCGGCGGGTTCGACTTGACGACGGTGCTCCCGCCGCCGTCCCAGCCGACGCCGATCTCGGGGTTGCCCTTGCCGACGTGTCCCGCGATCTCGTTCAGGACCTTTCCGGAGACGAGCGACCAGGGCAGGCCCGTGGCGACGAGGAAGACGAGCAGAGCCGATACCCAGAATCCGGTCACTGCGTGCAGGTCGCGCCAGAACGTCCGCCCTTGCGTGGCGAGGCGCGGCACCACCGTGCCGCGCAGCGCGCTCCCGCGGCGCGGCCACCACATGTAGAGTCCCGTGATCAGCAGCACCATCGCCCAGGACGCGGCCAGCTCCTGAATCGCCTGTCCCGCCTTGCCGAAGAGCAGCTTGCCGTGCAGATCGCGCACGATCTGCATGGCCCGGTGCTGTTCGTCGATCACGCCGAGCACGGTGCCAGAACGCGGATCGATCGCGACCGTGATCTGCTTTCCCTCCGCTTCCTGCAGGCGCACCAGCGCGCTCCGCGTGTCTCCAGGGGGTGGCGTGTAGGCGACAGTCTTGAACCCCGGAAACTTCGCCAGCGCGGCACCGAGCTGCGCGTCGGCGTCGACGGACCCGGACGCGTGCGGCACGTTGTAGAGACCGGCGTAGAGCCATTCCTCGATCTGGGGCTTGAACAGGTAGACGCCTCCCGTCGCGGCGAGCAGCAGCGCGAACGGCACCACGAAGAGCGCCGCGAAGAAATGCCAGCGCCAGACCATGGCGTAGAGCCGCTCCTGTGCGTCGCTCGTGCGGACGGGTGCGGCCACGGAAGGGGAATCGAACGGAACGGACACGCCTTTCTCCGGGTCGGGAGCGCGTCACGCGCTCTGGCGGACTATGGTACCGCACCCGGGAAGCGGCAAGCTGCCGCCGGCAGGAACCAGGACCAACCGAGGAGGTCTTCATGACGCACAAATCGAGCGTAGCGTGGATCGGGTTGCTGTTCTTCTGCCTGGCGGGGAGGAGCGCCGCCGACACCATGAGCGATATGAACCACCATCACGACATGAGCGCGGAACCGAAGCACTGGTCCGCCCCGGCGAAGGAGGCGAGGCGTCGCAACCCGGTTCCCGCGAACGCCGCTTCAATCGAGGAAGGAAAGAAATTGTTTCAAGCCAACTGCACGAGCTGTCACGGACCCGCGGGTCGCGGCGACGGTCCCGCCGCCGCGTCGCTTGACCCCCGGCCCGCGGATCTCGCCGAGATGGCGGGCCACCATCCGGACGGGGACTTCGCCTGGAAGATCGCGAACGGCCGCGGCCCGATGCCTCCGTGGAAGAGCTTCACCGAGAAGCAGATCTGGAGCCTGGTGAACTACATCAAGAGCCTTGGCGCGGGGGAGCATCGGCACTGAGGGTCGCTCTGCGGCCCTCGGCCGCAGGGGTGCAGCAAACAAGGGTGCCGCTGCGGGAGGCGTGGATTCCCGGTTAAGATTTGCGCATGCAGGCCTTGCCTCAGGACTGGCTGGCGCTGTCCTTCCTGGTGTTCGTCCTCGGGATGCGTCATGGTTTGGACGCCGATCATCTCGTCGCGATCGACGGCCTCACGCGCATCAACGCCCCCGCAAACGCCGCGCTCGCGCGCCAGTGCGGCGTCCTGTTCTCCCTCGGCCACGGCTTGGTGATCATTCTGATCGCCGTGGCCGTCGCTGCGCTCGCAACGAGCTTCGCACCGCCGCAGTGGCTTGAGGATCTGGGCGCGTGGATTTCGATCGCGTTCCTGCTCGCGCTCGGCGCATTGAACGCGCGGGCGGTGATGACGACTGGGTGGACCGAGCCGGTGAGGCTGGTCGGCGTCAAGGCGCCCCTGAGCGAGCGATTGGCGCGCGCGAATCGCCCGCTCTTCGTCGCTGCCGTCGGCAGCCTGTTTGCGCTTTCGTTCGACACGGTGAGCCAGGCGGCGCTCTTTGCGGTCACGGCCTCGCAATTCGGCGGCTTGCTTCACGCGCTCGCGCTGGGCGCCCTGTTCACGCTCGGTATGCTGATCGTTGACGGCGCGAACGGCGTCTGGATGTTCCATTTGACCGTGCGCGCCAATCGACGCGCCCGGATCGCCTCCCGGGTATTCGCGGTCGTAGTAGCGTCGCTCAGCTTCGCCTTTGCGGCTTTCGGCATCGCAAGAATGCTCTCGCCCGATCTCGGGCAATGGAGCGAAGACAAGCAACTCCTGCTCGGCATCGCGGTGATGGCGCTGGTGGTGCTGGGCTTCGGCCTGTCGATGGGTGCCGCACGCGCGCGAGCGGCGGAGTAGCGGCTCTCCGCGCGAGCCACGCTATTTCTTCGTCCGCTCCTTGGCCGGATTCCAAACGTTCTCGATCTTGTCGATCCCGACGTTGACGAGCTGTGGGGCCGCACCCCTGCGGCAACCCGTGGCTGCGCCAGCCGCGCCCTTCGCGCAGCGCGTGCAGTCAGCGCACCCCGGCCTCAAATCGCCTTCGCATCAGGTGATCGACGGACAGGTCGCCCGGTCCGCGGCACAGCAGGACCAGCAGCATCGCGGCCCACTGGATGTGCGTGGGCCAGGCCTGGGGGTAGACGAAGACCTCGATGAACGCCGTCATGCCAAGAAGGACCGCGGCCGCCGGGCGGGTGAGCAGCCCCGCTACGAGGAGCACGGGCGTGGTGAGCTCGATCGAGGCAGCGATGTACGCCGCCGTTTCGGGCGGCAGCACAGGAACCTTGTACTCCTCGGCGAATAGCTCGATGGTCGTGTTCCAGTTGGCGAGCTTGCTCGTGCCCGAGTTCCAGAACACGGTAGCTGTCGCGAGCCGCAGCGGCAGCGCGAGCAGCCAGTAAGGCACGGACTCGAGCCAGTGGAGGGTTCGCCACGCCAAAGCCGTTGGGGCGTGCGCGGTGGGAGCGGGGGCGGGGGTCGCCATGAGGATCTCCTGCAGCGGGTCAGATGGATTGGGCCAGGAAGAAATCGGTGAAGCGCCCGGAGACGAGGTAATCGGCGAGCAGTGCCGAGGCGTCGAAGCCCTGAGCATCGTCGAGGGCTGCGGCGAGAGGCCGGCCGGTGCACAGCGCGGCACCGAACCTCCACTCGGGTTCGGTCATGCGATGCACCTCGACGCCGGCGGGCAGTCGCTGCACTCGCAGCCAGACCGGGTCCGGGCCGGGGTCGAGCTTCGCGAGCGCCGCGTCGTCCTCTTCGAGCACTGCGCGCCAGAGGAGATCGGCGGGGTAATCTGCACGCAGATGGCTCAGAGAAGGGTGCGGCACGAAGCACGCCTGTGCCCGCTCGGATTCTCCGAGGACCTCCAGGCGACGGGGATCGAGCGGCGCCGCGTCGGATGCGTGCAGCGCGCGGTTCACCGACCATTCGAGCCGCGCGACATCCGGCAGGTAGGCCAGCGACGCCGCGGATTCGAGCCCGGACAGGAATCCGGGCCATCCTTCGCCGTAATCGTCGAGACACGCGCTCGTCGGCGGGTGCGCTTCGATGAAAATGCGCGCCGCGCCTTCGAAGAACTCCGCGCCCACCAGAAGGTGCACGGCGGGGTATGAAACGCCCAGCGCTCTCGTGAGCGAGCTCACAAAGGTATTGCGGTAGATGCCCAGCCGCTCGCCCGCGTCGATGTCCCTTTCGACGACATGCGCGTAGAGCCCCCGGTCGCGTGCGACGAGGCTTGCGCGCATAGCGCGCTGCAGCTCAAGCAGCGAGGGCGCGGCCGTTGCCAATTGCGACCTCATCGATGAGCGCGGCGGCGTGCGCCGCCTCTTCGAGCAGCACCGCCATAGGCGGTACGTCGGTGTCCCACTCGATCAGCGTCGGCACCAGGCCGAAGCGTGCCAGCGCCTCGGCGTAGAGCGACCACACTTCCGGCGCGACGCGCGAGCCGTGATCGTCGATGCGAATCCTTCGCATAGCGTCGATTTGCCGGATCGAGTGGCCCGCGAGGTGGATCTCGCCGATCGCGGCCGGCGGCAGCGCAGCGAGGTAGGCGGACGGCTGCCAGCCATGGTTGCACGAGCTCACGTAGATGTTGTTCACGTCGCAGAGGATCCCGCAGCCGGTGCGCCGCGCGACGAGCGCGAGGAACTCCCACTCGGGGATCGTCGAATGCCGAAATTCAAGGTAAGAGGATGGGTTCTCCACGAGAATAGGTCGCCTCAGAAGGTCCTGGACCTCCGCCACGTTCCGGCACACGACGTTCAGCGCTTCTTCGGTCAGAGGCAGCGGCAGCAGATCGGCGAGGTAGTTCCCGGCCGCGACGCTGAATGACAGATGCTCCGAGACGAGCCCGGGCTCGAAGCGATCGACGGCGCCCCGCACCCGTGCCAGATGCGCCCGGTCCAGCCCCTCGGCACTGCCGAGAGACAGGCCCGTACCGTGCAGCGATAGCGGATAGTCCCGACGGATCGCATCGAGCGTGGCCAGGGTCGTTCCGCCACCCATGTAGTTCTCGGTGTGCACCTCGAACCAGGCGGCGGCGGGGCGCGACTCGAGGACTTCCCGGTGGTGGCGGAAACGCAGCCCGACCCCGGCTTTCGCCGGGATCGAGCTGCGTCCGCCTCGCGTCGGCAGCAGAGGAAAAGGCAACTGCCGGGTCACGATCAGGAGGCGGTGGTCTTGCCGCCCTGGATCTTCGAGCAGTCGCCTGCGGGGAGCAGCACGAAGGACTTGGGATCGCGCGCCTGAGTCGCCTGTCCGGCGCAGGAATGCGCGCCTTCGGCGCAGTCGTTCTTGGCGACCTTGTTGATGCCGTAGCATTTCTCGAGCTTGTTCGCCATGGCGCGCGCCATGTTTTCCTTCACGGGGTCCTTCATACCTTGGGCGAAGGAGGGCGCTGCCTGCATCGCGAGGGCGAGCCCCACGGCGGAGGACAGCGTCGAAGCAGCCAAAACGTATCGGTTCATGAATGGACCTCTCGGTTTGAAAGCCCCGGGGATCGGGGCCGTGACAGGAAATTCGACGGGAAACGACGAAAGGTTACCTGCCCGATGCAGAAATATTCTTGGCTATGGGAACCGGTCCAGGTGAGAAAATCTTGGCCATGCCGTCCAGCCCGTCGAGCGCCGGTCCGAATCTCAGCGTCGTAAAAGAGTCCGCGGAGTCGTCCAGGACGCGCGATCCCGCAGGACGCGGGGACCGCACGCTCGACTGGTCCATATGCATGGCCCGTGCGCAGGAGGGCGACCGCGAAGCCTACCGGCGATTGCTCGAAGAAATCACGCCCTACCTGCGCTCGCTCGCGGCACGACTGATTCAGAACCGCGGCGACATCGAGGACGCGGTCCAGGATGCGCTCCTGAGCGTGCACGCCGTGCGCCATACCTACGACCCGATGCGCCCGTTCGGCCCGTGGCTGGTCGCCATCGCCAGGCGCCGCTTCGTCGACGGCCTGCGGCGTCGCGGACGGGCGGCGTCGCGCGAGACCGCGCTCGAAGCCGAACATGAAACCTTTGCGGCTCCCGAAGCGAACTTCCAGGAGGCGGCCTCCGACGGGCGCGCGGTGCGGGAAGCGCTCGAGGGTCTTCCACCTGGTCAGCGGGAAGCGATCCGTATGCTGAAGCTCGAAGAGATGTCGTTGAAGGAAGCCGCAGCGGCGAGCGGGATGTCGGTCGCGGCGCTGAAGGTCGCGACGCACCGCGGATTGAAGAGCCTGCGGAAGGTATTTGGAAGGCAAGGCACACAAACATGATCACGACGCCGGACCTCATCGAGTCGCTGGTCGCGCGCGCGGAGCCGGTCCGCCGCCTGCGCCCGCCGCTCGCTCGCGCCGCGGCGTGGCTGCTGTTCGCCGGGCTGATGCTCGTATTGATGGTGGCGATCAAAGGCCTGCGGCCGGACCTCGGGCTGTCGCTGCGGCAACCGGGGTTCGCGATCGACGTTGCCGCGGCGCTTGCCACCGGCATTCTGGCGGCCGTCGCGGCCTTCATCGTCAGCCTTCCGGACCGCTCGCGGCTGTGGCTGTGGCTGCCGGTGCCGGCGCTCCTTGTCTGGATCGTGAACGTCGGCCACAGCTGCCTTACGGCCTGGGTCGATATTCAACCCGGCATGCATCTCGGCGATGAAACCGGATGCGTCGCGGCGCTCGTCATGACCGGAGCGCCGCTGGCGCTCACGCTACTCATCATGCTGCGCCACACCGCGTTGTTCGATCCGTCTCCGGTGGCGATCGCGGGCGGCTTGGCCGTGGCCGGCATCACTGCGTCGCTCCTGCCGCTGTTTCACAATCACGATGCGAGCGTATTGATCCTCGTCTGGAATCTGGGGATCGCGGCGCTGCTGACGGCGGCGGCCGGCGCCTTCGGGAGGCGGATGTTCACCTGGGTCGCACCGCGGTAATCACGACGGAAACGGAGACAAACCATGGATAGAGGCACCCCGCCTTCCCCGCGGCTCGCGCCGCTGCCGGAAAGCCATTCGCCGGAGCTGAAGGAAAATTTCGAGTTTTCCCGGAAGAGTCTCGGCTTGGTCCCCAACAGCATGCTCATCATGCAGAGGAAGCCGAAACTCGTGAAGGCGTTCTCACAGCTCTCCCAGGCGATCTGGGATCCAAATTGCGACGTGGACCGCGGGTTCAAGCGCTTGGTCGGCCACGTCGCCAGCCGCGCCGCGGGCTGCATGTAGACGGCTACGCCCCCACAGATTCGGCAGCCGCTATACTCCCGTTGGGCGCTGGCGGGGACGATCACGAGGAAAGCTCATCATGAAGGCTGAAGAGTTGCGGTCTGTCCAGACTCCTCTGAAAGAGCGCTACCGTGAGGCGCCCGAGGCCGCGCTCGTCACCCTGCGCGCGCAAGGGCGTCTCGGCGAAGGTGTCAGCTGCAAGATCGAGACAGGCAAGGCGCTCGTTGTCGCCGGTTTGCATCCCGCCACGGGCGGGAACGGCCAAAGCGCGTGCTCGGGCGACATGCTGCTGGAAGCTCTGGTGGCTTGCGCCGGGGTGACCCTCAACGCCGTTGCTACGGCACTCGGCATCGAATTGCGAGATGCCTCGCTCCAGGCGGAGGGCGATCTCGATTTCCGCGGAACTCTGGGCGTGTCGAAGGAGGTTCCCGTCGGGTTCCAGAACATACGGCTGCAGGTCACGCTCGACACCGATGCCTCGGAAGAACAGCTTGCCACTCTACTGCGCCTGACGGAGCGGTACTGCGTCGTGTACCAGACGCTGGTGCATCCGCCGGCGCTGTCGGTTGTTCGCGGGTCCTGAGCGCCAGGCATCACGACATGTCATTCATCCTGTACAACGCGCCGCAATCGACCTGCAGTCAACGCGTGCGTTTCGTCCTGAACGCCAAGGGGCTGCGCTTCGAGGAGAAAAAGCTCGATCTTCTGGCCGGCGATCAACTCAAACCGGAATACCTCGCGCTCAATCCGAACGGCGTGGTCCCGACGCTCGACCACGACGGTGCGATCGTGATCGACTCCTCGGTGATCATGGAGTACCTCGACGAGATCGCGCCGGCGCCCGAAAATTTCACGCCGCGCGATCCTGCAAAGCGCGCGCACATGCGGGCGCTGATGCGCTTCATCGACGAGATGCCGGCCGCCGCGGTCCGCGTGCCGACGTTCAATTTGGCGTTCCTGCCTCGCTTCGCCGCAATGAGCGAGGAGGAATTCGTGGCCTTCGCGGAGTCAAAGCCGCTGCGCAAGGAATTCATGCTGGCGATGGGCCGCAAGGGATTCCCTCAGAAGGATATGGACGCCGCGATGCAGCGGCTGCGCCGCACCTATGAGCGCGTGGATACGGAGATCGCGAGGAGCGGCGGGCCGTGGCTGCTCGGCAAGGACGTCTCGCTCGCGGACATCGCGCTCATGCCGGCGATCGTGCGCATGGCCGATCTCGGTCAGGAGGGGGCCTGGCAGGACCTTCCGCGCGTCCAGCAATGGTTCGACGCCATTCGCGCGCACCCGGCGTTCAAGCCGACCTACTATTCCGGCTCGCTCCTCACCGAGCGATTTCCGCATTTGAGAGAGCGTCAAACTGTCAAGTTGCGATGACGGCATGCCAGGCGACAAGACCCTCGAATTCGAAACGCATCGACCGGCGTTATTGAAGTTCGCGATGCTGCAACTGCGAAACCAGGCGCAGGCCGAGGACGCCGTGCAGGAGACGCTGATCGCTGCGATCCAGGGCGCAAAGAATTTCGGCGGAAAGTCCTCCGTGCGCACCTGGCTGGTTGGGATCCTCAAGCACAAGATCGTCGACCTCATCCGCCGCTCGAGCCGCGAGCAACCCCTCGATCTGCAGGACGCGGAGACGTCCCTGGAAGATTTCGATGTCCTGTACAAGGAAGACGGGCACTACGTCAGCATGCCGGCCGAATGGGGCGATCCCGAGAAAGCGCTTTCCCAACGCAAGTTCTTCGAAACCCTCGAGCGCTGCCTGCAAGGCCTTCCGAAGAACACGGCGAGGGTTTTCATGATGCGCGAGGTATTGGGGATCGAGACCGGCGAGATTTGTAAGGAGCTTGCCATCACGGCGACCAACTGCTGGGTGCTTCTATATCGGGCTCGAATGGGTCTGCGCGTCTGCCTGGAGGAGCGATGGTTCTCGACAGACGCATGACAGCGGGGCGCGTGCGGTGAGACTCACCTGCAAGGACGCGGGCCGCCTGATTTCCGAGGGGCTCGACCGAAAGCTCAGTCTCCCGCAACGCGCCGCGCTGCGGCTTCACCTCGCCTTCTGCGACGCCTGCACGCGGGTCAACGCGCAGTTCCGGTTCATGCGCCGCGCCGCGGCGCGCTACCCCGGCCCCGACCGCGACGGCGAGTCCTAGGGCTAGTCGAGCTGCAGCTTGAGCCGCTTGATGGTGTCCGCGTAGCGGCGCACGTCCGCTTCAATCGCCGCCGACATCCGGGCCGGCGACAGGGGCCACGCCTCGTAGCCGAAGCTCGCGAAACGCTCGCGGACGTCCGGCTCGGCGACGGCTTTCGCCACGTCGCGATTGACCTGGTCCACGATCGCCTTCGGCGTGTGCTTCGGCACGAGGAGTCCGGTCCAGGCCGCAACCTCGAAGCCAGCCGGCCCGCCCGACTCGGCGACGGTCGGGACGTCCGGGAAGGCGGCGAGGCGGCGCGGCGCCGCCAGCGCGAGCAGCCGCGCCTTGCCCGAGCGCACGGCGGCACCCGCGGTCCCGGCGGTGCCGAACGCCCATTGCACGTCGCCGGTGCCCACGGCAGTGAAGAGCTGCGACGTCTCCTTGAAAGGGGCGTGTGTCATCTGGGTGCCGGTGGACGCCTCCAGCAGCGCCGCGCCCAGGTGCCCCGGGCTGCCGACGAACTCGGAACCGTAGGCGAGGCCGTTCGGCTTGGCCTTGGCGGCTGCGACGAGCTCGCCGACGTTCTTCCACGATGCCGCCGCGGGCACGACGATGAAGAAGTGGTTGCGGAAAAGCGGGATGACGGCGTCGAAATCCTTCGCCGGATCGTAGGGCATCGACTTGAACACCAGCCGGTGGGTCGAGAGCTGCGCGCTGCTCGCCTGGGCGAGGGTGTAACCGTCGGCGGGCGCCGCCTTGGCCGCGCCGAGGGCGATGAAGCCGTTCGCCCCCGGCCGGTTCTCCACCAGCACCTGCTGACCCCACTGCCTGGAGACCTTGTCGACGATCACGCGCAGGGCGGAATCGGGACCGCTCCCCGCGGGGAACGGCGTGATGACCCTGACCGTCTTGGCCGGGTAGGACTGCGCGTGGGCGCCGCCGGGCGGCAGCATGGCGAGCGCGCACAGGGCCGCGCAGACGAGCTTCAATTGCATGGACTTCCTCCTGGTGGTTAGAACGGCGATCGGGTGCAGGCGCCGGGCTCAGCGGGGCTTTCCGCCGCGCGCCGCGTCCCAGGCCAGGGTCCCGGCTTCCTTGCCCGCGACCGAATAGAGCGCGCCGGGCGCGTTGCGGGTCTTCTGGAAATCCTCCAGCGACTGTCCCCGCATCGCGGCGTAGATGTGCAGGTTCGAGACGCCGACGACGGCGCCGAGCTTCTCCAGCATGAAGAAGCTCGCGCCGTAGCGGATGAGGGCGCGCCAGTCGCGCTTGCGGACCATGGCGCGCTCCTCGTCGCTCAGGTCCGCTTCGGCGAAGCTGCCCTCGGGATCGGAGATGAACTTGGCGCGATGCGCCGGCTCGACCAGGGCGTGGAGGAACTTGTTGAGGCGATAGCCCTTGACGCTGCGCGCGAGCGTGAACGGATAGGTGCCTTCGAGCTTCTCCGCGCCGGCGAGCTCGTGCCCGATGCGGGCGCGATGTGCGGCGAGGGTGTCGACCGGGGTCTCGACCGCCTCGTTCTCGTAGATCGCGGTCGCGATGCCGGTCATCGACGGCAGGTAGTAGGTCTGGTGGATCTTGCGGATGGTGGCCGACATCGCCCCGCGCATCACCAGCCACATGATCACTTCCGCGCCTTCCATGCCGCCGAGCGCGGCGTACTCCGCCTGGGTCATCTCCGCGAGCCGCTCGGGATCCTTCTCGATCAGCTCGAGGAAGCGCATGTCCCACGGCGTGTTGTTGAAGCCGGCGCGCTCGCCGTGCACCTGGTGGGAAAGGCCGCCGGTGGCGACGATCGCCACCTTGAGATCCTCGGGATAGCTCTCGATCGCGCGGCGCAGCGCGTGGCCGAGCCGGTAGCAGCGACGCGCGCTCGGGACCGGGAACTGCAGCACGCCGATCTGCAGCGGCACGATCGGGATCGCCCAATCGGGCTGGTGCGGCAGCAGCATCGACAGCGGCGACAGCACGCCGTGGTCGAGCGCCTTGTCCTGGAAGAAGGACATGTCGAACTCGTCGGCCATGAGCGAGGCGCCGATGTGATGCGACAGGGCTGCGTGGCCGCGCACCGGCGGCAGCGCGCGCGCGCCGCCGCCCTCGTCGGCCACCGGATAGGTCTCGCCGACGCCGAGGGCGAACGCCGAGTAGTGATCGAAGAAGAACGAGGTGACGTGGTCGTTGTAGGTGAGCACCAGCGCGTCGGGCTTCCTCTCGGCGAGCCAGCGCCGGATCGGCACGTAGGCTTCGAAGATCGGCGCCCAGGCCGGGTCGTCCTGCTTGTTGCGGTCGAGCGCGAAGCCGATGGTCGGGGTATGCGAGCTCGCGATCGCGCCGATGATTTTCGCCATGGCAGCCTCCTGCGTCCTGCACCGGGAAAAGCGGGCGATTGTGTCGCCGGCCTCGCCAGAATGGAACGGCATTGCTACACTAGCTGTTATAGCAATATAGCATGGGCGGATCCATGGATCTGAGACAGCTCGAATACTTCGTGCACGTCGCCGACGCGGGCAGCTTCTCCAGGGCCGCGCAGCTGCTGGCGGTCGCACAACCGGCGCTTTCGCGGCAGATCCGCGGCCTGGAGGTGGAGCTGCGGCAGACCCTGTTCTTGCGCAACGGCCGCGGCATCACGCTCACGCCTCCCGGTAGCCGACTGCTCGGGCACGTGCGCGGGATCCTGCAGCAGGTGGAGAGCGCCAGGGCCGACCTCGACGAATCGCGCACCGCACCGGTCGGGCGCGTCGCGGTGGGGCTGCCGCCGACGGTGGGGCGCATGCTGTCCGCTCCTCTGGTCGCCGAATTCCGCAGCCGCTTCCCGCGCGCCGACATCAGCATCGTCGAGGGGCTGACGGTGCACATCCTGGAGTGGCTCGCCTACGGGCGCGTCGACGTCGGGGTCGTCTACAACCCGCCCTCGTCCCCGAACGTCGAGCTCGCGGCCCTCGCCGAGCAGCCGCTCTGCCTCATCGGACCCGCGCCCTCGGGACGGGGCGCCGGCGGTGCGACGGTGACGCTGAAGAGCCTGCCCGAGTTCCCGCTGATCATTCCGAGCCGCCCGCACACCGTGCGCATGCTGGTCGATTCCCGCCTCGCGGCGTTAGGGCTGAAGCCGCAGATCGCGCTCGAGGTCGACGGCGTCCGGGCGATCCTGGACCTGGTCCAGCGCGGACACGGGTTCGCGGTGCTGGCGCGCAACGCGCTGCTCGACGCGGGCGACGGGGTGAAGCTCGTCGCGCGCCCGATCGTGCGGCCGGCGCTGCGCAGCGTGATGGCGGTCGCCACGTCGGCGCAGCGTCCGCTGACCCGGATGGCGCAGGAAGCAGCGGGCCTGCTGCAGCGCCTGGGGCCGCCCGTGCTCAACCGCTGACCCCGGCTCAGAAAGGTACGCTGAGACTCAGCAGCGGCGCGCTGCCGCCGTGGCGGATCGCCGCGATGCCGGCGAGGACGTTGATCCAGTAGTGCAGGGCGACGCCCTCGCCGATCTCGAACCCGTTGCGCTGCTGGATCCAGCCCAGGTAGGCGCCGGCGAGCGTCGCCTGGAGGGCGTTGGCGGTCTGGCCCTGGCCGGTATGCGCGATGCCGAAGAGCAGCGAGGACCCGGCGAGGCCCCAGCCGTTTCCCCAGCGGGCGCTGGCCTCGTTGTTGATGAAGCCGCGGAAGAATCCCTCCTCGCCGATCGCGGTGAACTCGTTGGCCGTGGCGTTGTAGACCTGCAGGTCGCCCGCGCTGACGTCGTGGCCGCGGTAGATGCCGTAAGCGTCCTTGCTGCGCGACACCGCCCAGGCCTGGAGGGCGAGCGGGAGGAAGGTCGTCGGGCGCGACAGGAATTGCCACGAAAACGGCGCGAGCGCGAGATCGGAGAGGGATTCCTTCGGCGCCGGAGTGCGGTAGGCGCGGTCGTCGCGCGCTCGGGCGTCGCGGTAGGCGCCAAAGGAGGAGTAGAGCGCGGTGTCGGTGGCGAGCCGCAGAGCGAAGTCGCGGCGCAGCGTCGTCTGGTTGATGAACTCGCGGTTGTTCGCGTCGTCGTAGCGGACGTCGTCGCTCAGGAAATCGGGTTTGCGCTCGTAGTACAGGCCGGTCGACAGCGACAGCGCAAAGATGCCGAAGTGCGCCGCAGCCTCGGCGTAGTCGCCGTTGCTCGCCTGCCCCAGGCCGGGAACGATCGCGCTCGCGATTCCGGCAAGCGCGGGCGAGGGCTGAGCGCGTGCCGCGGCAGGGCAGAGGCCGAGCACGCACGCAATCGCCATGGAGATCAGCGCGTACCCGGCGCTCGCGGAAGGATTCAAGTCTGGCTCAACCGCCGTTCCGGAGATTCCGTATGATAGTGCACCCATGGAGACCCCGGAGGTCCTGCTCCTCGCCCGGGCCCAGTTCGGGCTGAACATCGGGTTCCACATTCTGTTCCCGAGCCTCACCATCGCGCTCGGCTGGATCCTTCTCTACTTCCGCATCCGCTACGCCCGCTCGGGCGACCCGGCGTGGCTCGCCACCTACAAGCTGTGGACCAAGGTGTTCGCGCTGTCTTTCGCGATGGGCGTGGTGACGGGCATCACCATGTCGTTCCAGTTCGGCACCAACTGGCCGGGGTTCATGCAGAAGGTGGGCAATATCGCGGGGCCCCTGCTCGCCTACGAGGTACTGACGGCGTTCTTCCTCGAAGCCACTTTCCTGGGCATCATGCTGTTCGGCATGAACCGCGTGCCCGGATGGGTGCACATCTTCGCCTCGGCAATGGTCGCGCTCGGCACCACCCTGTCGGCGTTCTGGATTCTTGCGCTCAACTCCTGGATGCAGACGCCGGCCGGCCAGGTGGTGCAGGGCGGGCAGATCATCGCGGGCGACTGGTGGCAGGTGCTGTTCAATCCTTCTTTCCCGTTCCGCTTCACGCACATGCTGCTCGCGTCGGGGCTGACCGCCTCGTTCGTGGTCGCCGGCCTGTCGGCGTGGCGGCTGCTGCGGGCGGGCGATGACGCGTCGGCCCGCGTGACCCTGCGCACCGGCCTGGTTCTCGCCGCGGTGCTCGCGCCGCTGCAGGCGCTTGTCGGCGACCAGCACGGCTTGAACACGCTCGAGCACCAGCCGGCGAAGATCGCCGCGATCGAGGCGATCTGGAAGACGGAGAGGAGCGTGCCGCTGGTTCTCCTTGCGATACCCGATGAGGACGGGCGCCGCAACGAATTCGCGATCGAGATTCCCAGGGCGGCGAGCCTCCTGCTCAGGCACGACGCCGACGCGGAGCTGAAGGGCATCGACGCCTTCGCCCCGGATACCGCGCCGGTCGTGCCGGTGTTCTTCGCGTTCCGCGCGATGGTGGGCATCGGCATGCTGATGCTCGTCGTTGCGTGGTGGGGCGCCTGGGCGACGCGCCGCGGCAGGCTGCCGCCGCGCTGGATGCTGTGGACGCTGTCGGGTTTCACCTTCTCGGGATGGCTCGCGACCCTGTGCGGCTGGCTGGTGACCGAGATCGGCAGGCAGCCCTGGCTGGTCACCGGCATCCTGAAGACGGCCGACGCCGTCGGCGGGGCATCGGGTGCCCAGCTCGGCGCGAGCCTGACCGGCTATGTGATTACGTATATAGCGATGTTCCTCGCCTACATGGTCGTCCTGACCCACCTCGCAGGCAAGGGGGCTCACGCGTGAACCTCGACCTGCCGCTCGTCTTCGCCGGCCTGATGGGCCTGGCGATGCTGATGTACGTGGTGCTCGACGGCTACGACCTGGGCGTGGGCATGCTCATGCCTGCGGCCGACGCAAGCGAGCAGGAGCTGATGGTCGCCTCGATCGGTCCGTTCTGGGACGCGAACGAGACGTGGCTGGTGCTCGGCGTGGGTCTCCTGCTGGTCGCCTTTCCGGTGGCGCACGGCATCGTGCTGGGCGCGCTCTATCTGCCGGTCGCGGCGATGCTGATCGGCTTGATGCTGCGCGGGGTGGCGTTCGAGTTCCGCATCAAGGCCGAGGGCTGGCATCGCGAGCTGTGGAACGGGCTGTTCTGGTTCGGGTCCTTCCTCGCCTCGTTCGCGCAGGGGTTCATGCTCGGCCGCTACATCACCGGATTCCAGCCGGGGTTCGGCTACACGCTGTTCGCGCTGCTGGTGGGCGCGAGCCTGTGCGGCGGCTACGTGCTGCTCGGCGCGACCTGGCTCATCCTGAAGACGCAGGGCGTGCTCCAGGCCAAGGCGCTCGGCTGGGCGCGCTGGGGACTCGCCTGGGTCGCGCTTGCGGTCGCGCTGGTGAGCCTCGCCACGCCGGTGGTGAGCCAGTCGGTGCAGGCGAAGTGGTTTGACTTCCCGCGGACGCTCGCGCTGATGCTGCTTCCGCTGGCGACGCTCGCCGCGGGATGGTGGGTATGGGCGAGCACCGGCCGGTTGAAACGGGCGGAGCCCCAGCCCGACTGGGTGCCGTTCGCGGCCGCGGTGGCGATTTTCGCGATCGCCTTCGCGGGCCTCGCCTACAGCCTGTTTCCCTTCGTGGTGATCGACCGCATGACGATCTGGGAGGCGGCGGCGCATCCTTCCGCCCTCCGCTTCATGCTCATCGGCGTGGTGATCGTGCTGCCTTTGCTCGTCGCCTACACCGCGTTCGCCTACCGGGTGTTCCGCGGCAAGGCGCGCGCCGGGCTGTACCAGTAGTTCCTCCGGCGAGGTCTAGCGAACGGCCCTCGCGTAATAGCTCTCGTCGATGTACTT
>Ga0335084_10001411_pt1 | contig 22437 bp, 16 predicted proteins | sample Lox_Sample_44_FD_206721 | JGI IMG/M metagenome (GOLD analysis project Ga0335084, IMG submission 206721) | Soil microbial communities from Loxahatchee National Wildlife Refuge, Florida, United States - Lox_Sample_4.4 | ecosystem: Environmental > Terrestrial > Soil > Wetlands | place: USA...
CGATCCGTCGCATCCGCACACCGAACGCGGTGATGCACGGCACCCACGACACACAAGTTGTCATCATGCGCTCACGCCCTCGCGCTCTTGATACGGTGGCGAAAATGAACCGAACGGCGAGTCCCCCGCGTGCCCCCTCGAACTCTACGCTCGCATGATCGCGGCTCAGCGCGCAATTGGGGTTTTCCCTAACGGCAAGTAGGCCGCCGTGAGGGTATGGCAGTCTGCCACCGGCACAATCGGGTTGGCTGACCCGTGCTAACGGGCCGGTTTGAAACCCGCCCCTACACGATACCGTGTGGACTCGGTGCGCTGCCCAGGTTGATTCACCCGGAGACTCCTGGGGCACACCGGCGGCAGGGACGTAGGACAAAAGAGCTCACCGCGGAGGCGCGGAGACGCGGAGAGATCCGGCTGAAAGCGGACCCGGCTGCCGCCTACGCCAACCCCTCAGAAATGGGAGTCCAGGCTCTGCATGCCGAGCCGCGTGTCTCCGCGCCTCCGCGTCTCCGCGGTGAAGAATCTCTTGTGAGGCCTACGATGTTGCACCGAAATGACATCGCTTCGTTTGGGCTCGCGGCGCGCCCAGGATCAGCTCCTCGGGTGAATTGAACAGAATCGCCAGGGGTTTGGGGACCTCGGACGTTCCGCCGTCGTCGCTCCGGCCCCAACTTTGCGACAGCACATCCGCTGATGGCAGCGCCCGGCTTCCTCCTCAGCCCTCGGTCGCAGAGACCGAGGCTCTCAGCTCGGTAGGCGGTCGAGAACGGGAACCGCCGAGAACTATCCACCATCCACGGCGGGGCGCGCCCGCGGGGGCGACGCGCACCGGGACACGCCGCGCGCACGTGCTTCGAGTCTCGAGTGCTGTGCACCACCACGCATTTCGGTAGTGCTCAGCACTCAGATGGCCGACAGAAGTTGTGACTAGCGCGCGCAACGAAACCCGACGCCGCCGAGGAAAGACGGATCGTCGTAGGCGATCACCGCGAAGACCCCCGCGTCCGTGCCCGCTGTTCTGGCCCCCGCCGCGGATCAGCGCGGCGGGAATATTGAAGGGTAACGAGCTACCGGAGCCGCCAAAGCAGCTCACATCACCGCCGACGATGTCCGTCTGCGTGGTCCAGTCCGTGCAACCGGTCGCGGTCACCTGGTCGGCCCAGTCGGCAACCCACTCCCACACGTTGCCCACCATGTAACGGCACGTCCCGGCGAGCGCGCCCACACCGTGATCGATCCGATGCACCCCGACTAGGACGACGACGGATTCGTCGAAGGCACCATGCCACCCATCGACGAAGACGCGCTGCTCATCCTGCACGAGGAGGCAGTGAGGTGTGAACGAGTTTACGAGGAGGTCATCGCCGCCCTGCCGCGCGAGCGGCCGACGATCTCCCAGCGGCTCGTCCGCGCCTGATGCTCCCGCCTGCCGTACGGCGCGGCTGGTTCAGCGCGTGCCGGGCCGCCGCGCGTTGACAGTTTGCGCGGTCGTCCCATAGAGGGTGAGCCGATGACGATCGCCGAGGGCCTCGCATGCCCGGCTTGCGGGCACGCGAATCCGGCGGCCACGAAGTTCTGTCACGAGTGCGGAACGCCCGTCGCCCGTCGCTGCGGCCAGTGCGAGGCCGAGCTCGCGCCGACCATGAAGTTCTGCGGCGAGTGCGGCGCGCCCGCCGCCCCGCGCGCGTCGGTCGCGCAGCCAACCCCGCCCGCGCATCTGGCCGAGAAGATCCGCGCTCTCCGCTCGACGATTGCCGGGGAGCGCAAGCACGTCACCGTGCTGTTTGCCGACGTGAAGGGCTCGATGACCCTCGCCGAGGGCGTCGACGCGGAGGTGTTCCATCGGGTCATGGAGCAGACCGCGCGCCTGCTCGCCGACGGCGTGCATCGTTTCGAGGGCACGGTCACCCAGTACACCGGCGACGGCATCATGGCGCTCTTCGGCGCTCCCATCGCACACGAGGACCACGCCCAGCGCGCCTGCTGGGCGGCGCTCCATCTGCGCGAACGCCTGGGGCAGTATGCCGACGAGCTGCGGCTCGCCGATGGCCTCAATCTCTCGCTGCGCATCGGCCTCAACTCCGGCGAGGTGGTGGTCGGCGCGATCGGCGACGACCTGAGGATGGACTACACGGCCCAGGGCCACACCGTGGGAGTCGCCGCCCGCATGGAGCAAATCGCCGCCGCCGATCGCGTCTACCTGAGCGAGCACACGGCGCGGCTGGTCGACGGCTACTTCCGCGTGCGCGATCTCGGGCCGACGGCGGTCAAAGGCGTCAGCGAGCCCGTTCACGTCTACGACCTGGAGGACGTGGGGGCGTTGCGCACCCGCCTCGACGTGTCGCGCCGGCGCGGCTTCTCGCGCTTCGTCGGCCGCACCAGCGAGATGGCGACGCTCGAGGCCGCCCTCGCCCGCGCCATCGAGGGCCGCGGGCAGGTGGTCGGCCTGGTGGCCGAGCCGGGAGTCGGCAAGAGCCGGCTCTGCTTCGAGCTCCTGCAGCGCTGCCGTGCGCAGGGCATCTCCGCGGTGCAGGCGCACTGCGTGCCACATGGGAAGACCATCCCGTTCCTCCCGGTGCTCGAGCTCCTGCGCAACATCCATGGCATGACCGAGGAGGACCGCCCGCAGACGGCGCGCGAGAAGATTGCCGGGCGCCTCCTGCTGCTCGACGAGGACCTGCGCGAGAGCCTGCCGCTCGTCTTCGACTTCCTCGGCGTCGCCGACCCTGCCCACCCCATGCCGCGTATGGACCCGGAAGCGCGCCAGCGCCAACTGTTCGCGATCGTGCGCCGGGTCATCCAAGCCCGCAGCCGACGCGAGCCCGCGGTGGTCCTGATGGAGGACCTGCACTGGCTCGACGCCGCGAGCGAGCTGTTCGTCGAGACCCTGGTCGATGCCGTGGCGGGAACGCGCACGCTGCTGCTGCTCAACTTCCGGCCCGAGTACCATGCCGGCTGGATGCAGCGCTCCTACTACCAGCAGCTCCCGCTGCTGCCGCTCGGCGCCGACGCCATCGACGAGCTGCTGCGCGACCTGCTCGGCGCCGACGAATCGCTGCGCGGCCTGGCCGCCCTGATCGGGGAGCGCACCGGAGGGAACCCGTTCTTCGTCGAAGAGGTGGTGCAATCGCTGGCCGAGACTGGCGCGCTCGCCGGCGCGCGCGCTGCCTACCGGCTGGAGCGTCCGGTCGAGGCGATCCGGATGCCCGCAACCGTGCAGGCGGTGCTCGCCGCACGCATCGACCGGCTGGCCGAGCGCGAGAAGACGCTGCTCCAGACCGCGGCCGTCATCGGCAAGGAGTTCGCCGAGTCGATCCTGCGGCGCATCGTCGCCAACGCCGACCTGGCACCGCCGCTGCGCACGCTGGTCGCCGCGGAGTTCCTCTACGAGCAGGCACTCTACCCGGAGCCGCTCTACGCATTCAAGCATCCGCTGACGCAGGAGGTGGCGTATCGCTCGCAACTCGGCGAGCGGCGGCGCCAGCTCCACGCCGCCATCGCGCGCGCGATCGAGGAGGCCTACCCGACCAAGCTCGACGAACACGCCGCCCTGCTGGCACACCACTGGGAGGGAGCCGGGGAGGCGTTCGTCGCCGCCACCGCGCACCAGCGAGCGGCGGGGTGGATCGGCGCGCGCAATCGGGCCGAGACGCTGCGCCACTGGCGGTCGGTGCGCGACCTGCTCGCCACGGTGCCGGCCTCGTCGGAGGTCCTCGCCCTCGGCGTCATGGCGCGTGATCAGATGCTGCTGCAGGGAGTCTTCTGCGGCATGGGCGACGACGAAGCCGACGCCCTGGCCGCCGAGGGCCTGGCACTAGCCGAGCAGCTGGCCGTGCCGGCGGCGCACATCCAGTTGCTGAGCCGGATCGCTTCGCGCCGAAACCTGACCGGCCGTCCCGACGAAGCGATGGCGCCGGCCGCCGAGGCACGCCGGCGCGCCATCGAGTCGGGCGATCCGTTCCTCGACTTCAGCACGGGCGTCTCGGTGGCCATGGCAATGCTGAACGTCGGGCGCCTGGCGGACGCCATCGACGGCCTCGAGCACTGCGAGGCTTTCTGTGCGACCGATCACGACTACGGCACAGGAATCAGCGGGTTCAACATGTACGGGTTCCTGCTGTCCATGCACGGTATCTGCCTCGCACACCAAGGCCGGCCGGCCGACGCCCTGCGCCTCGCCGGGCGCGCGATCGACATCGCGCGAGAGCGGCGCGACCACGAGGTACTCGTCATGGCGAACACCTCGGCATCCCTCGCCTGCGGGGTACTGGGCGACACCATGGGGGCCGTCAGCCACGCCCGAGAGGCGATGCGCGCCGTCGAAGCAGGTGCCGACGGAACGCGCCAGTCCGTGTTGTTCTTTCTCGGCCGCGCGCATCTCATGCAGGCCGAGTGGGACGTCGCGACCGACGTACTGCGGGCCTCGCTCGACTTGACGCGGGCACGCCGGACCGGGCTCGGTTATGAGGCGTTCCTCCTCGCCCTCCTCGCCGAGGCGCGTCTCGGGGCCGGCGATCTCGCCGAGGCGCGAGAGCCGGCCGACGAGGCGGTCGCCGTCGCACGCCGGCGGACCACCGCCATCTTCGAGATCCCGGCGCTGCTCGCCCGTGCCCGCGTCCTCCTCGCCGGCGCCGGGGCGTCGCCGGCGGTCGCGCGGGACCTCGACGACGCGACGGCCCTCGTCGAGCGGACGACCGCGCGCGCGTACCTGCCGGTGGTCCTCGTCGAGCGGGCGCGCCTCGCCGCGCTGCGTGGCGACACCGCCGAACGCGAGCGCCACCTGCGCGAGGCGCACCGGCTCTTCGTCGCCATCGGCGCCAAACCAGACGCCGAGCGCGTCGCCGCGCAGCTGTAGACCGTGGGGCTGCCGCTCCGTCGGCGCCGGCGCACTGGTGCGGCCCGCGACCCACCACGATGAGCGCTATGCCATCGCGAGCGGTCCCTCTACGGGATTTGCAGCACGGTGCGCGCGTTCTCGCGCAGGAACTTCGGCCACACGTGCTCGCGGAACGGCACGTCCTCGAGCTCGCGGAAGATGCGCTCGAGCGTCAGGCCGAGCGGGTAGTAGCCGGCGTAGATGATCTTGTCGGCGCCGCGCGTGTTCGCGAATTCGACGATGTCCTTGGGGTAATACTTCGGAGCGAACGCGCTGGTGCTGTAGTACAGGTTCGGCCACTTGAGGAGCAGCTTGATGGCCAGATCCGTCCACGGCTCGCACCCGTGCCTCAGCACGAAGCGCAGCTCGGGGAAGAACCAACACACCTCGTCGACGAGGCCGGTGTACTGCGCCTTGAACGGCAGGCGCGGTCCGGGGACGCCGCTGGTGCAGAAGACCGCGATGTCGAGCTCGATGCACTTCATGTAGATCGGGTACATCCGCTTGTCGTCGATCGGCACCGGCGGGTTGCAGCCGACCGGAAACAGCGCGACACCGACGATCCCGAGCTCGTGGTGGGCGCGTGCGATGGCGCGGATCGCCTCCATGCCCTGGTTCGGATCCACCTGGAGCACCGGCCGAAAGCGCTTCGGGTGGTCCTTGACGGCCGTCCGCTCGATCGCCGTGCCGTCGGGGCCCGACAGGTTGAACACCGCGGTCTCGATGTTGAACTTGTCCATCTCCCGCAGCGTGTCGCCCACCGGATCGCCGCTCTGCGGGCGGCGCGCCTCCGGCGTCTCCTTGAACAGATGGCCGGCGGGCGTCTTCAGGGCTCCGCCGACGCTGTCCGCGTCGCGCAGCTGACGGAAGCGCTCCGCCGGCGGACGATCCTCGCGCGGCAGATCGAGCAGGGTGTCGATGACGCGAATGTCTTTCGGCAGCGGCATGGGACCTGGAGCCTGATCAGTTCACTTTTTTTCACCACGGAGACGCGGAGACTGAAAAGAATGCTCTTTGGGGCCCGGCTTCGCGCCTCCGTGTCTCCGTGTCCGTGGTGAAAATCTTCTCAGGTGTTTGGCAGCAAAAGCTCGTTGTTGTCGATGAAGAACTCGCGGCGATAGCTCTCTGGCAGCTTCTCGAGGTGCTTGCCGAACTTGCCGAAGGGGTCCTTGCTGCCCTCGAGGTGCGGGTAGTCGGTGCTGAAGCAGTAGACCTCCTTCAGCCCGTACCGCTCGATCATCAGCGGCAGGTTCTCGTGCCAGAACGGCGGGACGCGGACATTGCGGCGCACGACCTCGCTCGGCTTCATCGCGTACGTGACGCCGACCTTGTTCATGAAGTCGGACCACAGGTCCATGCGCTCGACACAGGGGCCGAGCCACGTCGAGCCGCATTCGGCGATCCCGAAGCGCAGCGTCGGGTGCCGCTCGAACACCTTCCCCATGACCATGGTCTGCAGATAGAGCTCCGGCCCCATGTGCACGACCAGCATGTAGTAGGGGCTGATCGCCTCCTCGCCGCCGGCACGGAACGCCGGCTTGGTCATCAGCGTCGCCGAGCTCCGCCAGGCGGGGTGCGGGAACATGGTGTCGTCGGGCGTGTCGCACTCGAGCAGCCCCTGGTTGCCCAGATGGATGAATGCCGGGACGTCGGCCTCGGCGAGCAGCGCCCAGAGCGGGTCCCACTGCTCGTGGCTCGGCGACACGCCGCCGGGCGGCTGGGTGCAGGGCAGATCGACGGCTTTCGCCCCCCGCGTGATGACCCGGTTCGCCTCGGCGATGGCGAAGTCGACGTCGCTGGTGTTGATGTGGCAGACGGCGCGGCAGCGCCCCTTGGTGCGCCGGGTGAAATCCAGCGCGTAGTCGTTGTAGCGGACGCTGGCATCGCGCGCGGCCTTCGTCGTGGCGCGCAGGTCGTAGAGCGTGTTGTTCGCGAACATCAGCTGAGCCTTGATGCCCATCCGGTCGAGGGCCTCGACCCGCTCGTCGGGGTCATAGGCCCCCAGCGCCCCCAGCCCCTTCGTCTCCCAGAGCGCCGCGCGGTTCCGCGCCCGACGCTCCGCGAACTCGGGGTGCTTCACGTAGCCGTCGAGGAACTCGAAGTTGTAGCCGAAGGCGAGCTCCGGGAAGATCTCCCGGAAAATGTCCGGATGAATGTAGACGTGACCGTCGCTGTCGAGTGTCTCCCCCGGATACGGATTCGGCGTGGCCTCGGGCGCGGGCACGGTCGCCATCAGCTCTCCTTGTTCTCCGCCGGCGGCCGTCGATCGCGTGGCAGGCCCAGCAGGTGCTCGCCGATGATGTTGCGCTGGACATTCGAGGTGCCTCCGGCGATCGAAGCGGCGAGCGAGAACATGTACTGGGAGACCCAGCGCCCGCGCGTCAGCGGCCGGTTGCTCATCGCAACCTCCTCGGGCGTCGGCTCGCACAACCCCTGCTCGGGGATCAGGTCGAGCGCGAGCTTCACGATCATCTGCTGCACGTTCGTCCCGAACAGCTTGGCCGTCAGCAGCTCGCTCAGCACCTCCAGGTCGCGATCGCGCTGGAACGCCGTGAGCATGCGCGCCACCGCCCACTCCTGGGTGGCGACGTAGCCCGCGATCTCCGCCAGGCGCTGGCGGACGGCCGGATGTTCGCTCGCCGGGCGACCGTCGCGCTGGACCTCGCGCGCCAGGGCGACGAGCGCCGCGAACGCCATGCGCGTGCCGGTCGAGTCGCCGATCAGCACGCGCTCGTGCTTGAGCGTCGCGCGCGTGACCTTCCAGCCCTCGCCGCGCCGGCCGACGATGTTGGTCGCCGGGATGCGGGCGCCGTCGAAGAACACCTCGCAGAAATCGAGGCCGCCCTGCATCATCCGGAGCGGCCGGACGTCGATGCCCGGGGTATGCATCGGGATCAGCAGATAGGAGATGCCGCCATGGCGCGCCACGTCGGGCTCGGTGCGGAAGAGGCCGAACATCATGTCGGCCTCGTGCGCGTTGCTGGTCCAGATCTTCTGGCCGCCGAGCACCCACTCGTCGCCGTCCAGCTCGGCGCGGGACTGGAGGGAGGCGAGATCGCTGCCGGCACCGGGCTCGCTGTAGCCCTGGCACCAGGTGATCTCGCCGGTCAGGGTGCGCGGGATATACGCGCGGCGCTGCTCTTCGGTCCCGCACTCGAGCAGGGTGGGAACGAGCATGTGCGTGCCCTGCACCGAGCCGACGTGGGGCACGCCGGCGCGATCGAATTCCTGGCGGATGACGAGGTCGCCCATCACGTCCGGCGGCGCGCCCGCCCCGCCGTACTGCCGCGGCACGGTGCGATGCAGGAAGCCGGCAGCAATCGCGCGCGTGCGCCAGGCCACCGCCTGATCACGCGGGCCGAGCCGCGCCTCGGTCCCACGCGGCGGCCAGGTCTCGGCGCAGAACGCCCGTACCGCGGCGCGGAGCTCGTCGTACTGCGATCCGAACTGGAGGTTCATCTCACCAATCCTCCAGCGCGGCGAAGCGCTCGCGGTGCAGCTCGGGCGCGCCGAGCCAGAGCCGGTCGAACATGATGCGCTTGAACCAGATCTGCACGTCGCATTCCCACGTGAAGCCGATGCCGCCGTGGGCCTCGACCGCGTCGCGCGCCACCTGCTGCGCGCGCTCGGTGATGTGCGCCTTGGCGAGCGCCGCCGCGCGCGAGGCATCGGCCGGCGCGTGGTCGAAGGCGTGCGCCGCGTACCACCAGAGGCCACGGGTCGGGTCGATCTCGAGCGCCATGTTGGCGAGCTGGTGCTTGACGGCCTGGAACTGCGCGATCGGCTGGCCGAACTGCCGGCGCGTCTGCAGGTACTCGGCGGTCGCGCGCACCAGGTGATGCGCCGCCCCGAAGGCGTCGGCGGCGAGCAGCACGCAGGCCGCGTCGATCAGCAGCCCGGCGTCCGCGGCGAGCGGCTCGGCCGGCGCGCCGTCGAGCGCGAGCGTGGCCAGCGGGCGGCCGCGGTCGAGCGTCGGCGCCGCGGTCACCGCCGCCTCGGGGCCGGCCGCGACGAGCGCAAGCGAGCCGCCCCGGCAGCCGACGACGAAGAGGTCGGCCCCGTCGGCTTCGGGAACGTACCGCTTCACGGCCCGTAGGCGTCCGTTCGCGTGCTCTGCCCGCCATGTCGCCGGCAGCCAGCCGCCGTCCTCGGCGAGCGCGACGGTGGCCCGCGCCTCGCCGCTCGCCAGTCGCGGCAACCACGCCGCCTGCTGCGACGCGCTGCCGCCGCGCGCCAGCGCCAGCGTCGCCAAGGCGTGGCCGAGGAACGGCACCGGAACCGCGCCGCGGCCGAGCTCTTCCGCCACCAGCGCGAGATCGAGCAACTCGAGGCCCACGCCACCGTGCGCCTCGGGAATCACCAGGCCGGCCACCCCGATCTCGGCGAGGCCCCGCCGGAGCGCCGCCGCGCCCTCGCGCGTGCCGTCGAAGATGGCGCGCGCCGTCTGCGATGGACACTCCTTGGCGACGAAGCCGCGCACCGTGTTCTGGAACAGCTCCTGGTCCTCGGAAAGAGAAAAATCCATTCGTGCTCCGTCAACCGAGGTCAGAGAAAAGGATCTTTCACACGGAGGCACGGAGACACGGAGCGTTCACCGTTTCCGGTCATTGGCGCGACGGAGCTCGAGGAGCCAACTGATTTCGATTCCAAGCCCTCCGTGCCTGCGTCTCCGTGTGAAATCCTTCTTCATCGGATCAGGCTCAGATGCAGGCGCCGAGCAGCTCGAGGCAGTTGTCGCGCATGATCCGGCGCCGCTCGGACTGGTCGAACGCCGAGAGCTCCTCGGCGAAGTCCAACGGCTGGGCAACCCCCTCCCCGTGCGGCCAGTCGGAGCCGAACAGGATGCGCTCGACGCCGATGAGATTGGCCAGCGCGCGCAGGTCCTCCTCGAGGTACGGTGTCACCCAGAGGTGTCGGCGCACCGTCTCCAGCGGGTCCTCGTGAAACACCCACGGCGTCTGGTTCGCCTGCTTGCGCAGTCTCTTGACGAGCAGGTGCAGCCAGTCGGAGCCGTTCTCGATGCTCGCGACCCGCAGTGCGGGGTGGCGCTGAAACACGCCGTCGATGATCAGACACGCCATCGTGTCGTGGATGGCTCGGTCGGCGACGACGACGCGGTTGAACGCGGCCGTCCCGCCGAACGGCTCGAAGGTCCCGCTCGCGCCCCACGCGGCGGCGAAGGAATCGTAGCCGCTGTCGCCGAGGTGAAAGGCCGCGGGGATCGACGCCTCGGCGAGCCGTGCCCAGACGGGATCGTGCAACGGGTCGCCGAGCGAGCGTCCCGCACCACCCGGCGCCGGAACCGGCGCGGGGCGGATGCACACCATGCGCGCGCCGCGCTCGATCAACGAGTCGAGCTCGGTGAGCGCAACATCCGGGTCGGCCAGCGAGAGCATCGGCACCCCGATGAGGCGATCGCGATACGAAAAGCCCCAGTCCTCCTCGAGCCAGCGGTTGAAGGCGGAGACGCTCGCCATCGTGGCTGGGATGTCGTGGCGCAGCGCCTGCTCCACCCCACAGCCGAGGGTCGGGAACAACAGCACCGCGTCGAGCCCCTGGGCGTCGACGACGGCGACGCGGGCGTCGCGATCGCGGTACTCGACCCTGAGCGGCTCCGTCTTCATCAGCTCGGCCGGGTTGACGCCTTCCGGAACCTTGCCGCGGAAGAGGGCGTCGAGGCAGCCGGGGACGATGATGGGGTTGAAGGTCGGATTCGGGATGAAGCGGTTGACGCGCCCGCCGATGAGGAGCTCCACGCGCTTGCCGTCCTGCACGGCGCGCACGCCGCGGCGCTTGAAGGCCGGATCCAGGTGCCGCGTGAAGGCATCGAGGGGCTCGTAGTAGTGGTTGTCGGCGTCGATCGGCCGGATGCTCATGACCGCACCTCCGCAGCGGGTTGCCGTGCCTGGCCCTCGCGATCGGACGTGACGCCCGCGCCGGCGAAGAAGAACGCCGCGGCATTGCCGTACAGCCAGGCGTCGCGAACCTCCGCGCTGAGATCCAGCCCGCTGGCCTCGTCGAGACAGCGCCGCATCGACAGCACCGGGTAGTCCGAGGCGAAGAGAATGCGATCCGTGCCGCGCGTGCGCATGTAGTGCAGGAGCGCGGCCGGCAGGCGCTTCGGCGACCACGCCGAGGTCATCAGGCGCAGGTTGCGGTACTTGAGCATCAGCCGGATGGCGACGTCCCACCACGGATCGGCGCCGTGGATCATGCACAGGCGGAGCTCCGGGAAGCGGACGCAGACGCGGTCCAGGTGGATCGGGTTCTGCACCTCGCCGGGAATCGGCGGGCCCGGGATGCCGGCGTTGATGCACAGCGGCAGGTCGAGCTCACAGCACTTGACGTAGAGCGGGTAGTAGACGGCATCGCTCGGCGGGTACATCCCGTCGCCCCAGAAGCTCGGTCCGACCACGGCGTAGGCGACGGGGTGATCGCGGACGAAGGATTGGATGCTGCGCAGCGCCCGCATCGGCCGCAGCAGGTTGAAGCCGCCGACGCCGAGGGCGAAGCGGTCGGGACGCGCGAGCGCGTAGCGTTGGGCGCGGTCGCGCGCCGCGCCGTCCTTGCCGATCTTGGTCAGCAGGATCGCGCGCTCGACCCCGTTGGCGTCCATGTCGTCGAGCAGCTCCGCCAGCTCCGGGCTGCGCCAGGAGGCACCCGCGGCGTTGAAGGTGTCCTCCTTGACGCGCACCATCCACTCGGGCGGCTCCGCGTCGCCCATGTCGACGTTCACCAGACAGTCGATCGCTCTCGCCATGCTCGCGCCTCTCGATGGCCTGGGATGCGGGACAAAAACATTTAAACAATTACACTACCCGCATTCGGCTCACAAGGGTTCCGTCGACGGGGAACGCCCGGCGTGGCGGCGGAGTACGGACACGGGAGGAATGCGATGGAAGCGATCACGGGGGCGGGGTTCCCCGCACGGGACTATCCTGCTTGCGCGGAGCATGCACGTCGCATGGAGGGGCGTCCGGCGACGCAGCGCGCCCTGGCACGCGAGGCGGAGCTGGAGCGGCAATTGGCGAGCGAGGGCCTGACGTTCCGGCCGCCGGTTCCGCCCGTGTAGACATTCGAGAGAGCTGGAGCTGACGCGCTATCGGGGCGCCAAATGCGCTACTCTGCGCCTGCCCGAGGACTTGAGCGAACGCTCGCTGAGCGGAAGCGTCGATCGTCATCCCCCCGCATGAAGCGAGACGCGCACGTTTCGCGCGCGGGACCCATCTCATCCCACTTTGACCCGAAGCTCGGGGAAAACTTGACGGATTTCTCGGCCCGCCTCAGACTTGCAGCAGACGGTCCTTCCACCCTGACCGCCCGCCCACGCCGAACCCCGACGCAGGCACAACGCATTCTCACGAGCCGACCCATTCCACGGCCGGCTCTTTTTGTTTCCAAACAAAAGGGCCATCATCTCAAGCGCATTCGTTCGGTATGCCGCGTATGGGACTCTACCATGAACCAAGAGGAAGCGATGTTTTATCATGTGATCCAGCAGTGCGCCCAGAGTCTGAGGAACCTCGAGACATGCTTCGACAAGGCCGAGCGGCATGCAGCTGCAAAAAACTTCGACGTCAGCATCTTGATGACGAGCCGCCTCGCGCCCGACCAGCACCATTTCATCTACCAGGTCCAGAGCGCCTGCGACTACGTTAAGGGCGCCGCCGCTTGGCTTTCTGGGCAAACGCCGCCGAAACATGAGGACAACGAGCAGACGATCGATGAATTGCGTGAGCGCATCCGCAAGACGATCGCCTTCGTGGACAGCGTGAAGGAGGCGCAGTATGCGGGCGCGAGCGAGCGCAAGGTCAGCCTTTCGTGGGCGCCCAGCAAGGTCATCGCCGGCCACGACTACCTGCTGCAGATGACAATACCCAACACCTACTTCCACATCACGACCGCATACGCGATCCTGCGACACAACGGTGTCGACGTCGGCAAAATGGATTATCTCGGGTCGATCAACCTGGTCTGAGCGGCTCGCGCGTCGGAAGAATATCGGCAACGATCCGGCTACGCAGCGCGCGTCCCGATCCCCTCGAACCCCACGGACAGCCGCCCACCGAGGGCACGGGCGATACGGTCCAGCAGGTCGAGCGACGGGGTGAACGCTGTACCGCCCTCGATCCGGGCGACGACCGCCTGCGTCGTCCTCGCCCGAGTCGCGAGTTGTGCCTGTGTCATGCCGGCCTGTGTGCGCGCCCATTTCACCATCACGGCAATCGTCGCCCGGACGACGCTGGCATCGATCCGGGCGCGCAGGCGGGGATCGCCGCCTACCCTGCGACGGACGTCGGCCAGCGCGTCACCACCAATGCGCGGATTGCGAGCCTTCGACTTCTTCATCGGGACCCTCCCAGAACTTCCCTCGCCCGTCGAGTGGCGAGGTCGAGATCCCTGCGAGCCGTCCGCTGTCCCTGCTTCTTGAAGGCATGCCCCGCAACATCGTCTCCGCCGGCAATGCCGCTGCCAGCGGGATCAGCGCGATTGAACAACGGAGGGGGAGGGATTCGAACCCCCGAGCCCCTTTTGGGGGCTGCCGGTTTTCAAGACCGGTGGTTTCAGCCACTCACCCACCCCTCCAGCACCACACACAATTCCGTTAGCACGCTGGCCTCGCCTCGACGAGCGCGTGGTGTCGAAAAGAGTAGCCGCGCTCGGCGGTGAGGCACCGGAGGGGCGGAGTCGGGCCGCACCGAGTGCCGCTTCCCCTCGATCCCTGCCAGGAAACGCCTCGGAGAGAGCATGGCCGAGATTGAGGCAGGTGGTGCCGTTCGCCACGCTGCCCTTCTGGTCGGCGATGGCCATGGCGTTGCCCCGGCACCGCGGAGCAACCCCGCGCCCAGACGACGGCGGGCGCCTGGCGGCGATCACGAATCCGCTCGCTCGACGCGGGCCGGTTCGAGCAGATACTGATCGCGTCGATGGTCCGCCCCCCGCGATGGCAACGCACAGCTCTGCTGGCCGGGATACTCGCCGTCATCGTCCTCCGTATCCTGTGGGGCCATGCCTTCTGCGCGCAGGGACTGCCCTTCTATTCCATCGACGAGAACGACGCCGTCGAACCCGCAGCCGGCATGCTGATGGGTGATTGGAATCATCAATATTACACCTACGGTCCGCTCTTTATGTATCCCTTGGCGCTGCTCTATACGCTCGCCGCACTCGTGAGTGGGCACAGCGTACCAGTTTGCCATCGACGTATTCTTCAATTCGTACTGGCTTTATTATTTGGCCCGCATGCTTTCACTCGTGGTCATCCTCGCGACCATGGCGGTCGCGGTGATCGAGACGGCACGATCGTTCTCCCTTCTGGCAGCCGCCATCTGTCTGATTCTCTTCGCCCTCCCCGTCCCCGAGAATTTCACCAACTACACGGCTCGCATCGACGTCCTTCAGGCCTTCTTCCAACTCCTGGCGTTGTTCAGCGTGATCGGAATCCTTCGCACCGGCGCGCTTCGGCACTACATCTTGGCTGGAGCTTGGAGCGGCCTCGCATGGCCACCAAACCGATTCCCGGGGCACTCGTCGTACCCGTGGGGGTGGTCGTCGCGTTTCTGAGATTGTGGAGCGAGAGGAAGGGCGCCCTCGGCGGGCGCACACCGATCGCGAGAAGTCTGGCGATGATGCGCGCATTCGCGTCGGACCGGCGCGTCTACGCGGCGGCTGGGGTCACGGTTGGCGCTTTCGTGATTGGATTTCCCTTCGCGATCCTCAACTTCAACGCCTTTTTGCTTCAGCAGATAGGACGCATTCAGGCGGATGCCGCCGAGGTGTATCCGCCAGGGGCGTCGCTGATTCACTACATTCCGCAGGCGGGATGGTTCCTCTGCGTGCTCGGGGTCTTCGCGCTCGTGTATCAGTCGTGGCGAGGGTCAGCCGCGGGGCGAATACTCGCCCCGCGAGCGGCGCCGCGGTTCGTCGACGTCAGGGGATGACGACGGTGCGCGCGCCAGGCACGTCCGGCTCGCCCCAGATCCTCTCGATGTCGGCGAGGGGTACTGGGTTCGTCTTCACCGCGATCCGGCCGGTGGCGATCTCGACGACGAGTGCCGGCAGCTCGGCGAGGTAGGAACAGCCGGCCCGTCACGGACACTCCGGCGTCGCGACGCACGAGTCGATACACCACTTCGGCGCGCTCGCGGGACACGTTCCGCACGAGACTTCCTGGCCGCAGTTGTTCACCCGGGTGCCGCAGACCTGGTCCGCACAGGCGAGGCCGTTGTCGACGCAGGCGCACTGGTTGGGCACACCGCCCCCGCCGCAGATGTCGCCGGCCGTCGTGCAGGAGAAGCAGTTCAGCAGGTCGTAGCCACAGCGATCCGGGATCCAGCCGCGGGTCGTGCCCTGCGCCTCGCATGTGGTTGGCGTGCAGCCGACCGCGCCGCCACGCACCGCACGAACGTAGCTGGCGACGGCTTCGTTGGCGTCAACGATCGCACCGAATTCAGCCCATACTGAGCCGTATGGATCGGGTAGAAACGTCTCATACGTCGTGTCCAACGAATAGTAAAAGTTGGAAATACCGGTGCAACTACATTCCTCGGTGCCGCCGGCGCCGTCGATCGTACAACCCTCGTTCGTGGGGAGCCACGGCGCGCCACAGTTCGTCGCGAACTCGGGATAGACGTACACACACACAGTAGACGGGCTGGGCGCGCAGATCGGCGAAGCGGGGATGAGGCTCTCGAGCTCAGGCGGATCGTTGGTCGGCGGAGTGAGGCCAGCCGACCTGGGCATGCGCCAATCGCGATGCCCGGCGAAGCCGCTGCCGTTGAGGGTAGCGAGGAAGACAGTGAAGGCCGTGCCATCGGGAGGACAGGTCGGGTCAGTGCACGTGCTCCAGGTGTACGCGTTGTCCTGGTCATGAACCGACCCGGAGTCGTCCTTCTTCTCCCACACCAGACACGTGTGCAGATCGGTGATGGTGCCGTCGCCGTTGTCGACGAACCGACCGGCCACGCCGTTCCCGTCTGGCACGCAGGTCAGGCACTGGCCGGACACGCAGATCCGCGTGGCGCCGGAGTCGACCCCCGCGTCGCAGGTCGCACCGTCGGGCTTGCCAGCGCATCTCGGATCGGGGGTATATGTCGGCGTCGGCGTATCGCCCGGCATGCTCGTCGCCGTCGCCTTTGGCGTCAGCGTCGCCGTGTGCGTCTGCGTCGCTGTATTGCTTGGTGTGTTGGTCGGTGTCGCCGTTGGCTTCGGGGGCGGGAGGGCGCAGACATTCGCTGCGCACACCTGGCCGGCGCTACAGCACATGCCGCCGCACACTTGATGCCGTGCCGTGGCATCCCGCCGACACCTTTCAAGGATTGGCTACACCCTCAATTTCCGCGCCTGTAAATGCCGTGTCAAGCTCAACACTGAGGCTTCACGGCAGCTGACTGCGGGTCAAGAGGATCGGAACCGAGCCCGGGTGGCACACCGCCCCGCCGCAGCGACGAGGATGTCACGTTCACCGGGCTGGAGCGCCGCCGCGTGCCCCCTTTTTGCATCTGCGCCGGCGATAGGTAGGATGCGCCCTCTCTCCGATGAGTGATCCACAGGCAGCGATCCAATCCGGGCCCGGGCGCCACGCCCTGTTTCTCACCCTGGTCGTCGGGCCGTCCGAGGACGACGCGCAGGCGGTGCGCCAGCTCGGCGCCGATCTCGCCGGACTGGTGCGCACCGTCGGGCACCGCGACGAATCGGCGGCGCTCAGCTGCGTCCTCGCCATCGGCGCCGACGCCTGGGAGCGCCTCGCGCCGGGTAGAAGCCGCCCCGCCCAGCTCCATCCCTTCCGCGCGCTCGAGGACGGCGCGCGGCGGGCGCCGTCGACCCCCGGCGACCTGCTGCTGCACATCCGCGCCGAGCGCGCCGACTTCTGCCACGAGCTCGGCCGGCTGATCATCGGCCAAATGGGCGCGGCCGTGTCGGTCGTCGACGAGACCTACGGCTTCTCCTACATGGACAGCCGCGATCTGATCGGCTTCGTCGACGGCACCGAGAATCCGGCCGGCGAGGCGCGGCACGAGGCGACCATCGTCGGTGAGGAGGACGCCGCGTACGCCGGCGGCAGCTACGTCACCGTGCAGCGCTACGTGACCGACTTCCAGCGCTGGACCCAGACGCCGGTAGCAGAGCAGGAGCAGGCGATCGGCCGCACCAAAGCCGAGGGCATCGAGCTCGATGGCCCGCCAACCGCCCACAAGGAACGCGCCAAGCTGGTGCGGGACGGCGTCGAGCTGAAGATCCTGCGCCAGAACCGCGCCTGGGGCACGACGCGCGAGTCGGGCACCTACTTCATCGCCTACGCCCGCGACCTGTCGGTCACCGAGGCGATGCTCGAGCGCATGTTCATCGCCGATGCGGAGGGGATCTACGACCACCTGCTGGACTTCACCCACCCGGTAACGGGCGCGAATTTCTTCGCTCCCGCCGTCGACGTGCTGGAATCGCTCGCCGCGACGGACGGAGCCGCCGCGGCAGAGGTCCAGGCGGACGAGACCCTCGGCATCGGCAGTCTGCGCCAGCGCGAGCCGAGCTGACCACCGACGCTCGGCGACGGCGCCTTGCCCCAACGCGCCGTCGCCCGCCGGGTGAAGGGCTTCGACGGTCGGAGGAACCAGCACGCTTCGGTGAACGCCTGGTAGGACAATGTTCAAGGGGCGGTCGGGACGGCGACCTTTCCCCTCTGACGTGGGGGCGGCCGTCTCGGCCGCCAGGCGCGCGCAGCGCGTCTGCGCGCCGCCAGGGGCGGCGCGGCGGGCGAGACGCCCGCCCCCACTCCGGAAGAGCTCACGGCGACCACAGCCACTCGGCCGCCCTTCCGGACCGACATCGCTATGCTCGGAACCGGGGATGCAACCGGGCGGCAGGAGGCGGTCGCTCGTCGCGCGCGGCCCTCTCGGCGCTCATCCGGCGCCGAGCGCCGCGTTCACGGCCGCGACCAGGGCGCTGATGTCCACGATGCCGTCTCCTTGCGGATCGAAGGCCGTGCAGGCGGTGACCGGCGCGGTGCCGAGCGCGATGTCGACGCCGAGGACGAGCTCGTCGATGGTCACGACGCCGTTGCCGGTGCAGTCGCCGATCGGATGGTCGCACGCGTCGCCGATGCCGTTCGCGTCGCGGTCGGCCTGCGTCGGGTTGGAGACGTCCGGACAGTTGTCGCAGGCGTCGCCGATGCCGTCGCCGTCGCGATCCTCCTGTCCGTCGTTGGCGACGTCCGGGCAGTTGTCGAGCCCGTCGACGACGGCGTCGCCGTCGCGGTCGACGCCGGCGCGCTCGCCCGAGCCGGGCGGCACGCAGGTGTAGGTCACCGTCGCGCCGCTCGCCGCCAGGGCGCGCAGGCTCGCGTCGTCGAGCGAGGCGCCGCCGTCGTCCGGTTCGAACAGGCCGCTGGTGCGGCGCACGTACCCGGTGTGGTGGCCGGCGCCGGCGACCTTGGCGATCAGATCGCACTCGGTGGCGTTGGGGCCGAGGATCTTCGAGGTGAATGGCGCCGCCGCGCGGGCGATGAGCAGATCGATGCGCGGGCCGACCGCCGCGGCGTTGGCGGCGTCGAGCGTGATCTGCTGGCCGACGATCGGAGCCAGGTCGTTGTCGAACGCGAGCATGTACTGCACCACGTCGCGCCGCTGCGGATCGCCGTTGAAGAAGCCCACCGTGCCGCCGAAGGCCGGCGCGAAGACCGTCGCGTTGAAGAATCGGAACAAGCTGTCGACGCTGCCGTCGTGCAGGTAGCCGAAGCCGCGCACCTGGTCGCCCTGCGGGCCGTTGTCGCCGGGCAGGATGAAGGCGACGTCGGGAAACCCGAACATCCCGACCTTCTGGTAGAGATTGCGCAGGTGCGGCACCTTCACGATCTGCGTCTCGTTCTCGAAGCTGGCGTGGCCGTCAGTGCCGAAGTGGCCATTGGCGGGATCGAGCGTGTGGCAGCCGTGGCAGGGGAACCCGAGGTCGTCGGCGAACGGCACGCCGTCGGCGCGGTGGCCGTCGCCGCTGTCGGGGCCGTCCTGGCCGAGGAAGAACTTCTGCCCGGCCTGTTGCGACGGGGTGAGGGAGTTGTCGAGCGCGCGCACCGGGTTGGGCGGCAGCGTCACCGCCAGGATGAAGTCGCCGAACTGCTGCATCTCCTCGTCGGTGAGCTGTTCCTCGCGGCCGACCAGGCCGGTGAAGGCGACGACGAAGTTGCGGAAGGACAGATCGGAGTCGAAGGCGTCGATGCCGTAGTATCCGTTGGAGCGATCGCCGCGCCAGTGCATGGCGCCGTGGTTCACCATGCCGCGCAGGGTCTGGGTGGTCATCGGGCCCTTCATGGGATGGAACTGACCTGGGTCGCCGGTGCCGTTGATCGGCGAGGGGGCGGTGAAGGCGCCGGCCTCGAGGCGGATGGGAATGGGGTTCTCGGTGACGTCGGCGTCGGGGTTGCCGAGGTCCCACGCCAGATGGTCCATGTCGCCGAAGATGTGGCAGCTCGCGCACGACGCCTCGCCGTTGCTCGACGTGCGCAACGCGTCGTAGAGGAACGGGCGGCCCGCCACCACGTTGGGCGGCTCGGGGTTGTGCAGCGCGACCTTGGCGATCTCCTGCCCGGTCGCGAGGTCGACCGCCGCGACCGCGTCGTCGAAGCGGGTGAAGACGTAGAGGCGGTGGCGGAGCTCGTCGAGCGCCAGGCCGCTGGGGCCGCCGCCGCTCAACGTCAGGTAGTGGGCGCTGTCGGTCATCGGATCGAGCTGATCGGTCTCCAGCGCGTTGGTGTCGAACACGCCGACCTTGCCGGAGCCGAACGCGGCGACATACAGCGTGTGCCCATCGCGCGAGACGGCCATCTCGAGCGGCGTGGCCAGGCTCGCCTCCTTGATGCCGGGCGGCGCCGGGCGCTGCGTGTAGTCGATGTGTCTATTCAGATGATGCGGCGTCACGACACCGTCGGCGAGCACGGTGATGCGGGCCTCGGCCAGGTCGCCCTGTACCGTGCTGCCGCCGAACATCCCGGGGCCCTCGAAGCGCACCTCGTTGCGCGATTCGGTGTTGGAGACGTACACGCGCCCGGTGGTCGGGTTGGCGACCATGTTGAACAGCGTGGTGCCGACGCCGGTGAACGATGCGGTGGGTTGGAGCGACTGCGCGTCGATGGCGAACACGTCCTTGTCGGGCAGGGTGAAGTGGACGGCGTTGTCCCAGCTGCGGCCCAGCCCGTCTTCCCAGTGCCCCGACCCGCTGTTGAACTTGACGATCAGGCCGACCTCGGGGGCGTGCAAGCCCTTGTAGTTCGTTGCCGGCCCGGGGTTGCCGCCCGGGTACGTCACGCCGTTGATCGTGCAGGCGAGGCTCGGATTGAACCCGTCGCACACGGCGCCTTCGGTGATCGAGGTGGTGCGGTTGCCGGAGTTGAACACGGCCGCGTAGACCGTCGCCCCGTCCGGGCTCACGGCCAGGGCGCGCGGGGTATCGCCGAACAGCTGCACGATGCCGAGCGGGGTGCCGCCGAACCCGGGGCCGGGGTCGCGCGCGTCGAACACCCACACGTCGGCGCGGCCGACGCCCGGCGTGGTGAGCTGCGGGTCGCCGGCGCCGGGCACCGCGGCGAGGCTGGGATCGCTGCGCTGCTGGCCGCGGTGCGCAGTGGTGATGAAGGCGCGGTCGTTGGCGAAGACGATGTCGCGCGGCTCGTCGCCGACCAGCAGCGTGCGCGCGACGCGCGGCGGCGTGCTGCTGGTGTCGACGATGCTGACGCTGTCCGAGAGATGGTTGACCACCCACACCTCGCCGCCATCGCGCACCGCCACCGCCACCGGCTCCATGCCGACTGATACCGAGGCGCGATGCGCGAGGCCGCCGCGGCCGAGGTCGAAGATCTCGAGCTGACCGTCGGGCGTGTTGACCGCGTAAAGGCGCGAGCCGTCGGCGGCCAGGGCGAGCGGACGCACCGGACCGCTCTCGAAGGCGATGAACGACGGCTGCGCCCGGGCTGCCGACGCGACGGCGACGAGGGTTGGCAGCACCGCGAACCGAACCAGACGACCGAGACCCATCGACGCCCTGCTCCCCCTAGGATTCACCCTGCCCGGAGTTGTGGCAAGCCCCATCTCCGAGACGACGGGGAGGCGGGCAGTGGGCAGTTTCAGTACGAAGCCTCTGTGGTAACGGCCCATTCAACGCGGAGGGCGCAGAGGATCACAGAGGGGCGCAGAGAGGAGGCGTGGGAGCGGCCGCGCCGGCGTATCGCCGTCCGGATTCCGGATCCGGCAATCTCGTTGCTGGCACGGTCGCTCCCGCGCTTCCTCTGCGCTGCCTCTGCGGCCTCCGTGTCCTCTGCGTCAAGAAGAGCCGTTGGCACAGCGTTCGTAGCGAACTGACCCTCTACGGCGGGGCGCGGCGGTCGCCAGGGTGACCCACACAACCCGCGCACCGCCTAAACGGGAATCCGCTTGCCGTGGAGCGGCAGACCGGTATCCTGCCCGATTGATGCATCGCCGCGGGTTGCTCCCGTCGATCACCGCCTGGTTGCTCCGCCCTACCCTGCGCCGCGTGATCGTCGCCGTGTTGATGGCGGCGGGCACAGCCGCGGCGGCGGACGTGCATGACGAGGTGACGGTGGCGGTCCTCACCGACTCGACGCCGTTCTCGAGCCAGGCCGTCGACGGCACCTGGGAAGGGCTGGCGGTGGAGATGTGGAAAATCGTCGCCGACGACCTGCACCTCGACGCGCGCTTCCTCGGTACCGACCGGGCGGGGCTCCAGGACGCCGTGATGAGCGGCCAGGCCCGCTTCGGGGTTGGTCCGCTCCCGATCACCTCGGAGCGGCTCGAGCATTTCGACTTCTCGGTGCCGTTCTACGTCACCGGCATCGCCATCGCCGTCCCCCGGGTCGGGCGCGGTGTCTGGGGCGTGCTGCGCGATACCTTCCTGTCGACGACGCTGCTCGAGCTGATCGGCGGCGTGGCGGCGCTGCTGGCAGTGGTCGGGACGATCTTCTGGGCGGTCGAGCATCGCCGCAACCCCGACTTCGCCGGCGAGCGGCCGATCCACGGATGGGGCAGCGGGGTGTGGTTGTCGATCGTGACCATGACCACGGTGGGCTACGGCGACAAGGCGCCCCGGACGCTGGCCGGCCGCGCGGTCGCGACGGTCTTCATGTTCATCAGCATCGTGCTGATCTCGATCTTCACCGGCACGGTGGCGACCCTGCTGACGATAGACCGCATGGGCACGCGCATCAGCGGCTTCGAGGATCTCGTCCGCGCCCGCGTCGTCTCGGTGACCGACTCGGCCGCCGCCCAACTGCTCGACGACCGCCGCATCCGCGCCCGCGAGCTCCCCGGCTTCGACCAGGCGCTGGCGGCGCTGCTCGACGGCAGCGCCGACGCCTTCGTCTTCGATCGCAGCATGCTCGCGTACACCCTCAGGCAGCGGCCCGACCTGCCGATCACCATTCTCGACGGCACGCTGCGCAGCGAGTACTACGCCTTCCTCATGCGCCCCGACGACCCGCTGCGCCGGCAGATCAACGATTCGATCGCGCGCGCGCTGGACGGCCCGCGGTGGAACCGGTTGCGCTTCGACTACCTCGG
>Ga0335084_10001414_pt1 | contig 22408 bp, 18 predicted proteins | sample Lox_Sample_44_FD_206721 | JGI IMG/M metagenome (GOLD analysis project Ga0335084, IMG submission 206721) | Soil microbial communities from Loxahatchee National Wildlife Refuge, Florida, United States - Lox_Sample_4.4 | ecosystem: Environmental > Terrestrial > Soil > Wetlands | place: USA...
CCGGCCTGGCACACCGATGCCACCCTGGAGCACCCTCGTTTCGGCCGACGAAGCCGAATGGATCGCACGCCGCCTACTCGAAGGTTTTCCGCAGGAAGGAACGGTCGTGCGATGAATGCGTTGCGTTTGCTTGTCATCGTCACCGCGCTCGTCTTGTCGGGTTGTGCATCGAGCCCGCCGGCCGGAACCGGCGATCTTGGCGTCGTGATCGAGCGCGCCAACGGCACAGTCGCGGTCATCAACACCACCGATCGCCGCATCGTCGGTGAAGTAGCAGGCCTGGGAGATCTCTCGCACGCCTCGGTCGTCTTTTCGCGCGACGGGCTGTTCGCGTATGTCTTCGGGCGCGACGGCGCGCTCAGCAAGGTGAACGTGCTCACGCGCCGGATCGAGATACGCACACAGCAGGCGGGCAACAGCATCGGCGGCGCCATCTCCCAGGATGGCCGCTACGTCGCCGCGCAAAACTATGTGCCGGGCGGCGTGAAGATCTTCGACGCGCGCACGCTGGCACTCGTTGCCGACGTGCCGGCGGTCGTCGACGGCAAGCCGTCACGGGTTGTCGGCCTGGCCGATGTACCCGGCGGGCGGTTCGTGTTCTCGCTCTTCGACGCGGGTCAAATCTGGCTCGTCGACATGCAAGCCGGTCCTGATCCCGCGCACCCGAAGGTCACGCGTTTCCCGGATGCCGGCAAACAGCCGTACGATGGCCTCGTCACGCCGAACGGTCGTTACTACGTCGCCGGCCTTTTTGGCGAAGACGGCCTTGCGTTGATCGATCTCTGGGACGAAACGCCCAGCGTGCGCAAGGTGCTGTCGGGCTACGGCCGCGGCGAAGCCCCGCTGCCCGTGTTCAAGATGCCGCACCTGCGCGGGTGGGCGATCGCCGGCCGGTACGCATACCTGCCGGCCGTCGGTCGCCATGAAGTGCTGGTGGTCGACACCGAAACCTGGAGCGAAGTCGATCGAATCGCGGTCGCCGGCCAGCCGGTGTTCGTGATTGCGCGTCCCGACGGCCGCCAGGTCTGGGTCAACTTCGCGGTGCCCGACTATGACCGGGTACAGGTGATCGACACGGTGTGCCACCAGGTGGTGCGCACGCTCGAACCGGGCGCCGCGGTGCTGCACATGGAGTTCACGCCGCGCGGCGAGGCGGTCTGGATCTCCTCGCGCGATGCACATCGCGTCAGCGTGTTCGATACCGAGCATTTCGCGACGCTGGGCGTGCTCGATCTGCCGTCTCCCAGCGGCGTCTTTTTCACCGCGCGCGCGGCGCGCATCGGCTTCTAGATGCAAGCGCTGCCAGTCTCCGCTCCCCTCCTGCTCGGTCCCGGCGAACTGAGCTTCGCGCTGCTCAACGACTGGCAGCGCAACTTTCCGCTGCAGCCGGAGCCGTTCGATCACATCGGCGCCCGCTACGGCGTGAGCGGCGACCAGGTGATCCGCGCGCTGCAGTTACTGCACGCAGAAGGCGCAGTCAGCCGCGTCGGCGCCGTCTTCAACATCGGTGCGGGAGGCCACGGCCTGCTCTGTGCGATATCGGTGCCGCCCGCTGATTTGATGCATGTGGCGGCCTGCGTCTCGGGTCAGCCCGAGGTCACTCACAACTACGAGCGCGACCATCGCCTGAATCTCTGGTTCGTCGCCACGAGCGGCAGCGCACAGCGTGCTGTCGACGTCGCCGACCGGATCGCCGTCGAAACCGGTATCGAGGTGTTGCGCCTGCCGATGCGACACGCATTCCATATCGACCTTGGTTTCGACCTGTGCGATGGTTCCAACACGACGCGCGTGCCGATGTCGGCGCCCGAGGAGATTCCGCTGCACTACCGCCGCCTCGCCGCGCGACTCGAGCAAGGACTGCCGCTCACGCACCGGCCGTTCGAACTGCTGGCACGCAGCTGTGAAATGCGCGAAAGCGAAGTGCTGCGCGTGCTGCAGACGTGGTGCCACAACGGCACGTTGCGCCGCTTCGGCGTGATCGTCCGCCACCACGAGATGGGGTGGACCCAGAACGCGATGACGGTGTTTGCTGTGCCTGAAAAAGATATCGAACGGCGCGGCAACGCGCTCTGCGTTCACCCCGGCATCACGCTCTGCTACCAGCGCGAACCCTGCGTGAGTTGGCGGTACAACCTCTATTGCATGGTCCATGGCCGCTCGCGCAGCGATGTGGAGGCGATCGTCGCCGCCGCGGCCCGCCGCGCCGGCCTGGCAGGCGTCCCCCACGAAATCCTGTTCGGTGCGCGTCGCTTCAAGCAGACCGGCAGCCGGTATTTCGCCGAGGCGCTCGGATGAACGCGGTAGAGATCAAGGAAGAACGAGCGGCGGCATGCGCCAGCGAGACGGCGCAACGGTTCGATGCCGCCGACCTGCGGTTGCTCGAGCGGCTGCACGGCGACTTCCCGCTCACCGATGCGCCATTCGCGGATGTCGGGGCGGAGTTGGGTCTCGACGAGGCGGACGTCATCGATCGGTTGCAGCGGATGCTCGACGAGGGACTGTTGACGCGCTTCGGCCCGCTGTTCCAGATCGAACGCGCCGGCGGCTGCTTCGTGCTCGCGGCGATGGACGTCCCGGCCGAGCGCTTCGATGCAGTTGCCGCGCAGGTGAATGCTTTTTCCGAAGTCGCGCACAACTACGAGCGCGAACACCGGCTCAACATGTGGTTCGTGATCGCGGCCGAATCGCAGGCGGCGGCCGAGGACGTCCGCCAGCGCATCGAAGCCGACACTGGCCTGAAGGTGATCGCGCTGCCTAAGGAGCATGAGTACTACCTCGAACTGCGGCTGCCGCTCGTGCCATGAACCTGACTCCCTTCGACCGCTCGCTGGTGGCTGCAACGCAGGCGGGCTTGCCGCTCGAACCGCACCCGTACGAGGCGATCGGTGCCCGGATCGGCGTCAGCGGCGCGGCGGTCCGCGAGCGGCTCGCCGGCATGCTGAACGAAGGCCTGATCCGCCGCATCGGCGCCGTGCCGAACCACTACCGTCTCGGGTTCACCGCCAACGGCATGACGGTCTGGGACGTCGACGACGACCGGGTCGACGCGCTCGGCGCCAAGGTCGGTGCGCTGCCATTCGTCTCCCACTGCTATCGGCGGCCGCGCGTCTTGCCGGCGTGGCGCTACAACCTGTTTGCGATGGTGCACGGGCGCTCGCGTTCCGACGTCGAGTGCTATGCGCAGCAGATCCACTGCCTGCTCGCCGACAGCGCGCGGGCGGCCGACATCCTCTACAGCACGCGCATCCTCAAGAAGACCGGGCCGCGTCTGCGCTCTGGAGATTGACCATGTTTCGCATTTCGCAGTTCATGCGCAGCCTGGCGCAAGCCGAGGCGACCGGCATATACCCGGCGCGCCGCGCGGGTGCTCCGGCGGGACCGGTCGTGATCTGGAACCTGATCCGGCGCTGCAATCTCACCTGCAAGCACTGCTATTCGATTTCCGCCGACCACGACTACGCGGGCGAACTGTCGACGGCCGAGGTCTACGGGGTGATGGACGATTTGAAGCGCTTCCACGTTCCTGTGCTGATCCTCTCGGGGGGCGAGCCCTTGCTGCGCCCTGACCTGTTCGCCATCGCCGAGCGTGCAAAGAGCATGCGTTTCTACGTCGGGCTCTCGACCAATGGCACGCTGATCGATGCGCCGCTTGCCGATCGCGTCGCCGCAACCGGCTTCGACTACGTGGGCATTTCACTCGACGGTATCGGCGCAACGCATGATCATTTCCGGCGGCTGACGGGTGCATTCAAGCGCAGCCTCGGTGCCGTTCGGCACCTGCGCCAGCGCGCGGTAAAGGTCGGGTTGCGCTTCACGATGACCGAGATGAACCGGCGCGACCTGCCCGCCTTGCTCGACTTGATGCGGGCCGAGGGCGTCGACAAGTTCTACTTTTCGCATCTCAACTACGCGGGCCGCGGCAACATTCACCGTGCACGCGACGCGTCTTTCGAGGCCACCCGCGCAGCGCTCGATCTGCTGTTCGACGTCGCCTGGCTCGACGCGGCAGCGGACGGTACCCGGGAATATGTCACTGGCAACAACGACGCCGACGGCGTCTACCTGCTGCGATGGGTGGCTCAGCATCTGCCACGCTGGACCGAACACGTGCGCCGCGATCTGCTGGCGTGGGGCGGCAACTCGTCGGGCGTGAACGTCGCCAACATCGACAATCTCGGCAACGTCCACCCGGACACGATGTGGTGGCATTACTCGCTGGGCAACGTGCGCGAGCGGCCCTTCTCCGCTATCTGGCAGGACACCAGCGATCCATTGATGGCCGGGTTGAAGGAGCATCCGCGTCCTGTCGGCGGACGCTGTGCACGCTGCGCGCACCTTGCGATCTGCGGCGGTAACACGCGCGTGCGCGCGGAACAGGTGACCGGCAACGTATGGGGTGAGGATCCGGGCTGCTATCTCAACGACAAGGAGATCGGACTCGAAGGGAGCGAAGGGCGTGTCGACGTCACGCCCTTCGTTGGCCGGCGCGGGGAGCGCGTCCCGATAGCCATCGCGGTCAAATGAAGGAAGCGCGAATGCGTCGCTGCCTGCTTGGGCTCTTCATGCTCGTCGCCGGCGTGCAACCCGCTCCGGCGCAGGACGCGGCCGCCCTGTTCCAACAGCACTGCGCGAGCTGCCACGGCGCCGCACGCACCGGAGCGATGGGCCCCGCACTGCTGCCCGAGAGCCTCGAACGGATGCGCTCTGCCGAACTCGAGCAGGTGATCCGCGAAGGCCGCCGCGCGACACAGATGCCCGCGTTTGGCACCGACAAGGGCCCGCTCGACAAGGATCAGGTGCAGGCGTTGGCGCGTTACGTAAAGACGCCGATCACGCCGGCACCGCAATGGAATGCAAGCGACATCGAAGCATCGCGCACCTTCGATGCGGTGGCCGCGCGGGCGCCGGCCGAGCGCGTCTGGCGCGGCGATCTGATGAATCTGTTCGTCGTCGTCGAAGGCGGCGACCATCACGTCTCGCTGGTCGACGGCGACCGGTTCGAAGTGATCCACCGGTTCCCGACCCGCTTCGCGCTGCATGGCGGGCCGAAGTTCTCGCCCGACGGACACTACGTCTACTTCGGCTCACGCGACGGCTGGATCACCAAGTACGACCTGTGGCAGCTCAAGGTGATCGCCGAAGTGCGTGCCGGCCTGAACATGCGCAACATCGCGGTGTCGGCCGATGGCAGGTGGGTCATGGCAGCCAACTACCTGCCGCACAGCGTGGTGCTGTTCGACGCCGATTTCAAGTTGGTGAAGCTCTATCCGGCCGCCGATCGTTCCGGCACGTCGTCCTCGCGCGTATCGGCCGTCTACGATGCCGCGCCCCGCAAGAGTTTCGTTGTCGCGCTGAAGGATGTGGCGGAGTTGTGGGAGATCTCGTACGACCCGCAAGCCGAACCTGTGTTCGAAGGTTATGTGCACGATTACCGGATGGGCGAGGCGCTCGCGACTACAGGCCAGTTCGCGATTCGCCGCACGTTGCTCGACGAGCCGCTGGACGACTTCTTCTTCGACGCGAGCTATCGCAATGCAATCGGCGCGGCACGACCGAAGACGGGGAGCGACGTTGCGCAGGGCCAGGTGGTGAACCTCGACGTGCGCCGGCGGATCGCCACGCTCGACCTTCCCGGCATGCCGCACCTCGGCTCGGGCATCACGTGGACCTGGACGGCACCGGACGGCAGAAAGACCACCGTGCTCGCCACGCCGAACCTGCGCGACGGGGTAGTCACCGTGATCGACATGCAAACCTGGAAGACCGTTCAGGTGGTGAAGACGCTCGGGCCGGGCTTTTTCCTGCGCAGCCACGAAGCGAGCCGCTACGCCTGGGTCGACGCGATGATGAGTCCGAACAAGGACACATTGATGCTGATCGACAAGCAGACGCTGCAACCGGCGGGGACGCTTACGGCGACGCCAGGCAAGACGCTGGCGCATGTCGAGTTCACGCACGACGGCCGCTACGCGCTCGCAAGCTTGTGGGAGCACGACGGCGCACTCGTCGTCTACGACGCGCAGACGATGACCGAGGTCAAGCGACTGCCGATGAGCAAGCCGGTCGGAAAGTACAACCTCGGCAACAAGATCGGCCGCTCCGAAGGCACATCGCACTGAGGGCGCGACTGCGCGTTGTTTGCGCCAAAGATGGGCGCGGCGCGCAGTAACAAGCGTTGACAGACAGGCGCGCCCCCGAGGGCGCCCGCGTCACCCGCTCAGTTCGTCGATGAACTGCTGCAAGCGGGCGCGCGACAGCGCGGAAAGACTGATGAACACGAAACCTGCATGGAGATTGTCAACGCTGCTTGCTGCTGACCAGACGTTGCGCGCGAGGGCGGTGATTGGCTCGCGACCGTTTCCTTCGACGCAAACGTCGATCCGAAACGCGTAGACATCATCGCGCCGGAATTTGCGTCGGGCGGCCAACTTGAAGCCGCCCGCACTGATGTCCACGATCTCGCCCACCGTGTCTCCGCTGGGCACGTCGACCACGCGCACATAGGACTGGGCGGCGTAGCGCTCGTAGGCGCGCCGTTCCGCTTCGCTCCAGTCGCGCTCGACGGCATAGCTGTCCCCGGACATTGTCCTGGTGTCCATCGAACTCACTCCGCAGTCATGCCCCATGTCCGCGGCCTGATGCCGCACGGCCGGTTGCAAGCCCTCTTCTCGTGTTTTCGGCGCGCGGGCGAGTTTCTTTAGTCGTTTTCGGTCCGATTTGCACCGCCTTGGCCACGTATGGTCGAGATCCACTGAACGTCGTCCGTCAACCACTTGATGCCGCGGCGACTTCGCGTCCCCAATTTTCGCCGCGCATGCGCAGCGGATCTTGAACTCGTGGTTCGCTGGGAAGCAGCCGGTCAAGGCGCCGCGTCCTAGGGCAATCAGGTGAACGCAGCGAATGACTGCACCCGTCGCATGCTGACTTGCGCTTCTATCTGAACTGCCAGAGCCCGGGTCGAGCGCATTGGTGGGACTTGGATTGCTGGCGCTCGTCGCGGCGCGTCGAAGGAAAATCTAGCAAGCAGGAAGTGGAGAAAGAGAGGCCGGGTCACCCACGGCCTTCTCGGTCCTGCACGCGTATTGGCGATCGGTTGCTGCTCGGCGCAAGTCGAGCCCTTATAGCTTGACGGCGCTGCCTTCACCACCATCTGCCGCCACTTGCGCGCCCAGTGCGAACGACGCCCCGCTTGACCGAAGGCGTTGTTGCCCGTTTAGCGGCGCGCCGTGCCAAGCCTCTGCTACCACTGTGACGCGCTCGTTCTCGGGCGCCTTCACCGGGACCACAACCGGCTACGGATTCCCCGGAACCTTTGCTATCGGTGACTCGGAAGCTGAGCCGAGCTCGATGTGTACGCCTGCCTCAGCGATGTAACTCGCGCAGCTGCACACGCACCCGGCCCGTCGCATCGCTGTCTACTACATCGCTGCAAAGCGAGACTGCTGAACTGATCCGCACCGTCGGTCAAGACGAGGTGGCCGGACGCATACAGTCGGACAGCCGCAATGGGTGGAGACCCGAGAATTGGTCAACATTGCAGCGAAGCATGAAACGCGCGGCGCAACGTGCCAGGTCGACCTCGCCCCACCGCTGTCTGATCGTCTGAACGGCCTGCGCCAATCGCCACACGCGTGGCATAGCGCAGGCCCTCCGGCTTAATGGTTGCCGTTGCCGTCGTGAAGAACGGCCACCCCGGACATGAAGGTCGCAAGGAACAGCCGGCCCGCCGTCGCGGGGTCGATTGCGAGCCATTGCGCCGAGGTTGTCGGGACATCGAGCCCGTGATTGATCGCGCTCCAGCGGAGGCCAAAGTCCGTCGAGCGGAACACGCCTGCATCGTATGTAGAGGCGTAGACGATCGACGCGCTCGATGGGTCAACGACGATCGTCGAGGGGTACAGCCCCGCACCGGTTCCCGACGCCGCCCAGCTGGCGCCCCCGTTCACGCTCTTGAAGATGCCGCTGCCATTGGTTCCGGCGTAGACCGTCATCGGGTTGGCTGGGTCGACGGCCAGCGTGCGCACGAGCAGGTTGGTCAGGCCCACGTTAACAGGCAGCCAGTTCGCGCCGCCATCGATGCTCTTGAACACTCCGTAGCCGACGCGCGTGTCGGGCGGCCCTTCGAACCCATCGTAGGAGCTGGCGTAGACCGTGCTCGGGTTGCGGGGGTCGATGGCGATGGCGTAGACGTGGCTGCCCGGCAGGCCGGCACTAGACCAGTTCCAGCTATGACCGTTAGTGGTCTTCCACACGCCGCCGTATTGAGTGCCTGCATAGATCGTGTTCGGCGCGGTCGGGTCGATCACCAGCGCCTGCACTGGCGGCAGCCACTCGATGCCTTCGTTGATTGCCGACCAAGTGGCGCCACCGTCCAGCGTCCTGAAGACGCCACAGCAAGTCCCGACGTAGGCGATGGCGGGACTGATGGGGCTGACCGCCAGCGACTGAATGCCCATGTCAGTGCCGTATACATCCGGACCCAGGCCCCGGTTGATCGCGACCCAGCTCTTGCCGCCGTCTGTGCTCTTGAACGGGCCGGAGTCGTATGACCCGGCATACACCGTCTGTGGTGCACTCGGCGCGACGGCGACGCGGCTCAGCACCCCGCTCAGTTGGCGGCTTGTGGTCACCCAGGTCTGGCCGCTGTCCTGGCTGGTATGCAAGCCGGTCGTCGTCGATGTCGCGTACACCGTCGACGGCGTCGTGGGGTTCACCGCGATGGACTGGATCGTGTCGTTCGCAGGCAGCGATGGATCGGCAGGCGACCATGTGCCGCCGCCGTCAGCGCTACGGAACACCGACCCCAGTCCGCTGCTCGAGACGTTGTCCAGCGCGTAGAGGATGGCGGGGCTGTGCGGACTCGCATCCACCGCGATCAACTGCACATAGCCCGCGGGCAGGCCGAAGCCGTCGACCATGGCCCACGAGTTGCCGCGGTCAAAGCTGCGCCAGATCGATCCGTTGACGGCCGCGTACACCGTCAAGCTGTTGGACGCCGTATGCACCGCCACCGACGGGCTGAAGGCGCCGGCCGGCAGCCCCCCGCTGAGCAGCGTCCAACTGCTTCCGCCATCGATGCTGCGGTAGACCCCGCCCGACCCGGCAGCAAACACCAGATTTGGCGCCCTCGCATTGACGGCGAGGCTGGCGATATATTCCGTGTTCCCGATGCCCGTCACGCCCTGCCAGTTCGCGCCGAAGTCGGTGCTGCGGTACACACCGCCCACTCCGCCCACGAGCACGATGGCTGGGCGAGTCGGATGGAGCTTGACGGCGTTGTAGTAGGCGAAGGGCAGCCCGGATTGCGGTAGTTGCCACGAGCCGCCACCGTCGGTGCTGCGCAGCAGCCCCGTACCCCGGCCTAACGAAAGGCCGGCCACGTACAGGTAGGGACGGGTCGGGTCGACCGCGACCGACGCACCATAGATGACGGCCCCCAGCGACGTCCACTTGCCACTGCCGCCGCAAGTGGCCCACACCCCGCTGCTCGTGGCCGCGTAGATCGTCGGCTGGCCCGCAAGACCCGCGGTGAAGGACTGGTTGCGGGGCGCTTCGCTGGGCATGTTGCCATCCGCGGCGACCGAGCGGATGTAGCCACAGTTGCCGGCTGGCGCGAATTCGATGCTTTGCATCGACGTGAAGTACGGACCATTGCTCTTCCAGACTTCAGCCGAGGCAGACAACGGCAGCACGATGGCCCATGTGACGATCGCCAGCAGTGCGGCCTGCCAGCGGCACCGCATCATTGCGCACACGAGGCGCTTCGACGCAACGGGCGCAGAGAGAGCTGAAACCAAAATGGCAGCCGCACCGGCTGCCAGTCTCGCAATGCTCGACATCGTTGTACCCTCCGACCCACGGACTCATTTCGCGCCGCGGCGCCCGTGGTCTCGACGCCACGACATCTGATAAGTTGAGCACTGAGTCGAGGATCGATCTCTGACTTGGCTCAATTGCAGGTCGAATACGTGATCCCGTTAACCGGGTCGGATAGCGCACGCACGCGGGACGAAGCACCTACGAGTGTCGGCTTGCTTCGGCCGTCTGACGAGTTCAGGTCGACAGCGTACTTCGATCTCTCTATGAGCCAACGCTCGAGGCGGTCTCTTAGTGACTTCGTCATCGCGGGGCCCTCGAACGGCCCGCTTGCGAGACACCGGGATGGGGAGGACGACATCGAGAATGTCAACTCCGCCCCCATGACCGGTCATTCGTTCTTCGTGACGGCGGTCGAAACGCCCTGATAACCAACGTGCTGCGTCCACGTACTACGATCGGCCGACGGCTGCTGGCCCACTGAAAGGGTGGATCCCCATCGGCGCGGTGGTCGCCTTGGTCGCTGCGCTGGTTGCAGCCGCGCTTTATCTCGATCCTGGCGCGCCGGATCTGCGCGACGAGCGGCGCATCGCTGCGGGGAAGACGATCTACGACGGGCTTGCGCGTCCTGCCACGGCGTCAATCTCGAAGGACAGCCGAACTGGGCGATCCGATCGCCGAACCGTCGAATGCCCGCGCCACCGCATGACGATACGGGGCACTCCTGGCACCACGGCAACGACGTGCTGTTCGCGATCACGAAATTCGGGTTCAAGGCGCCATACGCGCCGGTTGGCTACCCGAGCGACATGCCGGCCTTTGCCGAAATGTTGTCCGACGACGACATATGGAATGCGCTCGCCTTCATTGAGAGTCGCTGGTCGGACCAGGTGCGCGCTCGACACGATCGGCTGCAACAGCAAATCGCGTCGCGACAGCGGCAGCACCATCCGTAGGATCCCCGGCAGTCAATTGGCCGGCAGACGCCGCAACGTTGATCCGCATCAAGTTTCGGACGGCACGGAGCGAGTGATTCACGCTTTTCAAGATCTCACTCCCCGATTCATCGTCGAACAGACGTCGGCAGACCAGCGCCGAGTGAGTGAGACAACGCCATGCGCATTGCCGCCAAACCCATGCGCCAGTATGCGTGGTATCGGCCCGGTCCCGACGACGGCGTCGAGCGTTTCCGCGCGCACGTCATCGAAAGCTCGACGCGAGAAGGAGCGTCCGTGCTCATTCGTCAACTACTCGCGACGGGCGCTCCGGCAAACCGGCGATGGCCACTTCTCCCCGATCGGCGGATATCACGCGGGCTCGGACCGCGTCCTCGTGCTGGATACGGCAAGATTCAAGTACCCGCCCCATTGGGTTCCCGTCGAGTTGCTGTTCGCTGCGATGCAGGCCCAAGACGGCGCAACCGGCCAATCCCGCGGCTGGCTCGGCCTGCGGGCAAGACTGGTCGATCGGGGCGCGGTGTTCTCGAATTCACCGCTTCAGTAGCAGCGCCCCGGCATCCGCGCTCAGATGCCGCGTCAGCGGATCCGGACCGTCACGTCCTTGGTGTCGTCCGTCGACTCGTTGACGATTTCCACCCGCAACGTGTAGTCGCCAACGGCCATGTCGAGGCGCGCCGTGCCGCAACCGACGCTGCGTTCGCCGGCGAAGTTTTGCGAAAGTTCGACGGTGCACGGAACCGCGATGGTCCGCTCTCCGCAGCCGCCTCCTTGGCTGCGATCGGGACAGGGAACTGGCGCACCGATTTCTTTGAAGCGGTCGTCATCGTGCGGATCTTGAATCCGGATCAACAGCCGGTCGTTGTCGCGCTTCGAGTCGAACGACACCGTGACGTTGAAATCGGACGGCACGTTGGTGGTCGGTGTCGGCACCGGGTCGGGGTCGATCGTGACGCTCTTGACGTCTGACTGATCGAAAATTTGGTCGAGGCGCACGCAGCCAGCCAGAAGCAAGAGCGCAGCGCCTGCCGCCACGAATCGTCCAACACAGGAAGGTCTGGTCGGCATCGTCATTTCTCGGAAGCGCAAGTGTATGGAGACTACTGGCGCAGGCGTCTGCTGCGCGATGCCGACGGTCAATCTATTGATTGCAGCCGGTTACAGACGCGCGAGCAAACGCGGGCGATGCGCTGTTCGTGCACATTCATGCAGCGTTCAAATCACCGCGCGTTGCGCGGGGCAACTCTGCTCGACGCTGTTGCCTTCTGATTCTTAAACTCGATTCGCACCGCCTCCACCGCCGTCTAGCCAGGCGGTTGTTGGGGAACACGTTCAAGTCGACGCGGCCCCTCGTTTCGTCGCGGATCGCGTCCGCAATTTCGGCGGCACGCACGTTCAGCCGATGCGTCACGGGCAGGTTGTTCGCGAACTTCATCGTCAACTCGGCCCCCTGCGCGACGGAGCGGCGCGGAAGGCCGAGCAGTGGCACCGCAGCGGCGAGGGCGATCGCGCTCGTGCGGGTGAGGATATCGCGGCGACCGCGGGACATCATGGCTCGTCTCTTGGTGTGTCGGCGCGGCATAGGCTGGCAAGGTCGCCAGGAAGCGAGCGCCTCGGCTGCCCAGTTTCCGCGATCGTGCATACATGGTCGTCGCCGAGAACGCTCGGCACGAACGCCGATGACAGTCATGAGACGAACATCTCGTCGTCGCGACGACTCGGCTCAAGACCACGAGATCAAGAAGAAAGGGCTTGCATCACTGCAAGCGACGGCTAATCGATGTCCGATGTGTGTCTGAGCGCGCTGGTCCAGGGTGGCGGCTGTTCTGGCGACTGAAGTCCCGACGAGGTCGACCACCGATTCCGGCCGAACTGCGCGCGCTGATCCGCAAAATGGCGAGGGAGAACCCCCTGTGGGGCGAGGATGAACCTGTCCGGAATCTGCCTTGGATATGCGCCAAGTCAAAGCGCATCGAACAGAGTAAGCGAGGATTGCGCACCATGGAGGCGACCGGCAAATAGACCACGCCCGCCAGCGCCACCGGCCTCACCCGGGCGCTCGCTATTAGCGGATGCGCAGTAGATCTGCGCGCTGCTCCGTAGAAGGAAAGTAAGGAGAGAGACATGAGAAGTATGCCTACGCCGCTGTACCGTATCACTGCGTCGATCGTGCTGTTGGCCGCTGGCTCGCTGCTGCATTCGGCCGCCTTCGCCACCGAGAATGCTGATCAGCGCAAGGATGCGCGCGACACGCGCCAGGACACGCGCCAGGACTCACGCCAGGAAAAGGTCGACTGTCGCAAGGAGCAGAACAAGAGCAACGCCGCCTGCCGACAGGACAAGCGCGACACCAAGCAAGAGGGCCGAAAGGAAGCGCGCGACATCAAGAACTGACCGCCCGCAGGATTACTTTGGGGTGATCTGGTCGACGCTCTGCACCGTGCAGGGCGCGCGTCGAATCGCGATTCGCTTACCTCGTCTCTAGCGAGCGGCCGCAGCGTGATACGCGACGCTCCGATGTGGTGCTGCGCCAGGTGGGGCCGCGGCTGCGTGCCGTATCGGGACGGACGTCAATTCACCGTCTTGCGGCATCAATTGTTCGGTTAGAAGCGCGAGCAGCATCCGATCAGTCGGAGATCGTTCATCCGCTCGCGGAAACCTCACTTCAACCAGACGCCGCCTCTTAGTGCAGGCGCACGTCCGCAAGCACGGCTATTTTCCCAACCCCGTCACTTCGATCTCGGCGCGGCGGTTCTTCGCCTGACCTTCCTTCGTGCTGTTGTCGGCGATCGGATTGGCGTCGGCCGCCCCGATGGCGTCCATCTTCTTGCCATCGACTCCAACACTGGCCAGGTAATCGCGAACCGCTTCTGCACGCCGGAATCGACTACGTCAACCGTACCGTCACTCTCAAAGGCAGCAAGGGCACCGTCATCGATGTGGTCGCCAGCGACGAAGTGAAGAACTTCGATCAGATCATGATCGGGGACAAGGTCGTGGCGAAGTACAACGTGGCTATTTCCGCCGAGGTGACCAAGATGACGGGACCGCGCGAGCGCGTCGAGCAGACGACGAAGGCACGCGAGGCGGGATCGGTCACGAAAGCTCATACGGTGACGATCCTGGCCGACGTAATCGCAACCGACCCGCCGAAGCGCACCATGACGCTCCGCGGACCGAAGAACGTCGTCACGATCGACGTTGAAAACCCCATGCACTTCAACCTGGTGAAGAAAGGGGATCGGGTGCTCGTGACCTACACCGAGGCGATCGCGCTGTCGCTCGAACCAGTGCACACCAAGAAATGATCGAAGCGGGCACCGTCGCCTGCGCTGTGCCCGCACCTATCACTTGATCGGATCGCAGCGACTGCGGGCGCCACTACGATCTTGCACGTACATCCACACGTACGCCCGCGACGTCGTCGCTGAAGCGACAGTCGATGTGGGCCCAGATTCGGGTCCGCCGAAAGAACAGGGACTTTCGGCTCGGCTTGACGCGAACAGCAAGCAGGTTGCAGTTCGCGTTGTCCGACAACGGCGGCACGCCTACTTCCACGCGACGGCCTTTAGCACGTCCCCTGTTGCACCCCCGCTGTACCCCGGACCCAAAAATGCAAGGGGCCGACGTTTGAAATCGGCCCGTTTTGAGAGTGGCGCGCCCGGCGATCACGTGACGCCTGCACCCCGTGGCGGACTCACCCTCCGCGCCACTGCACCAGTGGAAGCTCGAGCGGCCAGCGAACCTTCGGATGGTACGGAATGACACGCGGCGTGAAGTCCGTTGCAGGCCGCGTGGAAACAAGGCGGCACGTGTAGAGGTACGAATTGATGGCCCCGGCCAGCTGCGCGCCGCGCTCCATCGGGGCGACGATGCATTCCTCGTTGCCGGTCGGTTCGGCATAGATCTGCACGGCAACCGCGTCATCCGGCACGCCGCCGAGATGGACGTGCACGAGAAAATTCCAGGAATCGCCGGCGCGTTGTGCATCGAAGTCGGCAATGCGGATCTCGCGCCAGCGATGCCGCAACAGATGACCCCATTCGGAAAGGCGCACGGCCAGCGCGCCGCCCTCGGCGGCCCGCTCTCGATACATGCGTGCTGCCGGCTGGTACGCATTCGCGACGTATTCCAGAAGCATGCGATTGCTCGAGAATTGCGGCGCGAGATTGCTCATGCTGGCGCGCACGCGCGCGACCCAACGCAGTGGCACGCCGTTCGCGTCGCGCTCGTAGAACTCCGGGATCACCACTTCTTCGAGCAGCCGGTACAGCGCCTGCGCGTCGCCTTCATCGTCGCTGCCGTGATCGCCGATTGCCCAACCCAGCTCGGGTGCATAGGCTTCCGCCCACCAGCCGTCCAACGACGACAGGTTCAGTCCGCCGTTGACCAACACCTTCATTCCGCTGGTGCCGCAGGCCTCCCATGGACGCCGCGGCGTGTTGATCCACACGTCGACCCCCTGCACCAGCATCTGCGCCAGCGCCAGGTCGTAGTCCTCGAGAAACACGGCCTGCGTGCGCACGTCGGCGCGGTTGGCGAACGCCGCCCACTGGCGCACGAGTTCCTTGCCGAGCGTGTCGTGCGGATGCGCCTTTCCGGCCACGATGACCTGCACGGGTCGCTCGCGGTTCAGCAACAGACGAGCCAGCCGTTCGGCATCGCGCAGCATGAGATTCGGCCGCTTGTATTCCGTGAAGCGGCGCGCGAAGCCGAGCGTCAGAGTGTTCGCATCGAGGAGCTCATCCGCAAGCGCGATGGCGTGCGCATCGGCGCCTCGCTGGCCGAATTGTGTCGCTAGGCGGCGCCGCGCATAGCGGACCAGTTCGGCGCGCTCGGCGGCATGGCACTGCCACAGTCTTGCGCTGTCGACCGACGCCAGCGCCTGCCCGTGAGCTGCAGTTGCACCCATCCAGCGCGCCTTGCCGCATGCCTCCGTCCACAGCGCATCGGCCGTCGCCGAGTCCCACGAAGCCATGTGCACACCGTTGGTGACGTAGCTGATCGGCACCTCCTGCGCCGGCAGCCGCGGATAGACGGATTGGAAAATGCGCCGGCTCACCTCGCCATGCAGCCGACTCACTGCGTTGATATGGATGCAGGTGCGCGCGGCGAGATACGCCATGTTGAACGGATCGTCATCGCGGCCGCCTGGCGGGCGCCCAAGCGCCAGCAGGTTGCGCGCGTCGATGTCGAGGCTGGCCGCGTAGTCGCGCCCGTATTGAGCAAGCAGCTCGACCGGGAACGTATCGAACGCCGCTGCGACCGGCGTGTGGGTGGTGAATACGTTGCCGGCGCGCGTCGCCCACAGTGCCTGCCAGAAGTTCAGGCGATGCTCCTGCATGAAGGCGCGCGCGCGCTCGATCGTCACGAATGCGGCGTGACCCTCGTTCAGGTGGCACACGTCCGGGCGGATGCCGAGCGCGGCGAGCGCGCGCCAGCCGCCGATGCCGAGCACGATCTCCTGCGCCAGCCGCGTTTCGGCATCGCCGCCGTAAAGCTGCCCGGTAATGCCGCGGTCGGCCGCCGAATTCAGCGGGTCGTTGCTGTCCAGCAGATAGAGCGGCACGCGGCCGACCTGCGCGAGCCAGACCTGCAGGCGCAGAACGCGTCCTGGCAGCTCGACCGGCACGATGAAGCGCGTTCCGTCGGGGCTCACAAGTGGCGTGATCGGCAGCGAGTACGGGACATTGGCCGGATGCAGCTCGAGCTGGCGCCCGTGCGCATCGAGCATCTGGCGGAAATAGCCCGACTGGTAAAGCAACCCGATCGCGACGAGTGGCACACCAAGATCGCTGGCGGTCTTCAGATGATCGCCCGCCAGCACGCCGAGTCCGCCCGAGTAGATCGGCAACGGTTCGCCGACCCCGTATTCCATGCTGAAGTAGGCGAAGGTCGGTGAAGCGTCGTCGCCGCCGCGTTCCTTCCACCAGGTAGGGCTGCTCATGTACGCCGCGCGCGCAGCGATCGCCCGGTCGTATTCGGCGAGAAAGCTTGCGTCGGCCGCGAGCGCTGCAAGACGCTGCGAGGAGATGTTGAGCAGTATCAGCCACGGATTGCGCGTGCGCTCCCACAGCTCCGCGTCGAGCCGGGCCCACAAAGCGTCCGTGCCGTGGCTCCACGTCCAGTGGAGGTCGAGCGCCAGCTCCCCTAGCGCGCCGATTGGCGACGGCAGCTCGCGCAGCAGCGGATGCCTCATGGGACTTTCCATCCGATTCGCGCCGCAGTCGATGCACTCGTATCGTGTTGTCGCGGCACGAGCGTACAGGAAGCCACGCGCGGCCGGCGGATGCACGGACCGGGCATCGCCTGCCGCCGCCGGTCAGCCCGGTTTCTCCCCCGCTGCTTTCCTAAGCAGTACCACGACGGACCGCGCCGCCGCCGCGTAGTGCAGCGTCGGCAAGAGGCGCCGGTCGCGAGGTTCGAGAATGTCATGTGGGCTTTCAAGGCTGGTGTCGATGACGCGATGCCATTCGCCCGCCTTGCCCTCCTGGATTTCGAAGGCAAGCCCCTCCCAATAGGCGTTGATGATCACGTAAAGATCGTCGTCCGCCTGCGAGCGACCGTGCACGGCGAAGGCGACGCTATGGGAATCGAACGAAAGGTCGCTGACGCGACCCGTGCCATACCACTGGACGTCCTCGCGCCAGAACCGGCTTCGCGCCAGAGTCGGATGTGCCTTGCGAAACGCGATCATCAACCTGAAGAAGCGGAAGATGTCCGGATTCGCATCGAGCCGGCTCCAGTCGATCCAGGCAGTCTCGTTATCCTGGTTGTACGGGTTGCTGTTGCCATGCTGAGTCTGCATGAACTCGTCGCCCGCACGAAGCATCGGCGTTCCGTTGGCGAGCAACAGCAGACAGCAGAAGTTCCTGATCTGCTGCTTGCGCAGCCGGGTGACCTCGGGCGGCGTGCCCGCCTCACCTTCCCAACCACAATTCCAGCTGTAGTTCTCCCGCGGACCGTCCGTGTTGCCCTCGCCGTTGGCCCAGTTCCGCTTCTCGTCATAGGCGACCAGATCACAAAGCGTAAATCCGTCATGCGACGTGACGTAGTTGATGCTTTGATGCGGATGAAATGCATTCAACCGATCGTCGGGGAACAGGTCGTCGCTGCCATACAGGCGGTGCATCAGCAGCGGAACCATGCCTGGATCGCCTCTTACAAAGCGCCGCACATCATCGCGGAAACCGCCGTTCCACTGGCCGGTCATGATTCCCGGAAACGCTCGACCGAGCTGATACACCCCAGCGGCGTCCCACGGCTCGGCAATCAGCCGCAAGCCCGCGAGATCGGGGTCCGAGGCCATGTCGCTCAGCAGCGGCGCGTCGTCGAGATTCACCGAGCCGTCCGCATTGCGCGTGAAGATGGAAGCGAGATCGAAGCGAAATCCGTCGACGTGCATTTCATCCGCCCAGTGACGCACGCTGTCCATGATCATCTTGCGCACCGCGCGGTTCGCACAGTTGAGCGTGTTCCCGGTCCCCGCGAAGTTCTCGTAGGGCTCGTCGGGACGGTTCGATATCAGGTAGTAAGTGCTGTTGTCGATCCCCTTGTAGCTGTAGATCGGTCCCCTGTGATCACCTTCGCCGGTATGGTTGTACACGACATCGAGGATGACCTCGATGTCCGCCGCGTGCAGCGCCTTGACCATCGCGCGAAACTCGTTGTATCGCGACGCCGTGCTGTTTCCGCCGAGGTAGCCGTTGTGAGGCGCGAAGAAACTGACAGGCGCGTATCCCCAGTAGTTGCCGTCCGAAGGATCGAACTGGAAGACCGGCATCAACTCGACGACGGTCACGCCCAGTTCCCTGAGATAGGGAATCTTCTCGACAACGCCTGCGCATGTTCCGCGCACGTGGGCTTGCACACCCGAGTTCGGGTTCCTTGTGTATCCGCCAACGTGCAACTCGTAGATGACGGCGGTAGCCTCGTGCCGCGGGCGGCGATCAGCTCCCCAATCGAACGGTGCGCTGTCACCGGCGATGATGCCCAGCGGGGCCTTGCCGTCGTTCGGACCGGGCCGCGCAGCCGCCATCCGGTCGAAGGAAAGTGGAAAGAAAACCGATTTCGCATAGGGATCGAGCAGAACCTTTTCACGATCGAAGCGGTGCCACTCGAACTGTCCCGCGGGCTTCGGTCCGTCGATACGGTAGGCGTAGTACACGGCGCCCTTCATCTCTGACCGGGGTATGCGGCAATGCCAGATCCGACCGGACTTGTTCTTCAGGTAGTCGAACGGATAAACGAATACCGGGTTGGCGACATCGCTCCCGGTGTACAGGAGCAACGTCACGCTCTCTGCATGCTTCGAGTAGAGCGCGTAGTTCCATGCCCCCTCCTCGGGGATCCACGTAGCGCCCAAGGGGAAGGGCAGGCCTTCGGTCGTCGCCCAGCGAGGCAATGGCGCCGCGGTCAAAGGCATGACAAGTTCCGCTCCCGTCGCTGCGAGGCACAGACGCCCGGCGCACGGCGTCCAGCCCGACACGCCCCCGCTCGGGCCGCCTGCTCGAACGGCGACCTGTGTCTCACTCGATCTGAGCGATGCGAAGGACGTTCGTGGTGCCCGGGGTCCCGAACGGTATCCCCGCCGAAATCACGATCGTCTGGCCCGCGGCGCCGAGCCCTTCCTGCAGCACCGTGCGCGTGGCCACCTCGGTCATTTCCGGGATATCCGCCACGTCGTGAGACAGGACCGCGCGCACGCCCCACACGAGCGCGAGTCGTCGCGCCGTGGCGCGGCTCGGCGTGATCCCGACGATGGGCGCGCGCGGCCGCTCGCGGGCCATGCGCAGCGCCGAATAACCTGAACTCGTGTACGCGACCGTCGCCGCCGCCGCAAGCAAGGTAGTGACGTGACGCATCGCGAACCCGATTGCGTCGGCCGCCGACGACGGCGGTTCCGAGCGCGACGCGTCGATCAGGTCACGGTAGCTCGGGTCCTTCTCGGTCTGCTCGATGATGCGGCTCATGATCTGTACCGCCTGGACCGGATAACTGCCGCTCGCCGATTCGGCAGAGAGCATCACTGCATCGGCGCCTTCGTAGATGGCGGTTGCGACATCGGACGCTTCCGCGCGCGTCGGCACCGGCGCGTTCACCATCGACTCCAGCATCTGCGTGGCGACGATGACGGGCTTGCCTGCGCGCCGGCACGCCGCCACGATGCGCTTCTGGAGCGACGGCACCAGTTCGGCCGGCATCTCCACGCCGAGGTCGCCACGCGCGACCATGACCGCGTCGGTCACCTCGACGATGGCATCGAGCGACGCGATCGCGGAGGGCTTTTCCATCTTGGCCACGATGCCCGCGCGCCCTGCCACGAGCGCGCGCAGCTCCTCGATATCGGCCGGCCGCTGCACGAACGACAGGGCCACCCAGTCGACGCCGAGCCCAAGCCCGAATTCGAGGTCGTCACGGTCCTTCTCGGTCAGTGCCGAGAGCGGAAGGACGACGTTGGGCACGTTCACGCCTTTGCGGTCGGACAGCGCGCCGCCGTCGATGACGCGCGTCTCGGCGAAGTCGGCACCACATGCCTCGACGCGGAGGCGCAGGCGCCCGTCGTCCAGAAGCAACTCGGCTCCGGGTGCGACGGCTGCAAAGATCTCCGGATGCGGAAGTGCGACACGCGCCGTGTCCCCGGGGGAACGCGCGTCGAGATCGAGCCGGAATCGTTCACCTTCGACGAGTCGAACGGGACCGCGGGCAAACGTGCCGATACGCAGCTTCGGTCCCTGCAGATCGAGCAGCACGCCGATCGGGCGCCCGCTGGCAAGCTCGACCTCGCGGATGATTTCCAGCCGCCGCCGGTGGTCTTCATGGCTGCCGTGGCTGAAATTGAGCCGGAACACATCGGCGCCGCCGTCGAACAGGGCCTGGATGGTCTGGCGATCGTCGCTCGAGGGCCCGAGCGTGGCGACGATCTTCGCGCGTTTTCGCGGTCTCATGCGATGCCTCTTCGCGTCAAGTGCCGCCGATCGCGACCTCTTCGATCATGGCCGCACGGGGCGATGGGCAACGGTTTGGTGCTTTCATCGCGCTCCATGTTTCGGCGCCGGCGCGCCAGCGTACATGCTTCCCGTATTCGGACGCCATCTCGGGGGCGGCGCCCGCTGCGACGTCAGCTCGCATGCGACATGCCTCGCGTGACAACAACACTTGTCCTGGTGACCTGCGCCTTCGCTGTCGCAGACATTCTCCTTCAGCGTTGCGCGAATCTCGACCTGCTGTCCAGCACCCCAAGTCAAGCGGGCCTGCGCCATCGAGCGCTAGGTAGGAGCGTTTGAATGCCATGCACACGCGGTTACGGCCAAGCTCAGGCCCGCTTCGCCAGTTCTTCGGCTGCTTGTTGGAGCGTCTCTAGCGCCCCCAAATCACCGATCGGCGCTGTCATCAAGGAGCGGGCCAGTACCGCATCGAGTGTCGTCGCGTTCGTCGCTGCGACCGGCACGAGCCGCCGCAACCATGCGCTGCGCTGATCTGCGGATGCGCTCGGGACCGCCAGTGCCTCGGCAGCTAGCCGCGCCGCGATCCAGGGCGCGAAGTCCTCATCTGCGATGCGGACCGACGCACCCGGCGCGAGCGGCTGATCGACTGCTGCCGGGCCAGCGAGCCCCAGCTGTGGATTGAGGGCGAGCACGCGCTCGGCTGGAAGCGCACGCATCGACGGATAGAACATGACGATCTGCCGGAGCGTGCGTGCCTCCCTCATCCCGTACGGCAGCGGCAATCGCGTCGGAAGATCTGACCGATGGCGATACGTGTCGCCAACCCGATGCACTGAACCCAGCTCCGGATCCGCGGGCACAGACTCCAGCCGTGCGACGTCCGCCTCGATGTCGAGCGCGGCCGGTGGCGCAGGCCACCACCGCTCGACCATCGCGTTCACGCGCGCCGTCATCTGCGCGCAGAATTCGGCGTCCTGGATGTTGTGCGCCCCGGCGAGCGCCTGATCGATCACGAGTGCGATCGCCCCTGGATCATCTCGCCCGCACACCCGCATCGCTTCGGCGACCGTTAGGCACGCAGGTGCACGGAAGCCGGCGAAGTTGTATTCGTGGTGCATGCCGGCCGCCCGGTCGAGCACTTCCGCCACTTCGGCCGGCCGATCGAGGACGCGCGCGTAGACCTCGGCGAGCGCGGCGAGCCGCCTCATGAGGAACGCCCACGGGTCGCCTTCGCCGCGTTGAGGCGACAATGCGTCGAGGCGCGCCAGCGTGTCGTGCCGGTCCTGGTCGAGCGCGGCGAGCGCGCCGGCATCGCCGGCTCGTGCACGCAGGGCGCGGACGACGAGCGGCAGCATCCAGCGGAAATCGATCCTGGTCGGTGCCAGGGCACCGGCCGTCACGTCGTGCAAAAGGTCGAACGCGAGCGGCGCGACAGTACTCCGCAGAATGCTCGGAAGCAGCGCCCACAAGGAGCGATCGCGGTAGTAGCGGTATGGGTTGCTGGACTGCGACGCGATGTACTGCTTGCAGTAGGTTGCGTTGTTCTTCGGATCCGCCTGCGCAAACGCGACGAGCAGGGGGCCGTCCTGTTCGGCGAGAAAGGTCGGCGCTCCGTCGCCGAGCTGCGTGAGGCCCGACGCGAGCAGCGGCTCGACCGGAGTAAGTGACGTGCCGCCAAGTCGCTTG
>Ga0335084_10001416_pt1 | contig 22404 bp, 21 predicted proteins | sample Lox_Sample_44_FD_206721 | JGI IMG/M metagenome (GOLD analysis project Ga0335084, IMG submission 206721) | Soil microbial communities from Loxahatchee National Wildlife Refuge, Florida, United States - Lox_Sample_4.4 | ecosystem: Environmental > Terrestrial > Soil > Wetlands | place: USA...
TAGACTTACGTTGAACCGACTGCAGGCACCGTCACCCCGATCATCGAATCGCGCGTGACGATCGCCGCAAGCTGCTCCTCGCTGAATCCTTCCGTACCCGCCGGCCGCATCGGCAGCACGAGATAGCGCATGTCGGCGTTGGAATCATGCACGCGCACGGTCATGTGGTCGGGAAGCTCCAATCCGAACTCGCGCAACACGGCACGCGGCTCGTTGACCACGCGGCTGCGATAGTTCCGGCTCTTGTACCAGTCGGGGGGCAGGCCGAGCAGCCAGCGCGGATAGCATGAACACAGCGTGCACACGATGACGTTATGCTGCTGCGGTGTATTCTCGACCACCACCAGCTTGTACAACCCGCGGTCGAGGCCGACTTCTTCCGCAGCGGCATTGCCATCGCTCAGCATCCGCTGCTTGTACGCTGGATCGACCCAGGCACGCGCCACCATCTTCGCGCCCATGCCGGCATTGCGGCCGTCCATGTCTTCGACCTGACGCCGCACGTCGTCCGCGGTGACGATGCCCTTCTCGATCAGCAGCTCGCGGACTGCCACTTCCATCGTCTGATAGTAGGTGAGATGGTCCGGTGCGTCGGGGCGGGTTTCGTGAGGATGATCGTGGTCGTGTGGCATAGGAAATCCGTGATTGTGATTGGCGACAACTACCGTGATTGGCGATCGGTGATTCGTGATTCGGGAGGAGAAGTAGTACGAATCACGAGTCACGAGTCACGGCACTTCTTCCAGCCAGTGCTGGTAAATCTCCAGGTCCACCGTATCGGTGGGATTGCCGTGATAGTCGGGCCAAACGTCGCGCTGCAAAAAGCGCACGCGGTACAGCGGCTGGGCCGGCAGCCCGCTGCGGTGATAGGCCAGCTCTTCGGGATTCGGATATGCGCCGCACAGACGCTCGACCGTACCGCTCTTTCCGCGGATATACCAGGGCGTGCGCACATGACCGAGCGGAAACAGCTCCAGCACCCGCACGCGGTCGCCAGCTTTGAAATGGGCCGGTACGCTCGCTCTCGCCGGTCCGGCCGGCGGCACTTCAGATCTCGCCTTTGTCATTGCGCGCTTCGACATCGGCCATCTTCCGGCCCAGTTCTTCGATGGAGATCACACCGCGCTGGATCAGCGTCTGCGCGATGGAATGAATCCAGCGCTCGTAATAGCTCATCTTGTCGTAGGCGTCCGGACCGATGGCTTCGATGTTCTTGCGCAGCTCATCGACCGTCATCAGCTTCCGATCCTTGCCGGCGAGCAGGACGAGCATGGCGTCGACGCGCTTTTCCCACAAGGAGTAATCGTGCTCGGCGCGCTGCACGGCACCGGCGGGCTGGCCGCCCATGTCGTGATGGCTGCGAGGGGGATTGTAATCCGACATCGGCCCATTATAGCGAGCCGGATCACGCATTACCCACGGCTGATGGCGAGAGTCGCGCCCCCGCGGCGTACGCGCGGGCGCGTCCGATCAAAGCGGATGCTCAGCGAGCCGGCGTGATCGGTTTCACCGGCGTCGACGCCGGTGCGTTAGCCCCTGGCTTAACGGCCGGTTGTCCTTGCGGCGCGGCCGGAGGGACGGCAGGCGCTGCCGGCGGCGCTCCGGGCGCTGGCGTCGGCGGAGCCGGATTCACTTTGGCGCCGTCGGAGATGGTGTTGGGCACGTTCAGTGCCACCCGCACACCTTCCCCGATGCCGCTGACAATACGAATCACCTTCCCATCGGTGCCCGCAACTTCGATCGGCGTGAATTTGAGGCGCCTGTCCTCGCCGACCACTGCGACCAAAGTCTTGCCCTCACGTGTGATCAACGCCGCGCTCGGAACCTCGATAAAGCTCTTTGCAGGAATCAACAGGGACACCGCCACGAACGCTCCGGACAGGAAGGTGCCGTTGCTGTTGTCGAAGTCCACTTGCGTGGCCATGGTGCGTGTTCTGGGATCGAGCTCGTTGCTGGTGCGGCTCACGGTCGCCTCAGCTTTGACCGCGGGATTGCTCGAATCGGTAATCTCGACCTTGGTGCCGGGCTTGATGAAGCTCGCGTCCACCTGGTCGACGTACACCGTGACGCGCAGCTTCGATGTATCCGAAATGGTGACGACGGGTTGCGCCGCCGTCTGATTGCTCGCGGCGTTGGTGACCAGCGCGCCGGGGTCGGCATAGCGTGTGGTGACAACGCCGGCGAAAGGCGCGACCAGGATCCGATAATTCTGCATGGTGCGGATTTCCTTGGCCACATCCTCCTGGGTGCGCACATCGGTGTCTGCGTTGTCGAGCGCCTGCTGGGAGAAGAAGCCCTTCTCGGCGAGATCGCGCGTGCGCTCTGCAAGCTTGCGGCGATTCTCCAGGGCCGCGGTCGCACCGCGATATTGCGCATCGAGCTCCGGTGAGGTGATCTCGGCGATGAACTGGCCTGGCTTTACGCGATCGCCCGCATCGACCGCAATGCGCGCCAGGTATCCACTCACCTTCGCATACAGGGTCGCGGTTTTGTAGGGACGCGCCTCGCCCAGCAGCGAGACCTTGCGGAAATCAGGCCCGCGCACGGAAACTGCGGTCGCCAACAGCGGGCCTTGATCGACTACCGCGGCGCGCGCCTTACCTTCCTCCTCCAGGCGCTTGGTCTTGCCGCTCCAGAACAGGTATACCGCGCCAGCCGCAATCGCCATGAATACGAAGGCGATCACATAAAACACGAAAAATGACTCGCGGCGCTCGAACGCCATCAGTGCCCTCCGAATATTTCACCACGCGCTTCAGCCTCGAAGCGCGTATCGAGCTCATGCGAAACCGGTCTACCCCGGCGCAGGAACGTATAGATCACCGGAACCACGAACAGCGTTGCCACCGTGGCGACCGCGAGACCGCCGATCACCGCACGCCCCAGCGGGGCGTTCTGCTCGCCGCCCTCGCCCAGGCCAACCGCCATGGGCACCATGCCGATGATCATCGCCAGGGCAGTCATCAGCACCGGACGCAGACGGGTCTTGCCGGCTTCGATCGCGGCTTCGAGGACGGTCATCTCGGGATGAGCAACGCGCACATCATTGGCGAAGCTCACCACCAGGATGGAGTTCGATACGCCGATACCCACCGCCATGATCGCGCCCATGAGCGATATGACGTTCAGGGTGGTCCCCGTGATCGCGAGCATCCACAGAATCCCGATCAGCGCGCCGGGCACCGCCATCATGATGATGAACGGGTCGACCCAGGACTGAAACAACATCACCAGCAGCGCATAGACCAGCAAGATGGCAAGCAGCAGACCGCCGAACAAGCTGGTGAACGATGCCTCCATCACCTGATACTGGCCGCGGATCAAGATCTTCGAGGTCGGAGGAAAGTCCTTCTCGCTGGTGATCTTGTCGATGGCCTGCTTGATGTCGGCGATCGTGCCGCCCAGGTCGCGCCCTGCGACGTTTGCGGCGAGATCGACCACACGCTGCACCGTATAGTGGCTCACCGATTGATAGCTCGTCTCCGGGCGCAGGCTCGCGAAGTTGGCGAGCCGACTCACCGGAGCGGACAGTGGCGAGTTGATGGCGGGATTGGGCGTACCGTCGATGATCGCTCCGGCAGCCTGCGTGATCGGCGTGCTCATCAATTGCTCGACCGATTCCACCTTGCGGATGGGCGTTTGCACCGAAACGACGTAGTTCACGCCGTTGGGCGCCAGATAGTATGACGGCGCGATGAGAGCGCTCGACGACAGCGAGGTGAGCAGGCTGTTGGCCACATCACGCGCGGTCAGGCCCAGCCGCGCCGCACGCAATCGATCGATGTTGACCCGCATGGCGGGGTAGTTCAACACCTGGATCTGCCGCAAGTCGACCACTCCGGGAACGCGCTCGAGCTCCGTTCTCAGCTTTCCGGCATAACGCTGAGCGCGCTCGAAGTTCGCATCCTGTATTTGAATATCGATCGGAGCCGGCAGGCCGAAGTTGAGCACCTGCGTGACGATGTCGGCACTCTGGAAGTAAAGCGAGGTCCCCGGGAACAGCGGTGGAATCTTCTCCCGGATGAGCTTTTGATAGTAATCGCTGGGTTTATGCGCGCCCTTGAGCGAGATGAGAATGTCGGCATCCATACCGCTGATGTTGTCGGTCGGCACGAACGCGAGGTTGTAGAACAGCGGCACCCCGACCATGTCGTTGATGCTGCCCAGCTCGGCCGCCGGGATCAGCTTGCGAATCTCGTCTTCGACGCGCAGCACCAGCTTCTCGGTATCCTCGATCCGGGTACCGATCGGGGCGCGGAAATGTAGCTTCAGGATGCCGACGTCGGCGGTCGGGAAGAAGTCCGTGCCGACCACGCGCAGCAGGAAAAAGCTGACGGTACCGATCAGCACCAGGCACACCAGCACAAACGGCCGATGCCGCATGACGACTTCCATGACATGCCCATAGCCGTCGCGCAACCCGTCCAGCGTATTCTCGCGGAATCGATTCAAGCTTGCCGCGATCCCGTGCTCGCTGTGCCGCTCGCTCGCCAAGAGCTGGCGAGAGAGCATCGGCACCAACGTGAAGGAGAGAAAGTAGGAAGCCATCAGCGAGAAAACCACCGCCAGAGCCAGAGGAATGAACAGGTACTTCGACACGCCGTAGAGAAACGCCACCGGGATGAACACGATGGCGATGGCCAGTGTTGCCATGGTTCGCGGCAGCGCGACTTCCCGCGAGCCGTCCAGGATCGATACCATGAGGGGCTGCCCCATGGTTCGATGGCGGTGGATGTTCTCCACCGCCACGGTAGCGTCATCGACCAGGATACCGGTGGCGAGCGAAAGGCCTCCGAGCGTCATCAGATTGATGGTCTGGTCGGTGAAAAAGAGGCCCAGGATCCCGGCGAAGATGGCGAGCGGGATCGAAGTGATGACCACGACGGTATTGCGCCAGCTCCCGAGGAACATCAGCACCATCAAAGAGACCAGCAGAGAGGCGATCACCGCCTCGCTCACTACATTGCGGATGGCAGACCGTACGTATACGGACTGGTCGAAATCGAGATTGATGTCGACGTCGGGCGGCGCGCCCTTGCGAATGTCGGGCAGCAGATCGCGCGTGGAATCGACCACCTTCAGGCTGGATGCATCCGAGTGCTTGAGAATGGTAAGGTAGGTTGCGCGCTTCCCGTTCACATGCACGATATTGGTCTGCTCGGCGAACCCGTCTCCGACCTTGGCCACGTCGGCAAGCAGGACCGGCACCCCGTGGACCACTTTGATCGGCATCTCCCGGAACCGGTCGACCACCTGCGGGCTGGCATTGGTCATGATGTTGTACTCGACGCTGCCGATGCGCGCGGTGCCGGCCGGGGCCAGCACGTTGGAAGTCTGCAACGCGTTCACGACGTCGAATGGCGAAACGCCCTTCGACTCCATCGCCCCGGGGTCGAGGTCGACATTGACCTGGCGCTGCCGACCGCCGAATGGCGCCGGCACCGTGAGCCCGGGGATGGTGAACAGTTTCACGCGCACGAAGTTGAGGGCGTGATCGAACAGCGCACCTTCCGGCACGCTGTTGCTGAAGAAGTTCATCTGCACGATGGGCACCGTGGCCGCGTCGTACTGAATGATGAGCGGCGGGGTCATGCCCGGCGGCAGAATGCGCAGGATGGTGCCGTTGACGGCGTTGATCTGCGCAATCGAGGCGCCGATGTCCGTACCCTCCTGGAAGTACACCTTCACCAGGCCGATCCCGGGAATGCAATTCGACTCGATCCGCTCGATGCCATTGACTGTGGTCGAATAGGCACGCTCGCTGATGATCACCACCCGGCGCTCCATCTCCTCGGCAGACAGGCCGGGATAATTCCAGCCGACGAAGACCACCGGAATGTTGATCTTGGGGAAGAAGTCGACCACCATCCGCTGCGTGGCCAAGAAGCCAAGCAGCAGGATCAGCAGCGAAATAATCGCTATCGTGTAAGGGCGGCGTAGGGCAAGCCGCACCAAGCCCATCATAGGGAGAGGGTCTCCGGCAAAGTCGTGAGCAGAGCCATGCGCAGCTGCCGTTCAAACCTAGGGCTCGGCGGCTGCCCAACATCATAAAACATTGCAGCGGCGAACTGGAACAGTCCCATGCTGCGCGCGATGGCCCGAGCATGCGGCCGCGGCGCCATGAATTTCGATACGCAGCGTCTCAGTATGGCTTAGAGCGAGCCGACGCGGGAAGGTGCCGGACGGAGCTGCCGATTTTCTTCCATTGCGTCACTTTGCCAGTTGAGGCAAGCCTGCCCAGTCGTCCGGTAACACCCGAGCGACGAGCCTGTAGCCCCCATGGCCATCGGGGTGATAAATCGCAGCCTCGCCCTGCATGCTGAGCAGAAATTGCTCGACGTCGAACAGATTATAGCCATGCGATACCAGCATCGTATTGGTGTGGCTGCGCGGCGGCGTTGCCAGCAGCTCACGCAGCCCCGCTGCGGCCTGCTCCCTCTTCTCAACGCTTGCCGCGTCGCGCGAGACGCCGGTAAGCACATGGAGTTTGCGGTAACGTCCGACCGCAAGCTCTGCGGTTTGCCAGCACCGGCAGAACTCGCTCACCAAAACATCTCCCACGGGAATCCCGAGCCTGCGGAGTTGCTCGCCCAGGTCTCGCGCCTGCGCCCGCCCATGGTCATTGAGGTTGCGCTGCGTTTCGCAGCGCTGCAGATCCACCGGCTCGCGTTCAGGGTAAGGAGGGCCGGTATCGGCGTGCCGAAAATAAATGACGTAGCCGCCTTCCTGCAGAGCATGCACGAGGTGCGGCCCCGAGAGCGTCAGCGCGGGATCGGGTTCGCCCGGCGCTGCGTGTGCCAGCGACAGGACGGCGCCGACGATCAGCAACCACAGCACTTGGCGCAGTGAGGTGCACATATTCACGAACGCGCTCTCAAGGGATTTCGCGTGCCCGAGGATATGGTCTCAACTCATGGCACCTCAGCATTGTAGCGCCGGCCGCGTAGACACGAGCGCGGGGTGCAAAAAACAAGAGGCCGCAAAGCCTGCGGCCTCTTGCGTTTCGGCCGAACCCGGCGTTATACGCGTCCCGGTATTGGAACGATGCCGCTGAGAGGCAGCGGCTCCGGGCGCGCGGGCAGCGCGTCTTTGGCCACGGGGAGACTGTCGAGCCCCAACCGCTTGATATCCATCTTGTCCGCTACACACAGCGCTTGCCTGGGTTGCACGTTTACCCAGTCATCGCTGAACCGATGAGCTGCGAAGGCGGACGCAACGGGAATGCCCACGACTATCGCTGCGGCGAGCAGGGTCAATTTTATGGTGTTCATGATCATCTCCTTCGAATCACGATCGATGTGATACCGATGTTGCTTGTACGCGCCACATCAGGTGTTGGATGCGGCGCCACCGCACAGCCATGCGGTAAACGGTCCATTCGATCACCTATGCGATCCAGGGTACGGCCTATTGCGCGGCAGCAGAAGAGGTCCGCTCCGCATATCTGCCATGCGGAATAGGAATCGAACGAGATGTTCGCGTAAGACCTCAGCTGGGTGGGGGATTGAGGGCGTATCAAGGTCGTGAATTTCTCACACGCCAGCCGGTAATCGGTCAATGAGCCGGAGGCATCCTCAGCCGTACATTGTGGTTAACACGACACGTATTGCGGAGGACCCGAAAATGACCACAACCAAATTGCTCAAGAGCTGGCTTCTCGCCGCGCTGCTCGCCTCCGTCACCGCCCACGCCGCCGACCAGAGCATCGTGATCGCCCTCGAAGATGGCAAGCAGGTCGCCTCCTTCACGGTTGCCGATTCGCGCTGCGTTTTGAAAGACGACCAAATCCGCTGCACGCCGGTCAACAAGTAAACCAGCCAGCCGAGCGTAACCAGAACCGATCTCTTCCCCCCTCTCCTGAGGACTTCAGCCCGCCGCTTTAGGCGGGCTTCTTTTCCAGAGCCTAGGTTCTAGACCCCTTGGATCGATCAGGGGCTATACTTTGCCGCTCACACTGCGGCATCGCCTAAACTGCCGTGCCGCGGCGCAGCGGATCAATTACAAGAGAATCTTCGGTTGGAGGAGAGGAATATGGCAGCTAACCGCGGGCACATCGGCTCGAAAGCGCTCATCCTGGCTCTGACAGTTGCGTTGTTGTGTGGCGTCAACGGCTGGGGCCGGGCCGCCGACTTGAAGCTGGGGTTCGATTTTTCATTGACCGGGGGCACCGACGATTACGGCCGGGCGGCGCAGATGGGTGCGCTGCTGGCGCTGAAGGAATACAACGCGAAAGGCGGCTACAAGGGGCAGAAGGTCGAGGGCGTGATCTACGATGACGAAACCAAGCCGGCCAAGGGCGTCGAGAACGTCACCCGCCTCATCACCCGGGACAAGGTGTTCGCGATCGTCGGTCCCGTTAATTCCGGGGTTGCGCTCGCCATCATCGATATCGCGCAGAAGAATCAGATGCCGCTGATGGACACGATCGCCACGGCCGAGCCCATCATCCAGCGCTACCAGAGCGCACCCAAGAGCTATATCTTCCGCGTCTCCTTGAACGATGGCATCCAGACCGCGTTCATGATCGACTACATCCAGAAGAAGCATTATCAGCGCATCGGCATGATGCACGATTCCACCGGATGGGGGCAAAGCGGGCGCGACACGGCGCTGCGGCTGCTCAAAGAATCGAAGCTGCCGCTGGTCGCCGGCCCCGAAGTATTCGATCAGAACGACACCGACATGACGGCGCAGCTCACCAAGATGAAGGACGCGAAGGTGGACTTCATGATCGCTTATTCCCTCGGGCCGGCGGGTGTGCAGATTGCAAAGAGCATGCAGAAGATCGACCTGCGCGTGCCATGGACCTCCACCTGGGGCTTTACTGCGCCCAATTTCATCAGGCTGGGCGGCAAAGATGTCGTCGAAGGGGTGATGGCAGTCACCTCCTATACACCCGAACACAGCGCCAACGCGAAGGCGTTGCACGCCAAAGTCGAGCAGGAATACAAAGATCAAGGCGGCGATTTCTTTCCGGTCGCGACCGCGCAGACCTACGACGGCACGCGCCTGATCCTGCGAGCGCTGGATAAGGTCGGCCCTGATCCGAACAAGATCCGCGACGCCTTGGAGGAGATCGACGACTTCAACGAAGCGGTGACTAAAATGAAGCCGCATCCGTTCACCAGGACCAACCACGAATCGCTCGGGCGTGACACCGGGTTCCTGGTGGTCTGGCGTAACGGCAAGCTGGTGCGAGTCGAGTAGGCCGATGACCGGCCGCTCGCTCGACGCGGCAAGCGCGTCGAAGACCCTCGGCGGGCCTTGCTAGCGCGATGGAAGGCCTCGGCGTAAAGCTCTGGCAAGCGCTGGTGAGCGGGCTATCCATCGGCAGCATCTATGCCCTGATTGCGCAAGGCTACTACATCACCTACATCACGACCGGCGCGCTTAATTTCGGCCAGGGCGAGTTTCTGATGGTCGGCGCGCTGTTCGGCTTGACCTGCTATGTAACGCTCGGCCTGCCCTACGCAATCGCGATCCTGGCAGCGATCGCGCTTACTTCCCTGATGGGTGCCGGTCTGGAACGCGTCGCGATCCGTCCCGTGATGCGTCATGCCCTGTCGCTCAGCTGGGTACTGAGCACCGTCGCGGTCAGCATCATTTTGAAAAATGCAGCGGTGCATATCTGGGGACCGGAGCAGATCAAGTTTCCTTCGCCGTTCGGAGCCGAGGTCATCCGGATCGGGCAGGCGGGCATCTTCCCACAGGAGCTTTTCATCATCGCAGCGGCGATCGGCACGGTGATCGCCGTCCAGATCTTTCTCAAGCGCGCGGTGCTGGGCAAGGCGCTCATGGCGGTCGCGTTCAACCGCAACGCCGCGGCAGTGATGGGAATCGATGTCAAACGCATGGTGGTGCTGGCCTTCGTGCTCTCTTCCGCCCTGGCCGGAATCGGCGGGGTGCTCATTGCCCCGATCACCTTCGCGTGGGCTTATATGGGCACGGTGCCGGGCATCAAGGCATTCGCGGCGGCGATCTTCGGCGGCCTGGAAAATCCAATCGGCATTCTGGTCGGCGGGCTCGTGATCGGCCTTCTGGAGCAGATCTTCGGCATCATCAACTCGAACATCAAAGAGGGGGTCACGTTCCTGGCGGTGCTGCTGATCCTGGCGATCCGCCCCAGCGGTCTCATGGGGCGCAAGGACATCACCAAAGTCTAGCCCGGATATTTCATGAAGACGCCCCGGAATTCCATAGATCCCTTGTTCCACGAGCGCTTGCAGCAGATCGAAATTAGTACCCCTTGTCCCGCCGGGCTACTCGGGCGCTGGCGGCCGATTTCCGGCCATTTTCGACATGCCCGCCTCGCCAATAGTCCCGGCTATTGGCAGCGGCGGTCGAGTCGAAACTGGCTCGTAACTCGACTCGCCATCATCCCGAGTCCTTCATGAAACATCCGGGCTGACATGCGCCTGCCGGTCTTTGCCTACGCCAGACCAAAAGACTTCGCGTTCACCGCGCTGGCCGCTGCCGTCATCGCGGTTCTGCCGCTCGTGCTGAACGATTCCTTCTTCATTCTGGTGCTGCAATCGCTGGCCTATCTCTTCATCGTGGTCCTCGGCCTCGATATCCTGGTCGGATGGACCGGACAGATATCGCTGGGTCATGCCGGGCTCTACGCCGTAGGCGCCTACACCACCGCGCTTGCATCCACCAAGCTCGGGTTGCCATTCTGGGTGAGCGCGCCCCTCGGCGTGCTGCTCGCGGGCGTATTTGGCGTTTTGCTGGCGCTGCCCTCGTTACGCGCCAAGGGGCCTTACCTCGCCATGGTGACCATCGCCTTCGGCTTCATGGCCGAGGTGACGGCCAATCGCTGGGACTTGACCGGCGGCCCGATGGGAATCATGTCGATCCCCGCGCCGACGTTGCCGGGCGGCCGGGAAATGACTGCGACAGAATATTTCTGGCTCATCGGGGCCGTTGCGCTCATCTGTCAGCTACTGGCCATCAATTTGTTTCGATCCCGCATCGGCCGCACCCTGCTCGCACTGCAAGCGAGCGAAATCGCCGCTGAAACGGTGGGTATCAACGTTTACCGCTACAAAGTGCTCGCGTTCGTGTTGAGCTCGATCTGCGCAGGGATTGGCGGTGTGTTCTTCGCCCACCAGAATGGCTTCATCAACAGCGACAGCTTTGTCTTCGCCTTCTCCGTATCGACCTTGACCTCCGTGCTGATGGGCGGCAGCGGCACGCTGCTCGGCCCACTGGTCGGCAGCGTCATTCTCAACTTGATCCCGACCATCTTTGCGTCATTGCGCGAGTATCAGCTTTACGTCTATGGCGGCATCATCCTCGTTACCATCATTTTTCTGCCACGTGGCATCGTCGGTAGTCTGCAACAGCTGCCCGTCCTGCAGCGGTTGCGACGCCCGCCAGTAGCTTTGACACCTGACCCTGCAGCGCTGGATTTGGCGCGCACGCCGGAGCGCGATGACGTCCTCCTAGCAGCGCGTCGACTGAGCAAGCGGTTCGGTGGCATCCGCGCATTGGACGAAGTCGACCTCGTGGTCAAACCAGGAACGGTGCATGGCCTGATCGGTCCTAATGGTTCTGGAAAAAGCACGCTGGTCAACGTGGTGACCGGCGTGTATCGACCGAGCGCCGGCCGCATAGAACTCGGCGGCGCCGTGCTGCAGCGGCTCACCCCCCATGACATGGCGCAACAGGGCATCACCCGCACGTTCCAGAGCATCCGTCTGTTCGGTGAAATGACCGCACTCGACAATGTCATGGTCGGTTTTCATCTGCAGCTCAGGGCAGGATTCCTGCATCATCTGCTGCAAACGCGGCGAGCGGTGGACGAGGAGACTGCATTCCGTCGCAAGGCCATGGCACTGCTCGAATTCGTCGGCCTCTCCGAGCGTGCATATGAACGCGCACAAAACCTTTCCTATGGGCAGCAGCGTCTGCTGGAGATTGCACGCGCCCTAGCGGTGCGCCCGTTGCTGCTCATGCTCGATGAGCCCGCCGCCGGGGTGAACCCAACCGAGATGCATGCATTGGTCCGCATCATCCGCAAGATCAAAGATGCCGGCGTGACGCTGCTGGTGATCGAGCATCACATGGATCTGATCATGGGTGTATCGGATGTCATTTCGGTACTTGAATTCGGCCAGAAGATCGCCGAGGGCACTGCTGCACAGATTCAACGCGACCCGAAGGTGATCGAAGCCTATCTAGGCGCGCCGGCCGGCTCTGTGGCGGACGAGGAGCATGCTTAGTCTGCGCGCCCTGTCGGTCGCCTATGGCCACGTAGAGGCTCTGCGCGGGATCGACCTCGAGGCGCCGCGCAATGAAGTCACTGCGGTCATCGGCTCGAACGGCGCCGGCAAGACGTCCACGCTGATGGCGATCTCCGGGTTGGCGCCTATCACCGGGGGCACCATCTTCTTCGACGGGGCACAGATCTCCGGCAGGTCGCCACACGAGATCACCAAGCTCGGCATCACGCATGTGCTGGAAGGCCGCCAGCTGTTCGCAGATCAGAGCGTCGAAGACAATCTGCTGCTCGGCGGCTATACCCGGCTCAAACGGGGGCGCGATAGCGTGAAGCACCTCATGGAGCGCGAGATGGATCGTTTCCCGATCTTGCGCAAGCGTCGTACTCAGCTCGCCGGGACGCTGTCGGGCGGCGAACAGCAAATGCTCGCCATCGCGCGCGGGCTCATGTCGGAGCCGAAGCTCATCCTGATGGACGAGCCGTCGATGGGGCTCGCGCCGCTCATCATCCAGGACATCGCCCGCACCATTCGCAGCCTGAAGCAAGACGGGGCGACGATCGTTCTAGTAGAGCAGATGGCCTCGGTCGCGCTGCAGCTCGCTGATCGGGCTTACGTGCTCGAAAACGGCCGCGTCACGATGTCAGGTACAGGGGCCGAACTGGCACGCAATCCGGACGTGCAAAAGGCGTACCTCGGCGCATGAAGTCGCCGACACGGGAATAGCAGACATCAATGTCGACAGGCAAACTGGTTGGGAAGGTGGCTGTTATCACCGGCGCGGGCGGCGGTTTCGGAACCGTGCTGGTACGAGCCATGCTGGCCGACGGGGCTAAGGTAGCCGCGCTCGACGTGAATGAAACCGGCTTGCGTGTTCTCGCAGCCACGCTACCCGAAGTAAAGACGGATCAATTGCTCACGCTCACGACGGATATTGCGGATTACGCTGCCTGTGAACGCGCCACCGCGACTGCGATGGAAAAGCTGGGCGGCCTGCACATCCTCGTAAACAACGGCGCGATGGGTATGAGCGCGATCCGCACCGACCACATGACAAAGCTCGTCGGCATACAGGAGATCAGCCCCGAGATGTGGCAGCGGTTCGTGGCCGTGAATTTCTCGGGCGCCTGGAACATGACGCGCGTTGCGATCGTGCATTTACTGGCTCAGCGCTGGGGACGCATCATCGATGTCACCACCAGTTTCTTCACGATGTTGCGCGGCGGCTTTCACCCGTACGGGCCGTGCAAGGCTGGGTTCGAAGCGATGGCGGCGGGGCACGCGAAGGAGTTCCAGGGGACCGGCGTCACGGTCAACGTCGTGGTTCCCGGTGGTCCTGCCGATACACCGATGGTGCCGGCTGAATCCGGGTTCGAGCGCAGCGCTTTGATCCCGCCCTCGGTCATGGTTCCCCCGGTGCTGTGGCTGTGCTCTGACGCCGCTCAGGAGATCACCGGCAATCGCTACGTCGCTTCCCAATGGGATGCGAGTCTGCCGCCGGAACACGCCGAGCGCCAGTGTCGCGCACCCATCGCATGGCCGGATCTCGCGCAAAGTCCGGTGTGGCCAGGGGGCAAGCCCGGGCAGTAGAAAGGCAAGGCCGGTATTTCACCGGCCAGATGGCCACTGAAAAGTGCCTTTTGGGCGCCAGCAAGGTCTGCGGCCCGCTGCTTTCATATCCTCTTTCGAAGCGCTCCCCCGCTGGTCGTGTGAATTTCGCACAGTCCTGCCGGTAATTCCCCAACGAGCCAAAGGGGTCCTCCGTCGTACATTGCTCCCAACACGACACGTATTACGGAGGACCCGAAAATGACCACAACCAAATTGCTCAAGAGCTGGCTTCTCGCCACGCTGCTCACCTCCGTCACCGCCCACGCCGCCGACCAGAGTATCGTGATCGCCCTCGAGGATGGCAAGCAGGTCGCCTCCTTCACAGTCGCCGATTCGCGCTGCGTTCTGAAAGACGACCAGATCCGCTGCACGCCGGTCAACAAGTAAAACCAAGCAGCCGAGCGTAACCCGAACCGATCTCTTCCTCCCTCTCTCCAGAGGACTTCAGCCCGCCACCTAGGCGGGCTTTTCTTTGGGCTGGGTACAAAAGAAAAAAGGGCCGGCATGCCGGCCCCTTCGGGAACTCAGGTTTGTCGCTGCTTCAGCGCGACAGCAGCTTTTGCAGTTCGCCGCTCGTATACATCTCGCGCATGATGTCGGCGCCGCCAACGAACTCGCCATCCACATACAGCTGGGGAATGGTAGGCCAGTTGGAGAAGTCCTTGATGGCCTGACGGATGTCGGCATCGGCCAGCACATTCACGGTCGCCACTTCGTCTGCGCCGCAGGCTTCCAGGATCTGCACAGCGGCTGCGGAGAACCCGCACTGGGGGGCGTCCGGGGTACCCTTCATATAGAGCACGACCCGGTTCTCGGTTACTTGCTGGCGTATCTTTTCCTGTGTATCCATGAATATACCTTTAAAGAGTTTCGACCCCGCGCGCTGCGCGCGACACTCTGTTCATTGGGCAACATATTAGCGACTTCAAGGGGTTGCTTCAAGGCAAATGGCCGGCGGTCACACGCGCAATACCCGCTATGTCGGTGCGGGAAATCACCCCGCTCAGGGCCTGTGCCTTCATGAGCGCGGCAACGGCCTCAGCCTGATCATAGCCATGCTCCACCAGAAGCCAGCCACGGGGCTTCAGATGCTCCGATGCCCCTGCGATGATAAGTTCAAGCGCAGTCAGCCCGTCAGGACCAGGGCATAACGCGGACTTCGGTTCGAAGCGAAGATCGCCTTGCGCCAAGTGTGCGTCGCCGGCGGCGATGTAAGGCGGATTGGAGACGATGAGATCGAAACGCAATCCCATCACCGGCTTGAACCAGCTGCCGGCCCGCAACTCCACGTTGTAAGCGGCGTACCGAGCGAGGTTACGCGCCGCAACGGCAAGGGCGGCCTTGGAAGCATCTGTTGCGATGACCTTGATTTCGCGGCGCAGCTTGGCGAGCGTAACGGCGATGCAGCCGCTGCCGGTCCCCAGGTCCAGCACCCGGCGCTCCGTACGCTCGGGCAGGAACTCCAATGCCGCGTCAACCAGCAGCTCGGTCTCGGGTCGCGGAATCAGCACGTCGGGCGTCACTTCGAATACGCGGGCGTAGAACTCTCGCTCCCCCAGAATGTAGGCCATCGGCTCGCCGCGCAGTCTGCGCGTGAACATCTCGAGATACCTCGGCGATGTGCGTGCTTCGGGGATGCACTCCGGGTGCGCCAGCAGACCGGCGAGATCGATCCCGAGCGCGCGCGTCAGCAGCAGTTGGATCTCGCGGCGGGCGTCTGGCAGCGCCAGCTGCTGAGCGGAGCTGAGCGTCTGGCTGTCGGCACGAAGCATCAACTCCGCGGTTTGTGCCGCCTCGGTCGAGCTCACACCTCTTCGGCCAGCGCCGCCAGCTGCTCGGTCTGATGCTCGGCGATCAGCGCGTTGATGAGATCGTCGAGCTCGCCGTCCATGATCTGATCGATCTTGTAGAGCGTCAGGTTGATGCGATGATCGGTGACCCGTCCCTGCGGAAAATTGTAGGTGCGGATGCGCTCGGAGCGATCACCGCTGCCGATCAGCGATTTGCGCGTGGCAGCCTCTTTGGCCTGGCGTTCGCGCAGCTGCTTGTCTTTGATCCGCGCGGCCAGCACGGACAGCGCCTGCGCCTTATTCTTATGCTGCGAGCGGTCATCCTGGCACTCGACCACGATGCCGGTCGGAAGATGCGTGACACGTACCGCGGAGTCGGTCTTGTTGATGTGCTGACCCCCGGCGCCCGATGCACGGAAGGTGTCGATACGGATCTCGGCGGGATTCAGTACCACCTCCGCGATCTCGTCCGCCTCGGGCATGATGGCAACCGTGCATGCACTGGTGTGGATGCGGCCTTGTGTTTCCGTGGCCGGGACGCGCTGCACGCGATGGCCGCCCGACTCGAACTTGAGGCGCGAGTACGCGCCCTGCCCGAGGACCTTGATGATGATTTCCTTGTAACCGCCGGCATCACCCGGGCTTTGCGAGACCACTTCCACGCGCCAACCCTGACGCTCGGCATAACGGGAGTACATCCGTACCAGATCGCCGGCGAACAGAGCAGACTCGTCGCCGCCCGTGCCGGCACGGATTTCCAGAAAGATATTGCGATCGTCGTTGGGATCGCGTGGCAGCAGGCGGCGCTGCAGCTCCGACTCGATGCCCACCAGCTTCTGCTTGCCGTCGCGAATCTCCGCTTCGGCGAGCTCCTTCATCTCCGGATCGGAGATCATGGATTGCGCCGAGTGGACATCCTGCTCGGCGGCGCGGTACGCGCTGTAGAGCGCCACCACGGGCGCGATCTCCGCGTGCTCGCGCGTCAGCCTGCGATAGTTGTCGAGATCGGCGGTCACCCGCTCCGAGGACAGCAGGCCATTGAGCTCCTCCAGCCGGGCCGAGAGCTGGGCCAGCTTGGCCGCGATGCTGGGCTTCATTCTCGTCCGCGAATCAGGTAGACGCGTTCGAGCAGCTTGACCAGCTCTTCGCGTTCGGGTCCGTGCACCTGATGCAGGGCGTGGGTCGGTGGATGGAGGAGCTTGTTGGTGAGCGCCTGGCTCAATGCCTCGAGCACGTCCGAAGCCGATTCGCCACGGCTCAGTTTCCGCAGCGCACGTTCCAGCTCGTGACGTCGCGTACGCTCGGCCTGGTCGCGCAGTGCACGGATCGTGGGCACCGCTTCGCGCGTACCGAGCCACTGCATGAAATCGGAAACTCCGGCATCGATGATGGCCTCGGCTTTGCCGACCGCGCCTTGACGCATTTCGTGGCCTTCCTGCACCAGTTTGCCGAGGTCGTCCACGGTATACAGAAACACGTCGTCCAGCTTCCCCACTTCGGCTTCGACGTCGCGCGGAACCGCCAGATCGATCATGAGCATGGGCAAATGGCGGCGTGCCTTGAGTGCACGTTCCATCAGGCCCTTGCCGATGATGGGAAGCTGACTGGCGGTGCAGGTGACGACGATGTCATGCGCGGCCAGATAGTCGGGAAGATCGTTCAGCGATTGCACGCTGCCTTCAAACCGCCCGGCGAGCTGCTGTGCACGTTCGATCGTGCGGTTGGCAAACGTGGTCGCCCGCGGACGCTGCCCGGCGAAGTGAGTCGCGGTCAGCTCGATCATCTCGCCGGCGCCGATGAACAGGATCTTCTGGTCGGAGATGCTCGGATAGATGCGCTCGGCGATCTTTACCGCGGCGGCCGCCATCGACACCGATGCTTCGCCGATCTCGGTATGGCTGCGCACTTCTTTGGCGACGGAAAACGATTGCTGAAAGAGCTTGTGCAGCACCAGCCCGAGCGTGCCCGCGGCCTCTGCGGAGCGGACCGCCTGCTTCATCTGCCCCAGGATCTGAGGCTCGCCCAGTACCATCGAGTCGAGCCCGGCTGCGACCCGGAACGCGTGCTTCACCGCGCGCTCTCTGGGGAGCGTGTAAAGATACGGCTCGAGCAATGATTCCCTCATCCTGTGATAGGCGGCGAGCCAGCGCACCGCTGTGTGCGGCTCCGGTGTGTTGCAGTAGAGCTCGGTGCGGTTGCAGGTGGAGATGATGGCGGCCTCGCGCACCGGCTCGTGATCGACCAGGTCGCGCAGCGCGAGCGGCAGCCCCTCGCTGTTGAACGCAATGCGTTCACGGACCGCGAGCGGGGCTGTCTGATGATTCACGCCAAAGGCAAAGAGCTGCATGTCACTCGAATCGACTGATCGAACCGGCGCGCTGTTCCTTTGCGGCCGTGTTGCGCCCAAGGTTGACCCGCAATTATAAGGCAACCGACTGTAGCGTCAGCATTATTACTCGAAGGTGTCCACGGATGCAAAATGCCGTCGGTGACACGCGTCGCGTCACGGCCACACTTGAACCACACACGCGACGCCCATATACTCTGCATTCGCTGTCTGGAATCCACATGATCATTCTGCACGCCGAGACGATGGCTGGTTTAGCCGCCGAGCGCAAGTTCAATGCGCGGGGTGCGCTGCGTCGCATGTGTGCGTTCCAGTGGCTGTATGCGGGTACGCGGTCTTATCCAGGCCTGGTACACGCAACAGCAGCCAGCTAGCCACCACCTGACGGTTGATCCCCGCCGGGTGCGCGGGGCGGTCAACCGGATAGTTCTTCTCCTGCCAGAGTCATCCCAGCCCGCCCCGCTCAGCAGCGGACTTGCCGCATCGCAGGCCATGCCTGAGATGCGATTCGTGTTCAAGCCCAATAGGGGCTGCAAGCAAAGGAGACTGTGATGACCCCGTCCCTCGGACAATTTCTCGATACATCCAGGCGCTATTTGTTCGCTGACGCCCTGAAGGATGCGGACGAACGGGATTGTGGTGATGCAGTGAAGGAGGTGAAGCAAATGAGAGCGATGGACGAACGCAGTAAACATGGCATGGCAAGCCGCATGAAAGACGTCGTGGTCAATCCGCCACAGCGCGTGTTCGCGCGCGAGCTGCTGGCACGGGGCATGACAGCCAATGAAGTGTGGCAGCTGCTGATGCACGACCCGGCTTTCGTTCGCGTGCCCGAAGCGTTTCGGATCGCGGTTGCCAATGCTGCGCGCGAGCTCGCCAGCGAGCAAATGCTCGCGGCCGCTCGCAAACCGGGGACTCAGCCGCGCAGAAGCGCGTAATGAAAGACGCCCGAGCCTGGCTCGGGCTTCTCTTACGTGAAGAGGTGAAAAAGTGAAAGGGCCGTCGACCCCATCCGCCTCCCAACCTCCCTCTTGAAGGAGGAGACCTTCCCTTCCTGCCGCTGTCTCCGGTTCACCTGTTCACCTGTTCACCTGTTCACCTCTTCACTTTTAGTACGGCTGGCTCAATTTACCGGCGGAAATGCCGATGACAGTCTGTTGGAGCGTCACCACGCGAGCCTGCTACGTTCCTGATGGGCATACGCCCCGCACCGGAATCAGCCCATGTCAGAGACTGTCACCAAAGACTTCGCTTATCGCTTTCTGCGCGACATTGCGCAGGATCTGTCCCGCAAGGATCTCAAATTTCCCACCTTCATCGACGCCTCCCTGGGGGTGCGCATGGCGCTGGGGAAGAAGGAGCTGTCCAACACCGAGCTGGCGCGGGTGGTCACCTCTGAGCCGCTGCTGTGCGCACGCGTTGTAGCACTCGCCAACAGCGCAGCACTCAATCCCAGCGGCCGGGAAGTAAGCGATGTCAAGAATGCCGTCATGCTGGTCGGGCAGAACGCCGTGCGCAGCCTATCGGTGACCCTGGCGATGGACCAGATCGCCCGCGCCAAAGAGCTCGAGCCGTTCAAAGTCCAGGCGCGAGAGCTGTGGGAGCATTGCTTAGAGGTCGCAGCGCTCGCATTCGTCATCGGCAAACGGCGCGGCCTGGCCAATCCCGACGAAGCGTTGTTCGCCGGCCTGGTGCACGATCTGGGACATTTTTATCTGATGTGGCGCGCTACGCAGTCCCCGGAGCTGGTCGCGCAGCCCGAAGAGTTGCGCTCGATCGTACACGACTGGCACCCGGGTATCGGCTCGGCCCTGTTGCAGAGCCTGGATCTGCCCGAGAGCGTATCGCGCGCCTGCGATGAGCACGAGCTGCAGCCATCGATTTTGCCCCCAGGCAGCCTGTCGGAGCTGATCAGCCTCTCGAACCGATGCGCTGCGTCGCGCGCCAAGGTCACGCCGTCGGACGTAATCGCCGATGATAACTGGTCTTCGGACACACTGGACGAGGCGACGACACGAGCGATCCTCGACGAAGCCTCGAAAGAAGTGGAATCGCTGTTTGCCGTGCTGAAGGGTTAGCTACTGTGTACGCAGCAGGCGCAGCAGCGCGGCGCCGTAACGCTCCAGGCGTTTCACGCCAATGCCGCTGATGCCGTGCATCTGAATCAAATCATCCGGACGCCGGCGGGCAATCTCCACGAGCGCGCTGTCATGCAGGATCACATAAGCCGGCACGCCCTGCGTGCGCGCTTCTTCGCGCCGCCAGGCCTTCAATCTCTCGAGCAGCTGCAAGTCGGCATTGGCAATCTCGCCCACATCCTGCGCGTGCACCACAGGCACCTTGCGCTTGCGCGCCACAGTGCGTCGCATCTGTACCCGCTGCTCGCCACGCAGCACCGCACGGCTGGCCGCTGCCAGCTTGAGCGCTCCATGCGCATCGTGGGCGACATGGGCAAGCCCGAGCGCCACGAGCTGCCGGAAGACGCTGCGCCAGGCCTGATCGTCGAGATCGGCGCCGATACCGAACACGCTCAATTTGTCGTGACCCCAGCGCGCGATGCGCTCGCCTGCCTTACCGCGCAGGACATCGATCACGTGCACCGCGCCGAAGCGCTGCCCGGTGCGATAGATCGCCGAGAGCGCCTTCTGCGCCGCCTCAGTCCCATCCCACGTCTGCGGCGGTTCCAGGCAGGTGTCGCAGTTGCCGCAAGGCGAGCTGCTCTCTCCGAAGTAAGCCAGCAGCCGCACGCGACGGCAGCCCGCGGTCTCGCATAGTCCCAGCAGAGCATCCAGCTTGGCCGCGGACACTCGCTTGAAGTCCTCGCCTCCCTCCGACAGATCGATCAAGCGGCGTTGCTGCACTACGTCGGCCAGACCGTACGTCATCCAGGCATCGGCGGGTAAACCATCACGACCGGCGCGGCCGGTTTCCTGGTAATAGGACTCGATGCTGCGTGGCAAATCGACGTGCGCGACGAAGCGCACATCCGGCTTGTCGATTCCCATTCCGAACGCGATGGTCGCCACGATGACCAGCCCCTCCTCTCGCTGGAAGCGCGCCTGGTGCACCGAACGCGTCTCGGTATCCATGCCGGCGTGATATGGCAGGGCCTGGATCCCGCGCGCTGCCAGCCACTGCGCAGTCTCTTCCACCTTGCGCCGCGACAGGCAATAGACGATGCCCGCGTCCCCGCTGTGCTCGTCGCGGATGAAGTTGAGCAGCTGCGTGCGCGCATCGGCTTTGTCGACGATGGTGTAGCGGATGTTCGGGCGGTCGAAGCTCGACACGAACAGCCGTGCATCGTCGAGTGCGAGCCGCGAGACGATCTCGGTGCGGGTTTGCGGGTCCGCGGTGGCGGTGAGCGCAATGCGCGGCACGCCGGGAAAGCGCTCGTGGAGCACGGAAAGTTGCAGATATTCCGGGCGAAAGTCATGCCCCCATTGCGAGACGCAGTGCGCTTCGTCGATTGCGAAGAGCGCCGGTTGCGCTCGCGCGAGCAGATCGAGGCAGCGCGAGGTGGTCAGCCGTTCGGGGGCCACGTAAAGGAGATCCAGCTTCCCGGCGAGCAGCGCACGTTCGGTCGCGCGCGCGTCTTCCGCATCCAGCGTCGAGTTCAGAAACGCCGCACGCACGCCGAGCTGAGTCAGCGCGGCAACTTGATCCTGCATCAAGGCAATCAGCGGTGAGACGACGATACCGGTTCCGTTGCGCAGCAGCGCCGGCATCTGATAGCAGAGCGATTTGCCGCCTCCGGTGGGCATCAGTACCAGCGCATCGCCCCCGGAGGTGACGTGCTCCACGATCTGCGCCTGCGCATCGCGAAATGCCGTGTATCCAAACACCTCCTGCAACGTACCGAGCGCTGTTTTGCTGTAGTTTGTAGTGGCGTCGTTCATCGCGGTGTTGCGTGCAGTATGCCTGCTCACCTGTCGCCCCGGCAATAGCGAGCAGCGCGGCGCGCGGCGGATCGAATTCAAGACCCGAACGGGATGCTGTTATAGTTCGCGTGCGCAAGCGGCGGCGAAGCCACGGCGGCAAAATCGCTCTAACCGGTCAGACAACATGCCAGGTCCTTTGCAAGGAGTGAGGGTGCTCGACCTCACCACCGTAGTGATGGGTCCGTTCGCGACCCAGATCCTTGCCGAGCTCGGTGCCGACGTGATCAAGGTGGAGACGCACGATGGCGACAACATGCGTCACGCCGGGCCGATGAAAAACCGCGACATGGGGTACATGTTCCTCAATTTGAATCGCGGCAAACGCAGCATCGTTCTCGACTTGAAACAAAGCGCCGCGCGCGATGCGCTGCTGCGCCTTACTCCGAGCACCGATGTGCTGGTATACAACGTGCGGCCCCAGGCGATGGCGCGCCTGGGATTGAGCTACGACGCGGTGCGTGCGGTCAACCCAAAGATCATCTATGTGGGGGCGTACG
>Ga0335084_10001417_pt1 | contig 22404 bp, 20 predicted proteins | sample Lox_Sample_44_FD_206721 | JGI IMG/M metagenome (GOLD analysis project Ga0335084, IMG submission 206721) | Soil microbial communities from Loxahatchee National Wildlife Refuge, Florida, United States - Lox_Sample_4.4 | ecosystem: Environmental > Terrestrial > Soil > Wetlands | place: USA...
ATCCCGAATTCGTATTACTAGACAAGGAGCCAGACCATGTACGTGACCCCCGAGCAAATCCAAGCGGCCGGCAAAGCCAACGTGGAAGCAGTGCTCTCCGTCGCTGCGATGCAGTTCGCCGCGATTGAGAAGCTTGCCGCCCTGAACGCCAACGCCGTCAAGGCCGCGTTTGAAGACAGCCTTAGCAACACCCGCGCGCTGTTCGGCGCGAAAGACGTGCAGGAGTTCGTGAACCTGCAGAGCACCCTCGCGACGCCCGCGATCGAGAAGGCAATCGCCTACTCGAAGAGCGTCTACGAAGTCGCCACCGAGACCAACGCCGAGCTCTCCAAGGTTGCCGAGAAGCGCGTCGCCGAATGGAACGAGAACTTCACCGCCCTGCTGGACAAGGCCGTGAAGAACGCGCCGGCCGGCTCCGACGTCGCGGTCGCCGGCATCAAGTCGATGCTCGCCGCGGCCAACTCGGCCTACGACAACTTCGCCAAGGTGACCAAGCAAGCGACCGAAATCGCCGAAGCCAACGTCGCCGCCGCGACCGAGACCGTGAAAGGGCTCGCCAAGGCAAAAAAAGCCGCCTAAGCGCCAAACCGGGACCGCAGCGAGCGGCCCGATCTAGCGCGAAGCGCAGCCCGCGCCGCAAGGCTCCCGGGAAGCGCAAGAAGTAGCAGTAGAAAGCCCGCCCTCGAGGCGGGCTTTTTTTCGCCCGCGGGTGGCGCGCGAACGCTAGCGCATGCCCGGCAGCACGCCCTTCATGCCGCGCATCATGCGCGCGAGGTTGCCGCCTTTCATCATCTTCATCATCTTCTGCATCTGCTCGAACTGGTTGAGCAGGCGGTTCACCTCCTGGACCGGCACGCCGGCGCCCGCCGCGATGCGGCGCTTGCGCGAGGCCTTGATCAGCTCGGGTGCCGCACGTTCCCGCGGCGTCATCGAATTGATGATGCCCTCGATGCGCCTGAACTGGCGGTCATCCTGGAGCTGCGCCGGATTGATCTGACCCGCCAGCTGCGCCGGCAGCTTGTCGAGCATCGACGACAGGCCGCCCATCTTTTGCATCTGCTGGATCTGCTGCTTGAAATCTTCGAGGTCGAAGCCCTTGCCCTTGCGGATCTTCTCCGCGACCCGCTGCGCCTGCTCGAGGTCGACCTGCTTATGTGCCTCCTCGACCAGCGACACGATGTCGCCCATGCCGAGGACGCGTGAGGCCATGCGTTCGGGGTGGAAGGGCTCGAGCGCATCGAGCTTCTCGCCGGTTCCGGCGAACTTGATCGGCTTGCCGGTCACTTGGCGCACGGAGAGCGCCGCGCCGCCGCGCGCGTCGCCATCGAGCTTGGTCAGGATCACGCCCGTGAGCGGCAGGCGCTCGCCGAACGCGCGCGCCACGTTGACCGCGTCCTGTCCCTGCATTGCGTCTACCACGAAGAGCGTTTCGACCGGCCGCAGTTCCGCGTGCAGAGCCTCGACCTCCTGCATCATCGGTTCGTCGATGGCGAGCCGCCCCGCCGTATCCACGATCAGCACGTCGAAGTAGCGGGTCTTTGCATACTCGAGAGCGCCGCGCGCAATCTGCACCGGCTGCTCGCCCGCCGCCGCAACGAAGAACTCGGCGCCGACCTGCGCCGCCACCGTCTTCAATTGTTCGATCGCCGCGGGTCGGTAGACGTCGCACGATGCAAGCAACACCTTCTTCTTCTGCCCAAGCAGGAGCCGCGCTAGTTTGGCGGCCGTCGTCGTCTTGCCCGAGCCCTGCAATCCGGCCATCAGGATTACGGCCGGCGGCTGCGCGGCGAGATCGAGTCCGACACCAGCCTCCCCCATCAGGCGCGTGAGCTCGCGGTGCACCACTGCAACCAGAGCCTGTCCCGGCGTGAGGCTGCCGATCACCTCGGCACCCAGCGCCTTTTCCTTGACCGCCGCAATGAAATCTCGCACCACCGGCAGCGCGACGTCGGCCTCTAGCAGCGCGACGCGCACTTCGCGCAGCGCCTCCTGGATATTGGCCTCGGTAAGACGCGCCTCGCCGCGGATCGTCTTGACGATCCGCGCCAGGCGCGCGGTCAGGGTGTCGAGCACGGGTGATAAACTGAAGATGTGCCCGACATTGTAATTCACGCGGTCACCGCGGCTGCCTATGCCGCGCTGGCATGGCACTTCTGGAATACACGCTGGCGCGCGCGCCCCGGCGGCGCAGCGCGCGCCGCCGGGCTGCATCCGCTCGAGCGCGCAGCGATCCTCGTGCCGCTTGGGCTGCACGGCGCGTTGCTCTACCTGGAGCTGTTTGCGCCGAGCGAATTGCGTTTCGGCTTCGCCCTCGCGCTCTCCAGCATGCTCTGGCTCGCCGTGCTGTTCTACTGGTTCGAGAGCCTGTTCTACAACCTCGACGGCATGCAGCCGCCCGCCTTGGCGCTCGCCGCCCTGGCCGCGCCGCTGCCGGCGATCTTTCCGGGCCGCGAAAGCGGCGCGCTCGGCGCCTCGTTCGAATTTCGCCTGCACCTGGTGATGGCGGTCCTCGCCTACAGCCTGTTTACCATTGCCATGCTGCACGCGGTGCTGATGGCGCTCGTCGAGCGCCGGCTGCACCACAGCCGCAGCGCCCGCGGCGGCGCCGGCGCGTTCGGCGCCGATGGCGCCGGGATGCTCGGTGGTCCGCTCGGCGCGCTACCGCCGCTGCTGACGCTCGAGCGGCTGCTGTTCCGCATGATCACCGCGGCCTTCATTCTGCTCACGCTCACGCTCGCCACGGGGATCGCTTTTTCCGAGACGCTCTTCGGACGCCCGCTGCGCTTCGACCACAAGACGCTGTTCGCGCTGCTGTCATGGGCGACGTTCGCCGTGCTGCTCGCCGGACGGCACTTCTACGGCTGGCGCGGGCGCACCGCGCTGCGCTGGACGCTGAGCGGCTTCGTGATGCTGCTGCTCGCCTACGTCGGCAGCCGCTTCGTTCTCGAAGTACTCCTCGGGCGCGGCTGAGGCATGGACGACAGCCCGCTCACCTGGGAGTTGATGGCCCTGGTCGTGCTGCTGCTCATGTCGGCCTTCTTCTCGATCGCCGAGACCAGCATGATGGCGCTCAACCGCTACCGCCTGCGGCACCTGGTGGCACAGGGCCATGGCGGCGCCCGGCGCGCCGAGGAATTGCTCAAGCGCACTGACCGGCTGCTCGGCGCGATACTGATCGGCAACAACGTCGTCAACGCGGCCGCCGCGACGATCGCCAGCCTGGTCGCCGTCAAGCTCTTCGGCCAGGGCAAGCTCGCGTACGCCGGGAGCACGATCGCCATCTCGTTCCTGATCATCGTGTTCAGCGAGATCACGCCGAAGGTGATCGGCGCCACCTATCCCGAGCGCATCGCGCTGCCGCTCGCCTATGTGCTAGGACCGCTGCAGCGGCTGCTGCAGCCCGCGATCCTGATCGTCAACCTGTTTTCGCGGCCGCTGCTGCGCCTGGTCGGCGTGCACCCGGGCGAAGCCAGCGCCGTGCCGCGGCTCTCCCCCGAGGAGATCCGCACTCTGGTGCTCGAGTCGTCGGCCTTCATGCCCAAGAAGCACGTGACCATCCTGCTCAACCTCTTCGACCTGAGCGACATCACCGTCCAGGACATCATGCTGCCGCGCTCGCGCATCGAGTCGGTGAAGCTCGATGACGACATGGAGACTATCGCGCGCCACCTCGCCACCAGCTACCACATGCGCCTGCCGGTGTTCCGCGACGCGCGCGGCGAGGTGGTGGGCATCCTGCACCTGCGCAAGGTCCTTGCGCCGCTGCGCGCGGGCACGCTCAGCAAGGAGGAAGTCGAATCGCTGCTCGCGCAGCCGTACTTCGTGCCCGCCACCACCCCGGTGTTCGCGCAGATGCAGTATTTCCAGGAGAACCAGGAGCGCATCGCCCTGGTGGTCGACGAGTATGGGGAGCTGATGGGGTTGGTGACGCTGGAGGACATCATCGAGGAGATCATCGGCAAATTCACCACCTCGATGCCGTCGGCGACCCAAGCACTGGCCTGGGGCGAGGATGGCAGCGCGTCCGCGGATGGCGCGACGCCCGTGCGCGAGCTGAACCGCGCCCTCGGCCTCGATCTGCCGACCGAGGGGCCGAAAACGCTCAACGGCCTCATCCTCGAGTACTTGCGCGACATACCGGAGGCGGACGTGTCGATCAAGATCGGCGCGGTCCCGATGGAAATTGTTCATGCCCAGGGCCGCACGGTGAAGACCGTGCGTATCTTCCGGCCTGCGCTCATGGATCAGGGGACTCCGCAAGCCTCCTGACGGGGCTCCCGCCGGAGGGCGATTTTAGGCTGTTTCGACACCTCGAAATCAATTTCGCGTCAGCCAGTTAGGTGTGAAACCTGAGGCTTTACAAAAAACAAGGCTCAGGGCATCATCGCCGGTCAGTCCTGCAGCGACGGGATCGGAAACAGGGAGCGCACTATGGCAACGGCAGCAGCGGCGAGAGGCGCCGGGCCCAAGGAATTCAACTTCCTCTGGGAGGGACGCGACAAGGGCGGCAAGGTCATCCGCGGCGAGCTGCGATCCGTCAGCGAGGCGGCCGTCAATGCCACGCTGCGCCGGCAGGGCATCATGGTGCAGAAGGTCAAGAAGCAGAAATACGGCAGCGGCGGCAAGGTCAAGGAAAAGGACATCTCCCTCTTTACGCGCCAGCTGGCAACCATGATGAAGGCCGGCGTGCCTCTCCTGCAGAGCTTCGACATCGTCAGCAAGGGCGCCTCCAACCCGGCGGTGACGCGCCTGCTGACCGAGATCAAGACCGAGGTCGAGACCGGCTCGTCGCTTGCCCAGGCGTTCCGCAAGTATCCCCTGTATTTCGACGCGCTTTACTGCAACCTGGTGCAGGCGGGTGAGCAGGCCGGCATTCTGGAAACGCTGCTCGACCGCTTGGCGACCTACAAGGAAAAGATCATCGCCATCAAGTCGAAGATCAAGTCCGCGCTGTTCTATCCGATCGCGATCGTGGTGGTGGCTTTCATCATCACGGCGGTGATCATGATCTTCGTGATCCCGGCGTTCAAGGAAGTGTTCACGAACTTCGGCGCCGACCTGCCGGCGCCAACGTTGTTCGTGATGGCCGTCTCGGACTGGTTCGTCGCCTACTGGTTCATCATCTTCCCGGTGGTGATCGGCGGGGTGATCGGCTTCCTGGAGGCCTGGAAGCGCTCGCTGCCAGTGCAGATCTTCATGGACCGCCTGATGCTGCGCCTGCCCGTATTTGGCGATCTGGTCCTGAAATCCACCATCGCCCGCTGGACGCGCACCATGTCGACGATGTTTGCCGCCGGCGTGCCGCTGGTGGAGGCGCTCGACTCGGTGGGCGGCGCGTCGGGCAACTACGTGTATGTGGTGGCGACCAAGCAGATCCAGAAGGAGGTGTCGACGGGCACCGCGCTCACTCTGGCGATGCAGAACTCCGGCGTGTTTCCCAACATGGTGCTGCAGATGTGCTCGATTGGCGAGGAAACCGGCGCGCTCGACTCCATGCTCGGCAAGGTCGCCGACTTCTACGAGGCGGAGGTGGACGACGCCGTGGAGGCGCTCTCCTCGCTGATGGAGCCGATGATCATGGTGGTGCTTGGCACGCTGATCGGCGGCATGGTAATCGCCATGTACCTGCCGATCTTCAAGATGGGCCAAGCGGTCTAGATGACGGCCTTTGGCTGGCTGGGCCAGCCTGCCGTCCTGCCGTGGGTCGCGCTGGCCCTCGGTCTTTGCATCGGCTCGTTTCTCAACGTCGTCATTCACCGCCTGCCGCGGATGATGGAGCGCGACTGGCGCACGCAGTGCGCCGAGCTCGCAGCAGGTACAGGGGAACCTCAAGGCGGCGCCTCCTTACCCGCCCCCCCCGGAAAGGAAGCGCAGGCCCCCTATAACCTCCTCGTGCCGCGCTCGGCCTGTCCCAACTGCGGGCACCAGATCACGGCGCTGGAAAACATCCCGGTCGCGAGCTGGATCGCGTTGCGCGGCAAGTGCTCCGCGTGCGGAGCCAAAATCACTGCGCGCTATCCGGTCGTCGAGATTCTCGCCGGCGCGATCGGCGCCTATGCCGCGTGGCGCTATGGGACATCGCTCGCCGCGCTGGGGGCGATGGGTTTCGGCTGGTCGCTGCTTGCGCTGACCGTGATCGATCTGGACACGCAACTGCTGCCCGACGATATTACGCTGCCGCTGCTCTGGGCGGGTTTGCTGCTCAATCTCGGCGGCACCTTCGCGCCGCTCGGATCCGCGGTGATCGGCGCGGTTGCCGGCTACCTTGCCCTGTGGAGCGTCTATTGGGCCTTCAAGCTCGCCACCGGCAAGGAAGGCATGGGCTTTGGCGACTTCAAGCTGCTGGCGGCCATCGGCGCTTGGCTCGGCTGGCAAAAGCTGCCGATGGTGATCCTGCTCTCCTCGGTGGTCGGGGCGGTCGTGGGTATCGGCCTCATGGTCTTCGCGCGCCACGGCCGCGACAAGCCAATCCCCTTCGGCCCGTACCTCGCCGCTGCCGGCCTGATCGCGATGCTGTGGGGCGACGCGATCGCGCGCCGCTGGCTGCCGATACTCGGTTGATGAGGCTGGTCGTCGGCTTGACCGGCGGCATCGGCAGCGGCAAGAGCGCCGCCGCGGAGGAGTTCGGCAGGCTGGGCGCGACGGTGGTGGACACCGACGCCATCGCACACGAGCTCACGCAGGCAGGCGGCGCGGCCATACCAAAGGTGCGGGCCCTGTTTGGTGACGGCTACGTGGATGCACGCGGCGCCATGGACAGGGCAAAGATGCGCGCCCTGGCCTTCCAGGACCCGGCCGCACGCAAGGGACTCGAACAGTTGTTGCACCCGATGATCCGCGCAGAGTCTGAGCGCCTCATCGCCGCCGCGAGCGGGTCATACGTGATCCTTGTTGTGCCGCTGCTGGTGGAGAGCGGCAGCTACCGACAGCGCGTCGCGCGGGTCGTGGTAGTGGACTGCCCGGAGGACGTGCAAATCGAGCGGGTGCGGCAACGCAGCAAGCTTACGGACGACGAGATCCGTCGCATTATCCGCAGCCAAGCGTCGCGGGAAGACAGGCTCGCCGCAGCGGACGACGTTATCGATAATTCCGCCTCGCTTGACGCGCTGCACAAGCAGGTGCGCGAACTGCACGCGAGGTACCTCGAGTTGGCCCGCTCGCCCGCGTGAATTTGTCTTCCCCGCGCAAATCACTCAGAATCCGCCCAATTTTGGCCTCTCGGGCGCGGACGTGATCACCTACGAGTACCCGCTCAACGAGCGCATCCGCACCCTGTTGCGGCTCGAGGACCTGTTCGAGCGCTCCCGCCACTTCATCGCCCGCACCGACCCGCTCGACCACCACGTCGCGCTGCTGACGCTGTTCGAGATCCTCGAGGTTGCCAGCCGCGCCGATTTGAAGTCCGACCTGCTGCAGGAGCTCGAACGGCAGAAGCAGGTGCTGCTGTCCTTCCGCAACAACCCGGATATTTCGGAAGACGCGCTCTCCAGCGTGCTGCGCGACATCGAGCAGGCGGCCGCCGCGCTGTTCTCCATGACGGGCAGAATCGGCCAGTATCTGCGGGAGAACGAATGGCTGATGTCGATCAAGCAGCGCACGGGCATACCTGGCGGCGCCTGCGAGTTCGATCTGCCCTCCTATCACTACTGGCTGCATCGCCCCGCGGAAGAACGCATCGGCCAGCTGGCGGCGTGGACCGGGCCCCTGTTTCCGCTGCGCGACGGCTCGGCGATCATCCTGCGCATCCTGCGCGAATCCGGCAAACCGCAGAAGCTCTCGGCGCCGCTCGGTACCTTTCAGCAGATGCTCGGCGGCAAGAGCGCGCAAATGATGCGCGTGCGCCTGGAGGCGGCGCTGAACTGCGTGCCCGAGATCAGCGCCAACAAGTACGTGCTCAACATCCGCTTCCTCACCCAGAACGGCGAGGACCCCAAGCCGCGCACCGCGGACTGGGATATTCCCTTTGAGCTGACGTTTTGCAACCTGTAGCCACGGTGCCCTGCCCGCGCTGCGGCAGGCCAGCGGAATTCTCCTCGCAGAACAAGTGGCGCCCGTTTTGCAGCGAGCGCTGCAGGCTGATAGACCTCGGCAATTGGGCAGCGGAGAGCTACCGAGTACCCGAGATGCCCGGCAAGCCCGAGGACGCTCAACGCGACTAGAAGGCCTGCGACTTATTCGCGCGTGCGCGATTGGGCCGCATGTCCCTCGTCCCACGCGCCGCTCACCATCGCCACACCGTGCGCGCCGGCCCGCCAAGCGGCCTCGAGGTCGCCAAGCCGCATGCCGCCGATGGCGTATACCGGGATGCTCGCGCCCTGGGCAATGCGTGTGAAACCATCCCAGCCGAGCGTCGCCGCACCCGGGTGCGATGGCGTTGGCCTGACCGGCCCGAGCACCGCAAAATCGAGCTCCAGGGCCATCGCTCGCTGCAGTTCCGCCGCGCTGTGGCAGGAAGCGCCGGCAAGCCCGGTGCCTGGCCGCCCGGCGAGCTGCATCAACTGCGCTGCGGTGTAGTGCACACCGTCAGCGAGGTCGGGGCCGCCGTTGATCAGCACCTTGGCGCCCCGCTGCCGCGCCAATTGCAGCACGGCGCGCGCGAATTCCTCGCGCTGCGGCAGATCCTTGTCCCTTACCTGCACGAGCTTCAAGCCTTCCTCGAGCCGCTCGCGGATCCTTGCCAGCATTGGCTCCGCGCCCCGGCTCTGCGCATCGGTGATCGCGTACTCGTGCGGCAACGCCAGCGCGGCTAGCACCGGCGCGTTCGCGGGCAGCATTGGATGGGCGGCCACGGCGCCGCAGCGTTCCCAGGCGATTGCCTGGCCTTCGCGCGGATGCGGATCGCCCGTCCAGGCCGTAACACGGAAGAAATTGAGACGCACGGTGGCGTGCGGATAGGCAAAGACGCGGGTGATCCACGGGTACGCCGTCCCGACGTCGATGCCCAGCTCTTCGTGCAACTCGCGCGCGAGCGCGCGCTCGGCGCGCTCGCCCGCCTCCACCTTGCCGCCTGGAAATTCCCAGCAGCCGGCGTAGACCTTGCCGGCGGGCCGCCGCGCCAGCAGGAAGGCGCCGTCGCCGCGCTGGATCACCGCCGCGGCCACCTCGACCGGCATCTACCTCTTCTTCGCGTGCTTGCCGGCCCAGTCCCGGGCGAACTGGTAGGCAACGCGGCCGCTGCGCGAACCGCGTTGCAGCGACCACTGCAGCGCCTCCTCGCGCGCAGCCACGGCCTCGCGTGCGCCGCAGCCGAAGGTCGTCAGCCAGTGGGCGACGATTTGCAGATACTCGTCCTGATCGAAGGGATAGAAGGATACCCACAGGCCAAAGCGCTCCGAGAGCGAGATCTTTTCCTCGACGGTCTCACCAGGGTGGATTTCGTCGCCGACATAGCGCGTTTCGAGATTCTCTGTCATGTACTCCGGCATCAGGTGGCGGCGGTTGGAAGTGGCGTAGATCAGCAGGTTCTCGGAGGTGGTCGAGATCGAGCCATCGAGCGCGACTTTGAGCGCGATGTAGCCGTCCTCCGCGCCATGGAACGTCAAGTCGTCGCAGAACACCAGGAAGCGCTCGGGACGCCCGGCCACCTGGTCGGTGATCTCCGGCAGATCGACGAGGTCGTTCTTCTCGACCTCGATCAGCCGCAGGCCCTGCTTCTGGTACTTGTTGAGTAGCCCCTTGATGATGGAGGACTTGCCGGTGCCGCGCGCCCCCGTCAGCAGGACGTTGTTCGCTGGCTTGCCCTCGAGGAACTGGCGCGTGTTCTGCTCGACCTTTTCGATCTGCGCGCCGATGCCCTGGAGGTCCGACAGGCGCATGCGGTGCACGTGGCGCACGGGCTGCAGCCAGCCGCGCGCGTTCAGGCCGGCGGTCTTGCGCCAGCGGAAGGCGATGCTCGCGCCCCAGTCGGTGGCGGGCGGCGCCGGGGGCAGCCATTGCTCCAGGCGCTCCAGCAACAGCTTGATGTCCTTGCTCACGAGCGGTATTCCGCGTTGATCTTCACGTAATCGAATGAAAGGTCGCAGGTCCAGATGGTCGCCGCCGCCCTGCCGCGATTGAGCAGCGCGCGCACCGTGAACTCGGGCTTTCTCATCGCCGCCACGCCCTGCTCCTCGCGGTAGGCTGGATGCCGCCCCCCGGCTCTTGCGACCAGCACGTCGTCCAGGTAGAGGTCGACTCTCGATGCCTCGAGCCCGCCGACGCCGGCGTTGCCGATGGCGGCGAGAATGCGGCCGAGATTCGGATCGCCGGCGAAAAATGCGGTCTTGACCAAGGGCGAGTGCGCAATTGCGTAGGCAACCTTGCGGCATTCCGCCTCGTTGCGCCCGCGCTCCACGCGCACGGTGACGAACTTGGTCGCGCCTTCGCCGTCGCGCACGATCGCCTGCGCGAGCTGCTGCGCGACGTCCGTGATGGCGGCGGCGAGCGTCTTGAGGTCCCGTTTTGACCGGGCAGCCGGACCCTGGCCGCTTGCGACGCAAACGAAAGCGTCGTTCGTCGACGTGTCGCCATCCACCGTAATGGCATTGAAGGACGCGTCCGCGACGCGGAGCGTGATGCGCTTCAAGTCCCCACGTCCCACCTTCGCGTCGGTCGCCAAGAATCCGAGCATCGTGGCCATATCGGGCCGGATCATGCCCGCCCCCTTGGCAATACCGGTCACCGTCGCCTGGCCGGAACTGAGCGTTACGCGCACCGACGCCGCCTTGGGCACGGTGTCGGTAGTCATGATCGCCTCGGCGGCGGAGAGCCAGTTGGCCTCACGCAGATCGCCGACCGCCTGCGGCAGCCCGGTCACGATTCGCGCCACTGGCAGCGGTTCCATGATGACGCCCGTGGAGAATGGCAGCACCTGCTCGGCCTCGCACTGCAGCGCATCGGCGGCGGCGCGGCAAACCTCAAGGGCGCGTCTCAGGCCGTCAGCGCCCGTTCCCGCATTGGCGTTTCCCGTATTCACCACCAGCGCGCGCACCGGACGGCGCAAGTGCCTTTTCGCCAGCAGCACGGGCGCAGCGCAGAAGCGGTTCTTCGTGAACACGGCAGCGGTGTTGGCGCTGGGCGCGAGACGCATGACCAGCAGGTCCTTGCGATTCGCCTTGCGCACGCCGGCCATGGCGATCCCCAGCTCGACGCCCGCCACCGGGTGCAGCAGCGCCCCGTCGGGCGCGCGCAGGTTCACCGCCATCGCGTCAGCTCAGCTTGCCGTGGCAATGCTTGTACTTCCTGCCCGAGCCGCAGGGGCAGGGATCGTTGCGCCCGACTTTCTGCGCGTGGCGCACCGTCGGCTGGGGCTTGCGCTCCTCCGCGCCCTCCGCCAGCGCGGTATCGTAGTCCGAGTGCTGCAGGCGCACATTCTCGACGTGCGCGGCCACGTCGGCCTTGGGCACTTCTTCGCTCGCGCGGATCTCGACCGCTACCAGGGTACGGGTCACCTCGAGCTTCACCGCCTCGATCATCGCGCCGAACAGCTCGAAGGCTTCGCGCTTGTACTCCTGCTTCGGGTTCTTCTGCGCATAGCCGCGCAGGTGGATGCCCTGGCGCAGGTGGTCGAGCGCCGCCAGATGCTCGCGCCAATGCCCATCCAGGATCTGCAGCATCATGTAGCGCTCGTACTGGCGGAATTGCTCCTCCGCGCCCGGCGGAATCTTCGCCTGGTAGGCTTCGCCGGCCTTGGCGATGACGCGCTCGAGCAGTGCCTCGTCGCCGAGCTCGGGCTCGTGCTCCAGCCATTGGGCCACTGGCAGCGTGAGATTGAGCTCGGCCTTGAGCCCACCCTCCAGCCCTTTCACGTCCCACTGCTCCTCGACGCTTTCCTCCGGCACGAATGTGCGGAACAGATCGACGAGCACGCCCGCTCGCAGGTCGGCGATACGCGGCGAGACATCCTGCGATTCGAGCAATTCGTTGCGCAATGCATAGATGGTCTTGCGCTGATCGTTGGCGACGTCGTCGTATTCCAGCAGCTGCTTGCGGATATCGAAGTTGCGTGCCTCGACTTTCGTCTGCGCGCTCTCGATCGAGCGCGTCACCATCGCGTGCTCGATGGCCTCGCCCTCCGGCATGCGCAGCATCACCATGATCTTGTTGATGCGCTCGCCGGCAAAGATGCGCAGCAGAGGGTCCTCGAGCGACAGGTAGAAGCGCGAGCTGCCGGGGTCGCCCTGGCGCCCGGAGCGGCCGCGCAGCTGGTTATCGACCCGGCGGGACTCGTGCCGCTCGGTGCCGATGATGTGCAGGCCGCCTTCCTTGATCACGTGGTCGTGCAGTTGTTGCCACTCGCCGCGCAGCTTCTCGATGCGCGCCTGCTTGTCCGCCGGCGCGATGTCGGACGTCGCCTCTATCAGCTCGACCTGCTTCTCGACATTGCCGCCGAGCACGATGTCGGTGCCGCGCCCGGCCATGTTGGTGGCGATGGTGATCATCTTCGGCCTGCCGGCCTGCGCCACGATCTCGGCCTCGCGCGCGTGCTGCTTCGCGTTGAGCACCTGGTGCGCCAGCTTCTCCCGGGTCAACAGCGTGGAGAGCAGCTCCGAGGCCTCGATCGAGGTGGTGCCCACCAGCACCGGCTGCCCGCGCTGCTGGCAGTCCTTGATGTCGTCGACGATCGCCTTGTGCTTCTCCTTGGCGGTGCGATACACGAGGTCGAGCCGGTCCTCGCGGATCATCGGCATGTGCGTCGGGATCACCACGGTCTCCAGGCCGTAGATCTCCTGGAACTCGTAGGCCTCGGTGTCCGCCGTGCCGGTCATGCCGGCGAGCTTGCGATACATGCGGAAGTAGTTCTGGAACGTGATCGACGCAAGCGTCTGATTCTCGTTCTGGATCTGCACCTTTTCCTTCGCCTCCACCGCCTGGTGCAGCCCGTCGGACCAGCGCCGGCCGTGCATCAGGCGCCCGGTGAACTCGTCGACAATGATTACCTCGCCGTCCTGCACCACGTAATGCTGGTCGCGGTGGAACAGGTGGTGCGCGCGCAGCGCCGCATACAGGTGATGCACCAGATTGACGTAGGCCGGCTCGTACAGGCTTGCGCCCTGCGGCAACAAGCCGACGCGCGCCAGGACTTCCTCGGCGCGGGCATGGCCGGCCTCCGACAGGATGATCTGGTGGTTCTTCTCGTCCACCCAGAAGTCGCCTTCGCCCTTCTCGTCCTTCTGGCGCGAGAGCAGAGGCGCCACCTCGTTCATGCGCGAGTAGATTTCGGTGCGGTCTTCGGCCTGCCCGGAAATGATGAGCGGCGTGCGCGCCTCGTCGATCAGGATCGAGTCCACCTCGTCGACAATTGCGTAGCGCAGGCCGCGCTGGAAGCGCTCCTCGACGCGCATCGCCATATTGTCGCGCAGGTAGTCGAACCCGAACTCGTTGTTGGTGCCGTAGGTGATGTCCGCGGCGTACGCGGCGCGCTTCGCCTCGGGCTCCAGTTGCGGGATGTTGACCCCCACACTGAGGCCTAGGAAGCCGTAGAGCTTGCCCATCCACTCGGCATCGCGCTTCGCCAGGTAGTCGTTGACCGTCACGATGTGCACGCCGCGCCCGGCCAACGCATTGAGGTAGGCGGGCAGCGTTGCCACCAGCGTCTTGCCCTCGCCCGTGCGCATCTCGGCGATCTTGCCGTCGTGCAGGACCATGCCGCCGATCAGCTGCACGTCGAAGTGACGCATTCTCAAGGTGCGCTTGCCCGCCTCGCGCACGACCGCGAAGGCCTCGGGCAACAGCTCCTCCAGCCCTTCGCGCTCAACCGTTTCTTTCTGCTCCTCGGGGGCCGCTGCGACGCGCGACGCGAGGCGCCGCTTGAATTCGGCAGTCTTTGCGCGCAGCGCATCGTCGGACAGCGCCGCGATGCCAGGCTCCAGGGCATTGACGGCGGCAACGACCCGCGAGTACTGCTTGAGCAAGCGCTCGTTGCGGCTGCCGAATATCTTGGTGAGAACGTTGGCCATCATGGAACGCGCCGCCGCACCGGCGAGCGCACGGAAAATGCCTCTAAACTCAAAATTTTAGCATCTCCGGGGCGGCGCCCCGGGCCGGTGCCGCTACCGGCCGGCGCGAGCGGCTTGCTGCGAGGCTTGAGAGGCGAGCACGAAGCGCGCCGGGTTCTGCGCCGCACCCTTGAAGCGCACTTCGAAATGCAGGTGAGGGCCGGTGGAACGGCCCGTGGAGCCGACCTCGGCGAGCTTGCGCCCGCGCTGCACGATGTCCCCTTCCTTCACGAAGAGCTTGGACGCGTGCGCGTAGCGCGTCACCAGGTCGTTGCCATGGTCCACGTCGACCATGTTGCCGTACTGGGGATGGAAGCCAGCGAAAATCACCACGCCGCCCGCTGCCGCCACGATGGGCGACCCGGCTTCGGCCAGAAAATCGATGCCTTCGTGCATGGCGAGCTGTCCGGTGAACGGATCGATGCGCATGCCGAAGCCGGACGCGTTGAAGGGTGCGTTTACCGGCATCATGGTGGGCAGCAGCTTCTTCTTCACGGCCGCCTCGAAAAGCTGCGCCTCCAACACCCCCAGCATGTCCGTGCGGTTTTCCACCCCGCGCGACATCGAGCTGAGCTTCTCGCCGAATTCGGCGAGCGAAAGGTTCTGCGGCGGCAGCGCCGTTGGCTGAGCGCCGCCCACGCCGGGCACCTCGCTGAAGCGAAACTCCTGCGGCCGGATGCCTGCAAGGCTGGTAAGCCGGTCGCCGAGCGCATCGAGCCGGGTGAGCTGCGCCTGCATCTCGCCGAGCTTCACCGCCATTGCGTTCAGATTTTGCTGCACGAACTGCCGCGCGCGCTCCGCTTCGCCCTGCTGCGCGGCGAGCACCAGCTGCTGTACCAGCGGAATCTTGATATCGGTAGCGAAACGAATCGTGAGCCAGTAGAGACCCGCGGTCATGCCGAAGAGCATCAGCAAGGCAAAGAACATTGACGCGACCAGATGGCGCGTCGAGATGTTCAGCGTCCTGGCCTTGGCCAGCCGGTCAGGGATGACGATAATCTGCACCCGATACTCCCGCTTCCTCTTTGTCCGATCGCCCCCGTGCAACCCCCGAAGATCGACCGCTTCCTGTCTGCCGATGACCGCTTGCAGCCGGTCGTCGCCAAAGCACGCGAAATCGGCGCGCTGGCCAGGCTCTGTGCCGACTTCCTCCCGCCCGCACTGTCCGCCCAAGTACAGGCGGCCAACATCCGGGATGGCGAGCTCGTACTGTTAGCAGCCAACCCGGCGGCGGCGGCGAAGCTGAAAATGCTCGCCGACAGCCTGCGTAAGTTCTTGTTACGTCAGGGTTCGAAGGTTAGTTCAGTTTCGGTGAGGGTGCAACCGAATAGGTCACACAACCCCCCGCAACCGGCCCCAAAGCGGGTCGCCCTCACTCCAGGCGGAATCTCTGAATTATCAGAGCTTTATGAGCGCCTTGCGCCAGACTCTCCGGTACGCAAGGCTTTGGGTGCCCTCCTGCGGCACCAAGGCGTCAAACCACCACCAGAAGGCGCTCCCCGAAGAACAACAGCAGGATCAGGACGAAGAGGAACAGGGCGTACTTGAAGACCTGCCAGGCATAGCGCAGGTACCTCCGTTCCCCGGTCGTCATGTACATGAGGACGCAGGCGCCGAGGGCCACGGCGACCAGCAATCCGAGTACCCGGACGAGCAGCACCTAGGCGGGCACCTAGGCAGCCTGGCGCACCAGCCCGGCCACCCCGGCCGGTGCCTCCTCCGCGCGCTCGAAGGTGGCCATTTCCCAGCTGCTCGCGTCTGCCACCATGGCGCGCAGCAGCTTGTTGTTGAGCGCATGACCGGACTTGTGTGCGGTGAACGCGCCCAGCAGCGGGCGCCCGAGCAGGTACAGGTCGCCGATCGCGTCGAGCACCTTGTGCCGGATGAACTCGTCGGCAAAGCGCAGGCCTTCGGCATTGAGAAGGCGGAATTCATCGAGCACCAGCGCGTTGTCCAATCCACCTCCGAGCGCGAGGCCATCTTCGCGCAGGCGCTCGACTTCGTGCATGAAGCCGAAGGTGCGCGCGCGCGCGATTTCTTTCAGGTAGGAGGTCTCGGCGAAATCGACGGTGACCGACTGGCTGGTCTTCTGGATCACCGGGTGATTGAAGACTATGGAAAACGACAGGCGCAAGCCCTCGTAGGGCTCCAGGCGCGCCCACTTGTCGCCTTCGCGCACCTCGACCGGGCGCTTGACGCGCAGAAAGCGCTTGGGCACCGCCTGCTCCTCGAGTCCCGCCTGCTGCACCAGCAGCACGAACGGCGCGGCGCTGCCGTCCATGATCGGGACTTCCGGCCCATCAATGTCGATGTACACGTTGTCCACGCCCATGCCGGCGAGCGCCGACATCAGGTGTTCGACGGTGTAGACCTTTGCGCCCTGATGCACGAGGCACGATGAAAGCCGCGTCTCACCGACGAGGTCGGCGCGCGCGGGAATGTCCACCGGGGACGGCAGGTCCACGCGGCGGAACACGATGCCCGTGTCGGGCTGTGCCGGCCGCAGAGCGATGTTCACCATCTCCCCGGTATGCAGGCCGACGCCTCTGGCCCGGGTGACAGATTTCAGGGTGCGTTGCTTGAGCATGCCTAACTTCTTGAGCGCAGGGCGAATTCTAGCAGAGGAGCACGGCGGAGCGCCTCCGGCAAGGAGGTGGGAAGCGCTCCGCCGCCCGCTGCGCGCGGCCCGCTAATCGGCCTGCTTGCGCAGGAAGGCGGGTATGTCGTACTTGTCGACGCCGCTTTGCTGCAGGGCTTCCACCGTGGAGGCGCGATTGCGCCGGATCACGGCCGGCACCGAGTCGAGCTGGTTGTAGTCCACGGCGCCGCCGGTGACAAGCGGCTGGTTGTCGGTGCCCGTCTTCTGCGAAACCACCAGTTGCGGCTTGGGCTGGCGCACGGCGACCGGCGCGCCTAGGCCGGTCGCAACGACCGTTACGCGCAGGTCGTCTCCCAGCGCATCGTCGTAGACGCCCCCGTAGATGATGGTGGCGTCCTCCGCCGCGAACGCGCGTACGGTGTTCATCACCTCCTTGGTCTCGCGCAGCTTGAGGCTCGTGCGCGAGGCGCTGATGTTGACCAGCACGCCGCGCGCACCGGCGAGATTCACGCCCTCCAGCAGCGGGCAGGCGACTGCCTGCTCCGCAGCGATGCGCGCCCGGTCGATGCCGTTCGCGGCGGCCGAGCCCATCATCGCCATGCCCTGCTCGGACATGACGGTGCGCACGTCCTGGAAGTCGACGTTCACGAGGCCCGGCTGGTTGATGATCTCAGCGATGCCCGCGACCGCGCTGTTCAGCACGTCGTCGGCCGCCTTGAACGCCTCCTCCTGCGTGACGTCCTCGCCCAGCACCTCCTCGAGCTTGTCGTTGAGGATGACGATGAGCGAGTCCACGTGCGGCGAGAGCTCGCCGATGCCCTGCTCGGCGATCTTCATGCGCTTGGACCCTTCGAAGGAGAACGGCTTGGTGACCACTGCCACGGTGAGGATGCCGAGCGCGCGCGCCACCTCTGCGATCACCGGGCCGGCGCCAGTGCCGGTGCCGCCGCCCATGCCAGCGGTAATGAACACCATGTGCGCGCCCGCGATCGCCTCTTCGATGCGCTCGCGGTCCGCGATCGCCACCGCGCGCGCCTCCTCGGGCTTGGCGCCCGCGCCCAGGCCGCTGGAGCCAAGCTGGATCTGGTTGCGCGACTTGTTGCGCGAAAGCACCTGCGCGTCGGTGTTGACGGCGATGAACTCCACGCCCTCGACGCCCTGCTCGATCATGTGGTTGACGGCGTTGCCGCCGGCGCCACCGACCCCGATCACCTTGATGACCGGCCCTGCCGTCTGACTATCTACGATTTCGAACATGTCTTCCTCCTTGCCGTTGAAGAACTACAACGCGCGGCAACGCGACACTGCGTGCCGCGTTGCACCCCCAAACTTTTGGGAAAAGCGCCTCATCAAAAATTCCTCTGGAACCACTCGCGCATGCGGCCAAGCACTGCGCGCATCGATCCGTCCTGCCTCGCGAGGTGCCCCTGGCGCACCTGCTGCACACCTTCGAGCAGCAGCCCCACGGCCGTGGCATAGCGCGGGCTGCGCACGACGTCGGCAAGCCCGCCCGCATAGCGGGGCAAGCCGACGCGCACCGGCATGTGGAAGATCTCCTCGCCGAGCTCGACCATGCCCTGCATCACCGCGCTGCCGCCGGTGAGCACGACACCGGATGACAGCAGCTCTTCGAATCCGGACTCGCGCAGCACCTGCTGCACGAGCGAGAACAGCTCCTCGACGCGCGGCTCGATCACTTCGGCGAGCGTCTGCCGCGACATCACGCGCGGGCCGCGGTCGCCAATGCCGGGCACCTCGATCATCTCGTTCGGGTCGGCGAGCTGGCGCAGCGCCACGCCGTGGCGCACCTTGATCAGCTCCGCCTCCGCCGTGGGCGTTCGCAGCGCCATCGCGATGTCGTTGGTGATTTGGTCCCCGGCGATCGGAATCACGGCCGTGTGGCGGATCGCGCCGTGCGTGAACACCGCGATATCGCTGGTGCCGCCGCCGATATCCACCAGGCACACGCCGAGATCCTTCTCGTCCTCGGAGAGCACGGCGCGCGAGGAGGCGAGCGGCTGAAGGATCAGGTCGTTCACCTCCAGGCCGCAGCGGCGCACGCACTTGACGATGTTCTGCGCGGCGGACACCGCACCGGTGACGATGTGCACCTTCACTTCCAGGCGCACGCCGGACATGCCGATCGGCTCGCGCACGTCCTCCTGGCCGTCGATGATGAATTCCTGGCGCAGCACGTGCAGGATCTGCTGGTCGGTCGGGATGTTCACTGCCTTGGCGGTATCGATGGCGCGCTCGACGTCGAGCGCGCTCACCTCGCGGTCCTTGACCGCCACCATGCCCGTGGAGTTGAAGCTGCGGATGTGGCTGCCGGCGATGCCGGTAAAGGCGGTGGCGATCTTGCAGTCGGCCATCAGCTCGGCCTCCTCCAGCGCCCGCTGCACCGCATTCACGGTGGACTCGATGTTGACCACTACGCCCTTCTTCAGGCCCTTGGACTCGTGCCCGCCCATGCCGAGGATCTCGAGCGTCCCGTCGGGCCGCAGCTCGGCCACTAGCGCCGCCACCTTCGAGGTGCCGATGTCGAGCGCGACGACGAGATTCTTGGTCTCCTTGGGCATTCCTCATCCGCCTTTCAGTTCCGGCACTCGCAGGGCGAAGCCGTTCGGGTAACGCAGGTCCACGTATTCGTGCTTGCGCGAAATGCGCCCGAGCGTCTGCGCATAGACCGCCACCAGGCGCGAGAGGCGGGTGTCGACCGGGTCGTTCGGCGCATCGCGGCCAAGCTCGATCACCAGACCGTCAGCCAGGCGCAGCTGCCAGGCGTAGCGCGGCGAGAGGATCAGGCGCTCGAGCGGCGAGCCCAGCGGCGCCAGCAGCTCGCTGTAGCGCTGATAGCGGCGCGCGACCTCAGCTTCGGTGCCCGCAGGCCCCGCGAGCAGGGGAAGGTCGCGCACGCCGCGCCCGGGAAAAAGCTCGCCCTGCTGGTTCAGCAGGCCGGTGTCGCCCCAGCGTGCGAGCGGCACATGCTCCTCGAGCGTCACTTCGAGCTCGTCGGGCCACACGCGGCGCACGTGCACGCGGCGCACCCAGGGCAAGCGCTCGAGCGCGGCGCGCGGCTCGGCAAGGTCCACGGCGAAGAAATTCCCGTCGACGCGCCCGCGCAGCGCCTGCTCGACCTCGGCGCGCGTCGTGTGGGCGAGGCTGCCGCGCAGCTCGATGGTGCGCAGCGGGAACAGCGGCGAGCGCATCAGCATGAGCAGTGCCGCGGTCGCAAGCACCAGGAGGGCGAGCGCGGTCAGGGCGCCCGCGAGCGTGTTGAGCAGGCGCGGGTTATCCCACATGGCTCGCTTCCAGGATGCGCACGCACAGGTCCTCGTAGGAGAGCCCCGCCGCGCGCGCCGCCATCGGCACCAGCGAGTGGTCGGTCATGCCCGGCGCGGTGTTCACTTCCAGCAGCCACGGGTTGCCGTCGCGGTCCAGCATCAGGTCTACGCGGCCCCAGCCGCTGCAGCCGAGCGCGTGGAATGCCTTCAGGCACAGCGCCTGAATCTCGCGCTCGCGCGCGGGCGGCAAGCCGCACGGGATGATGTAGCGCGTGTCCTCCGCGATGTACTTAGCTTCGTAGTCGTAGAACTCGCGCGGCGTCTCGAGCCGGATCAGCGGCAATGCCTTGTCGCCGAGGATGCCGGCGGTGAGCTCGGTGCCCTCGATGAACTTTTCCGCCATCACGACGCGGTCGTAGTTGACGGCGAGCGCGTACGCCTCCTCCACGTGCCCGGCGGCGCGCACCTTGCTCATGCCGATCGAGGAGCCTTCGCTGGCCGGCTTCACCATCAGCGGCAGCCCGAGGCGCGCGGACACGGCCTTGAAGTCGGCGTCGGGGCCGAGCAGCTCGTGCGGCGGCGTAGGAATGCCGCAGGCCTGCCACAGGAGCTTCGCGCGCAGCTTGTCCATGGCGAGCGCGGAACCCAGCACGCCGCTGCCCGTGTAGGGCAGCCCGAGCCACTCGAGCGCGCCCTGCAGAGTGCCATCCTCGCCAAAGCGCCCATGCAGGGCGATGAAGGCGCGTTGAAATTCACCTTCGACCAGGCCTTCGATGCCGCGCTCGGCAGGGTCGAATGCGCGCGCGTCAATGCCGCGCGAGCGCAGTGCGCTCAGCACCAGCGCGCCGGACTTGAGCGACACCTCGCGCTCCGCGGACTTGCCTCCCAGCAGCACTGCCACCTTGCCGAAGCGCGCGCTCATGCGGCCTCACCCACGATGCGCACCTCCGCGACGAGCTCCACGCCGGTGCGAGAGCGCACGGTGTCGCGCGCCTGCGCGATCAGCCCCTCGATGTCGGCGGCGCACGCGCGGCCCTTGGGATTGACGATGAAATTGGCGTGCTTCTCGGAGATGCGCGCCCCGCCTCGCTCGAGGCCCTTCAGGCCGCAGGACTCGATCAGCCGCGCGGCGTGATCGCCGGGGGGATTGCGGAATACGCTTCCGGCATTGGGCAGCGAGAGCGGTTGCGAGGCGATGCGGCGCTCGAGCAGCTCGCGAATGCGCGCGCGTGACGCGGCGCCATCGCCCCGGCGAAGCGCGAACCATGCGCCCGCAAACCACTCGTCCTCGCCCAGGCGCGCAGCGCCTTTCAGCGCGCAGTGCCGATAGCCGGTGGCAAATTCTTCGCGGGCGCGCGTGCGCAGCACGCCGCGGCGATCGACTGTCACCGCGCGCTCTACGATTTCCCAGGTCTCGCCGCCATAACAGCCCGCATTCATGGCAAGCGCCCCGCCCACGGTGCCCGGCACGCCCGCGAGGAACTCTGCGCCGGCGAGGTCGTGGCGCGCGGCAAAGCGTGCCACCTTGGGGCTCGCCACGCCCGCCTCCGCGTAGAGGCGGCCCGCGATCAGCTCCGGGTGGCGCCCCGCGGCGTGGGTCAGCACTACCGTGCCGGCGAAGCCGCCGTCGCGCACCAGGAGGTTCGAGCCCAGGCCGACGAAGAGCAGCGGCTCCGCCGGTGGCAACTGGCGCAGGAAGGCCGCGAGGTCGTCCAGGTCGGCGGGCACGTAGAAGCGCGCGGCCGGTCCGCCCGCGCGCCAGCTTACGTGGCGCGCCATCGGCTCGTTTGCCTTGAGCTCGCCGCGCAGTCCTTCCAGTCGCAGTGTGTCAGCCATGTTCATGTCAGTTGCGCGGGCACGCCGCTGATCGAGCCCGCGCCCATCGTCAGCACCACGTCGCCGTCCTGCGCCACGCGGCGGATCGCCGCCGCCATCTGCGCGATGTCCTCGACGAAGAGGGGCTCGACCTTGCCCGCCACGCGCACGGCACGAGCGAGCGAGCGCCCGTCCGCGGCGACGATGGGCGCCTCGCCCGCCGGGTAAACCTCCGCAAGCAGCACCGCATCCGCCGTCGAGAGCACGCGCACGAAGTCCTCGAACAGGTCGCGCGTGCGCGTGTAGCGGTGCGGCTGGAATGCGAGCACGATGCGGCGCCCCGGAAAGGCGCCGCGCGCGGCGGCGAGCGTCGCCGCCATCTCCGCCGGGTGATGGCCGTAGTCGTCGATCAGCGTGAACCGGCCGCCGCCCTCCAGGCGCGCCTCGCCATAGCGCTGGAAGCGCCGGCCGACGCCGCGGAATTCCGCCAATGCCTTCTGGATCGCCGCATCCGCCACGCCAAGCTCGTCGGCAACCGCGATTGCCGCCAGCGCGTTGAGCACGTTGTGCTCGCCCGGCAGGTTGAGCGTTACATCGAGCGCTGCACGCTTCTCGCGCCGCGCCACAAAGCGCATCCTGCCGCCCGCATGGATCGTGCCCTGCGCGCGCACCATCGCGTCCGCGGCAAAGCCGTAGGTCACCACGGGCTTGGAGACGAAGGGCAGGATCT
>Ga0335084_10001418_pt1 | contig 22401 bp, 19 predicted proteins | sample Lox_Sample_44_FD_206721 | JGI IMG/M metagenome (GOLD analysis project Ga0335084, IMG submission 206721) | Soil microbial communities from Loxahatchee National Wildlife Refuge, Florida, United States - Lox_Sample_4.4 | ecosystem: Environmental > Terrestrial > Soil > Wetlands | place: USA...
AAGGGCCTTGAGCTCCGCCAACCCTTCCGCCAGCGCGTCTGCATCGGCGCCCTCGGCTTCGAGCGCGCGCTTGGCTTCCTCCTCGTCGATGGGTGGCGCCTGGGCCGAGAATGCCACGCCCGCCTGCTGCAACAGGCGCCGGCGCGTCGGGCTGGCCGAGGCAAGCCACAGGCGCGGGGCCGGTTCGTCAGCCGACATGTTTCTTCTCCTCCCCCCTTGCGGGGGAGGCTGGGGTGGGGGGTGGCCGCAATCTCGATGCGAGCCAGTCCGCGCGGTGAAACCTTCCTGCTGCGTCGCGTTCTACGATCACCCCCCACCCTAAGCTCCCCCGCAAGGGGGGAGGGGATGAGAGACGCAATGCAGCGGCAATCACCAGACAGCCGTGCCTAATCGCCGTTGCCGACATTCTCGCCGTTCCGGTGCTGCGACAGGAGCTGCAGGATCGTCGCCGCGGTTTCCTCGATCGAGCGGCGCGTCACGTCGATGATCGGCCAGCCATGCTCGGTGCAGAGCCGGCGCGCCTGGATCACCTCGCGCCGCACCATGTCCGGATCGACATAGTCGGTCTCTTCTTCCTGAGACAGGAGCCGCAGGCGGTTGCGGCGCACCTGGACCAGCGAGGTCGGATCCTTCGTCAAGCCGATGATCAGCGGCTTGCGCGCGGCCAGGAGTTCGGGCGAGAGCGGGAAATCGGGCACGATCGGCACATTCGCCGCCTTGACGCTGCGATTGGCCAGATAGATGCAGGTGGGCGTCTTCGAGGTGCGCGAGACCCCGACCAGGATGACGTCGGCATCCTCATAATCCCAACTCGACTGGCCGTCGTCATGGGCCAGCGCGAAGTTCATCGCGTCGATCCGGCCGAAATACTCGGCATCCAATTCATGCTGCCGTCCCGGCTGGCCGCGGCTCTGCCGGCCGAAGAAGTTGCCGAGCGCCCCGATCACGGGATCGAGCACCGGAATGCAGATGACCTGAAGCCTGCGGCAGCCCTCGACCAGAGCCGCGCGCAGCTCCTCGTTCACCAGAGTGTAGAGCACCAGGCCCGGATGTTCCCTGATGCCCTCGAGTACCTTCTCCATCTGGCGCGCGGTGCGGATCAGGGTCCAGTTATGCTCGACCGGATCGGCATCCTCGAACTGGGCGAGGCAGGCGCGTGCGACCGAGGAGATCGTCTCGCCGGTAGCATCGGAAACCAGATGGAGGTGATGGGTCAGGCCGTTCGCCATAAGGGGGGCCGTCGCAACAGGGGAGGATTGAAAGGGGACAGGGCCGGCATGTCAGCGTTTTTAGGCCGCCTGTCCGCAAGGGGCAATGGGGGTGGCGCTCTTGCAAAAGACCGTGCCCCGAGAGCCGTTCCCAGGCATATCTGGCCTTATGAACGATCTTTCGAACGATCCGATCCCGGCCGGCATGGGAACACGCCGCCGGATGCCGGTTTTTGCGGTCATCATCAGCGTTTCGGTGTTCGCCCTGACCCAGGGCCTGACCTACCCGCTGCTGGCCCTGATCCTCGACCGGATGGGCGAATCCCGGATCATGATCGGCGCATCGACTGCGATGACGCTGCTGGCCATGCTGATCACCGCCGGGTGGGTGCCGCGCCTGGCGGGCCGCTTCGGCGCTTGGAATCTGGCGGTCGCCGGCATCCTGGGCGCGGTCGGCTGCTTCGTGCTGATCGGCCTTTCACGCGCGCCGCTGCTGTGGCTGCCGCTGCGCTTTCTGCTGGGCGGATGCATCACTGCGACCTATGTCATCAGCGAGATGTGGATCAACCAGCTCGCCGATGCGGGCTCACGCGGCCGGTTGATCGGTCTCTATGGAACCGTGAACGCCGGCTGTTTCGCGCTGGGGCCGCTGGTGGTGACCGTGACAGGAGCGCAGAGCTGGGCGCCGTTCGCGATCGGCACCGCCATGGCGCTGAGCGCGCTCCTGCCCCTCGTCGTCAGCCGGCGCGGCCTGCCGGCAGTCCGCTACCGGAACCCGACCAGCATCCTGGGATTCGTCCGGATCGCACCGGTGCTGTTCTTGACGGTTCTCGTGTTCGCGGCTTTCGATCAGATCGCGCTCACGCTCCTGCCGATCTATGCGATCGACCATGGCCTGAGCGCGGCCATGGGCACCTTCGTCCTCTCGCTCCTGACGATCGGCAATATCGGGCTGCAATATCCTGCGGGCTGGCTGGCCGACAGATTGACGCCACCGCGGTTGGTGCGCGTCGTCACCTTCGTGGCGGCTCTCGGCGCCCTGCTTCTCCCGGTAGTCGCCGGCTCGGCGGTCGGGCTCTCGGCTCACTGCTTCATCTGGGGTGGCCTGATCGGCGTGCTCTACACCTTGACCCTGATCGAGCTCGGGCGAAATTTCGAAGGCGATCTGCTGCTGGCGGGCAATGCCGCCTTCACGGTCGGCTGGGGCCTGGGTGGTGTGCTGGGCCCGCCCTTGGCTGGCGGCGCCATGCAGCTCTTCAGCCATGCCGGCCTGCCGGCAGTGCTGGTCGTGATCTTTGGCGGCCTCCATCTTGCCTGGCGCGTACCGCGCTGGCGACGCTACGCGAGCGCGACGGCTTTTCAACGGCCGGCAGGGGATTGAATCAGCGGCAGCGTGGACAAGTCGGACGATTGCGGGAGTCAATCCGGATTCGATACCGCCTCGTCGAATTCAGTGCGGAGCGATGCGATCAGAGGGGCTTTATGCGTGCGACCTTCGGCATGATGTGAATCCACCGTCGGCCGTGATCATGATTCACGGGATTCACAGAGCGTCATTCGGTCACGGAATCCGCCTTGATGCGGTCGTTATGATGCAGATGTTCCCGATCGAACAGCGCGGCCACGCCCCGCTGTTGGAATCGGGGATCGCCCGGGGACAATCTTCAATCCCCGCCTTGCACAGCCATCCACTACATCCACTCCTTTCTTATCTATAAAATAAGAATAGAAGAAAGAGGCCATGAGCCCAACGCCCTCGACCGCAAGACCGATGAGCGAGAAACCGCTGCTGCGCACGTTGGCAGGCGAACGCCGGCGTTGCCCGCCCTTCTGGTTCATGCGTCAAGCCGGGCGCTACCTGCCGGAATATCGGGCTGTGCGAGCCAAGGCCGGAACCTTTCTCGATCTCTGCCTCACGCCCGACCTTGCGACCGAAGTCACGCTGCAGCCGATCCGACGCTATGGCATGGATGGCGCGATCCTGTTTTCCGACATCCTGGTGGTGCCGCTGGGATTGGGGCAATCCGTCAGCTTCGAGGAAGGACGCGGGCCGGTGCTCGAGCGGCTCGGTGATGAGCGTGACCTTTCGCGTCTTCGGCTTGCCGAACTCCGAGGACGGCTGGCACCGGTCTATCAGGCCGTGCGTCAAGTGGCTGCGGCCTTGCCCAACCTGGTGACCTTGATCGGCTTTGCCGGCGCACCCTGGACCGTGGCGAGCTACATGGTCGAGGGCGGCTCCAGCCGCGATTTTGTGATCGCCAAGCGCTGGGCCCGCGAGCAGAGCCCGGGTTTCCAGCACTTGATCGATCTTCTGGTGGAGGCCACGGTCGAGCATCTGTCGGCGCAGGTCGACGCCGGTGCCGAAGCGCTGCAGATCTTCGACAGCTGGGCCAATGCCTGGGTCGAGGAGAAGAGCTCGGCCTCGCTGCGACGCTGGTGCCTCGATCCTTGCCGTCGGATCATCGCCGCGCTCAGGGCCCGCCATCCGCTTGTGCCGATCATCCTGTTTCCTCGCGCCGTGGGGCCGCATATCGCGCTGTTCGCGAAGGAGAGCGGGGCTTCGGCGCTGTCGCTCGATGACGGCGTGCCCTTGCCCTGGGCGCGGGCGACATTGCAGCCTTTGCTGGCGCTGCAGGGCAACCTGGCGCCGCGCCTGCTGGTCGAGGGCGGGCCTGCCCTGGCGGCGCAAGCGCGCCTGATCCTGAGTGAGCTGGGTCAGGGTCCGTTCGTCTTCAATCTTGGCCACGGCATCCTGCCCGACACGCCGCCCGAGCATGTCGCTGAGCTGACAGCGATCGTTCGCGAGGGCTTGCCGGCATGAAGACCGCGGTCGTGCTGTTCAATCTCGGCGGTCCCGATCGGCCGGAGTCGGTCGAGCCCTTTCTGCGAAATCTCTTTTCCGATCCAGCGATCTTGCGCGTGCCCGGTTTCTTGCGCGGCTTTCTCGCAAGACTGATCTCGCGCCGACGCGCGCCGGTGGCGCGCGCGGTCTATGACAAGCTCGGCGGCGGCTCGCCGCTCCTCGCCAACACCCAGGCGCAGGCACAGGCACTCGAAGCTGCATTGAAAGACCTGGACCAGCTCCGCTGTTTCGTGGCGATGCGCTATTGGCATCCCTTCGCCGAAGAAACAGCGCGGGAGGTGGCGCGGTTCGCACCCGACCGGATCGTCCTGCTGCCGCTCTATCCGCAATACTCGACGACGACGACGGAGTCCGCCTTGCTCGACTGGAACCGGGCGGCCGCGAAGGCGGGGTTGACGGCGCGATCCTTCACCATCCGCGACTATCCCGCCGAGCCCGGCTTTATCGCCGCGATGGCACGGTTGATATCCCGGATGCTGCCGCAGGCGCGGGCGGTGGGTCCGGTCAGGGTGCTGTTCTCGGCCCACGGCCTGCCCAAAAAGATCGTGCAGGCGGGCGACCCCTATGCCGATCAGGTGGGGACCAGCGTACGCGCCGTCGCCGCCAAGCTCGGCCTGGCAATCGAGGATTACGAGATCTGCTTCCAGAGCCGCGTCGGGCCGCTCGAATGGATCGGGCCCTACACCGACGAGGAGATTCAGCGCGCTGCCGCGGAAGGCAAGTCGATCCTGCTGGTGCCGATCGCCTTCGTCTCGGAACATTCCGAGACGCTGGTGGAGCTCGATATCGAATATCGTCATCTCGCCGAAGTGCATGGCGCTCGCGGCTATTTCCGGGTACCGACGGTCAGCACCGCGCCGGAATTCATCGCCGGCCTGGCCGACCTGGTGCGGCAAACGGTGCGCGCTGGTGGAGCTTCAGGCTCAGCCATGGAGACGCATTCATGAACGGCTATGCCGATTGGCAACCTTGGCTGCTCTCGCTGCATATCGTCGCCGTGATCGCCTGGATGGCCGGCATGCTCTATCTACCGCGGCTCTTCGTCTATCACGCCGATGCCAAGCCCGGTTCCGAGCTCTCCGAGACTTTCAAGGTGATGGAGCGGCGCCTGCTGCGGCTGATCATCAACCCCGCCATGATCGCCGCCTGGATCCTGGGGCTGACGATGGCGACCTGGGGTCATCATTGGGGCGAAGGCTGGTTCCAGGCCAAATTCGCGCTGCTGATCGCCATGTCCGTCCTGCATGCCGCCTTCGCCCGCTGGCGGCGCCAATTCGCCCAGGACCGCAACCCTCATCCGGCCCGGTTCTACCGGATGATGAACGAGGTCCCGACCCTGCTCATGATCGGGATCGTCATCCTGGCCATCGTCCGGCCGTTCTAACCTGGGGCTCGAACAGCCCTACCCGGGCCATTGACTTCGCTGAAGGCTTTCGTTAATGATCGGCGCCGTTCAATAGCGGTGGCTTTCTTCCCAAGCCCACCGACCTTCCGCACCAAAACCGAACCCCTCAGGGCCTCCCCAGGTCGGCATCCGTCCGACCCTTCCGGTTCATCACCTCCGGCCCGTTCCGTCCCTCGGTTTCCCCCAGCTGTCGTCGCCCTCCCCTCGGTTACATCATGAATCTACAGGAACTGAAGAAAAAGAGCCCCCCGGAACTCCTGGCCTATGCCGAGGAGTTGCAGATCGAAAACGCGAGCAACCTGCGCCGGCAGGACATGATGTTCGCGATCCTCAAGCAACTCGCCGACAACGACACGGCGATCTTCGGCGACGGCGTGCTGGAGATCCTGCAGGACGGATTCGGCTTCCTGCGCAGCCCCGAGGCGAACTACCTGCCGGGTCCCGACGACATCTATGTCAGCCCCAGCCAGGTGCGCCGCTTCGGCCTCAGGACCGGCGACACGGTCGAGGGCCAGATCCGGTCGCCCAAGGAAGGCGAGCGCTATTTCGCGCTCTTGAAGGTCAACACCATCAACTTCGACCATCCGGATAAGGTTCGCCACCGGATCAATTTCGACAACCTGACGCCGCTCTATCCGGACGAGCGGCTCAAGCTCGAGCTGCAGGATCCGACCAAGAAGGACCTGACCACGCGCGTGATCGACCTGATCGCGCCCTTGGGCAAAGGCCAGCGCGCGCTGATCGTGGCGCCGCCGCGCACCGGCAAGACCGTGATGCTGCAGAACATCGCGCATTCGATCTCGGCCAATCATCCGGAATGCTATCTGATCGTGCTCCTGATCGACGAGCGGCCCGAGGAAGTCACCGACATGGCGCGCTCGGTCAAGGGCGAGGTCGTGAGTTCGACCTTCGACGAGCCCGCGCAGCGCCACGTCCAGGTCGCCGAGATGGTGATCGAGAAGGCGAAACGTCTGGTCGAACATAAGCGCGACGTGGTGATCCTGCTCGATTCGATCACGCGCCTGGCGCGCGCCTACAACACCGTCGTGCCGTCATCCGGCAAGGTTCTGACCGGCGGCGTCGATGCCAACGCGCTGCAGCGCCCCAAGCGCTTCTTCGGCGCCGCGCGCAACATCGAGGAAGGCGGGTCCCTCACCATCGTCGCGACCGCGCTGATCGATACCGGCAGCCGCATGGACGAGGTGATCTTCGAAGAGTTCAAGGGCACCGGTAACTCGGAAATCATCCTCGACCGCAAGCTCTCCGACAAGCGCACTTTCCCGTCGATCGACATCACCAAGTCCGGCACCCGCAAGGAAGAGTTGCTGGTGGACAAGGGCACGCTTTCGAAGATGTGGGTCCTGCGGCGTATCCTCATGCCGATGGGCGTGGTCGATGCGATGGAGTTCCTGGTCGACAAGCTCAAGCAGGCCAAGACCAACCACGACTTCTTCGGCTCGATGAATCAGTAGCGGGCGGCCGCCTTGCTGATCCTCGTCGCCGGCCCTTAGCGCCCGATCGCATCAAGCCGAACCGGCTTGATGCGTGAATCGGCCGCTTCTTGTTCTGATGAGAGCAAGATTCACGGGTCCGCTCGAACGAGCGGACCCGATCTTGCTCTTGCTCCGACGGAAGAGGGTCGCGCCGCCAACCTCGCGCGCATGAACATGGCCGCGGCAGCGCTCGCTGTCCGCGGCCATTTTCCTGTCATCGGCGTGAATGTCGCCCTGCCCGTGCTCCAGGCGGCGGGCCTCGACCACAAGCATCCGCTAATGATGGCGATCTCGCTGGCCGTGACCGAGCGCTGCGATGCCGGCCTCCAGATCGGCCGCTCGCCCGGTGCGGATCGCGAGATCGCGCGGCTTCTCGAGCTGGGCCGTCCGGTCTATCAGAGCCTCGAGGACGTTCCCGATCCCTCGCTTCCCTGACCGCGGGGACGCTCCTTCGAATGGGAGGCGCAGCGGGAGCCCCCCGCGGGCCTTGTGGCCAGCCTTCCAGCGGCCTTAGCATCGAAGGGCAGGGTGACGGCCCGGGTCCGGGGCGGCGCCCCCGCCGCCCGGAAGGCCCGCCCTGGCATGGAATGCCCGCGCTGCCGCGCCGAGAATCCCTCCGGCCACCGCTTCTGCAGCGCCTGTGGCCTGAAGCTGACGCGCGTCTGCGCCGATTGCGGCTTCGAGAACGCGCCGGAATCGCGTTTTTGCGGCTCTTGCGGGCGTCAACTCGACCTCAAAAACCCTGTTTTCTCTCCCCAAACCACCGCAAAACCGACCCCTGAAACGGCGCCGGAAGGCGAAAGACGACCGGTAACCGTGCTGTTTGCCGATCTGGTGGGGTTCACCGAGCTGTCTGGCCGCCTCGATGCCGAGGATCTGAAGGCCCTGGTCGAGCGATTCTATGGGCGGGTCGACCGGGTGATCGCGGATTACGGCGGCACCGTCGACAAGCATATCGGCGACGCGGTCATGGCGCTGTTCGGCGCGCCCGTCGCCCATGGCGACGACAGCGAGCGCGCGATCCGGGCGGCACTCGATATCCATGGCGCCATGGCCGAGCCCGATGTCTCCGGCGGAATCCAGACCGTTCATATCGGCATCGCCACCGGCGAGGTCATCGCCGGCGGCTTCGCCCGGGGCTACACGGTGCTGGGCGAGAGCGTCAACCTGGCGTCGCGCCTGGTGGGGCTGGCGGAAGCCGGCGAGACCGTCATCTCCGATGGCTTGCGCCGCGCCCTGGGTGACCGGGTCATTGCCAACGCGCTTCCGCCGCGGGCGGTCAAGGGAATCGAGGCTCCGGTGCGCGCCTGGCGCGTCACGGGGTTGGCACCCGTCGCGCGGCATGCGGCCCCGTTCGTCGGACGGCTCCATGACCGCCATCTTCTCTCGGGCATGGTTGCAGCGACCAAGGCCAGCGGGCGCGGCCGCATGATTGTGCTGCGCGGCGAGGCCGGCATCGGCAAGAGCCGGCTCATGGAGGAAGCCGCCAGCGAGGCCGTGCGCCAAGGCTTCGCCGTCCATAGTGCCTTCGTGCTCGATTTCGGCATCGGCAAGGGTCAGGACGCCATCCCTGCGCTGACGCGAAGCCTCCTGGGGCTCAAGGCCGACAGCGACAAGAGCGCCTGCGCGGCCGCGCTCGACCAGGCGCTGGCTCAGGGTCTGATCCAAACCGAGGAACGGGCGCTGCTCGAAGAGATTCTCGATCTCCCCAGCTCGGGCGAGCGATGGCTGATCTATGCCGCGATGGACAATGCCACGCGTCTCGTCCGCAAGCAGGCCGTGCTGGCGGCCCTTGCCGGGCGCGCCGCAGCGCAGGGGCCGTTGCTGATCGTGATCGAGGATCTGCATTGGGCCGAGCCCGCCATGCTGGGCTCGGTCGCAGCCCTTGCCGAGGCGACCGCCCATATGCCGATCCTGCTGCTCATCACCACCCGCCCCGAAGGCGATCCGCTCGATCGCGCCTGGCGCGCGCGACTGAGCGAGGCCGAGATCAGCACGCTCGATTTGGCACCCTTGCGGCCGGCGGACGCAGCGGCCCTCGCGGCTGGGCTCATAGCGCCGGGCGATGCCCGCATCGCCGCCTGCATCGAACGGGCGCAGGGAAATCCGCTCTTTCTCGAGCAGCTCCTGCGGCATACGGCCAGTGCCGCTGCCGACAGCGTGCCGGCCTCGGTGCAGAGCGTGGTGCTGGGCCGGCTCGACCAGCTCCCGGCCGAGGATAAGGCGATGCTTCAGGCAGCCGCCGTCCTAGGCCAAAGGTTTCATGCCGAGACGCTGGCCTATCTGCTCGATCGCAACCAGGCCGACCTCTCCGGTCTGATCGACGCCCATCTGTTGAAGCCGGATGCCGCGGGCCTGGTCTTCGCCCATGCGCTCATTCGCGACAGTGTCTATGGCTCGCTGCTGAAGACGCGTCGGCGCGCGCTGCATCGCAAGGCGGCGGACTGGTTTCACGGCCGCGATGCCGGGCTCGAGGCCGAGCATCTCGATCGTGCCGAGGATCCGAACGCGGCGGCCGCCTATCTGGCGGCGGCCAAGACGGCGATGGCGCAGTTCCAGCTCGACCGCGTGAGCGCGTTTGCCACGCGCGGCTTGGCGCTCGCGACGGAGGACGCGATCAAGGGGCCCTTGGCAGCGCTCCTGGGCGAGACCCGGCAGGGTCTGGGCGATACCCGCGGCGCGCTCGAAGCGTTCCGTCGCGCCGCCTCGGCATTGCCGGAAGGACCCGAGCGGCTTCAGGCGTTGCTCGGCGTCGCCAACACGCTCTCGGTCCTGGATCGGCTCGATGAGGCGATGGCGCTCCTGGCGGAGGCGCAGACCGAGGCCGAGCGGCTGAAGCTCCCAGTCCTCCTCGCCCGGGTTCATGGGCTGCGCGGCAACATCCTGTTCCCGCGCGGCGAGATCGAGCGCTGTCTGGCCGAGCATCACCAGGCGCTGGCCCTTGCCGTGGAGGCGGGCGCCGCCGAAGAGGAGGCCCGCGCCCATGGCGGGCTTGGCGATGGCTACTATGTTTCGGGCGATTTCCTGCGTTCGGCGGAGCATTTCGCGCGCTGCGTCGAGCTTGCGGCGGCGCAAGGCTTCCGGCGGATCGAGGTCGCCAACCGGCCCATGTGCGCACTGGCCGGGATGCTTGATCTCGACTTCCCGCGCGCGCTGGCCGAGGCCGACTTGGCGGTGAAGCAGGCAATCCAGGTCGGCCAGCGCCGCGCAGAGATGGTCGGCGAACATATGCGCTTCTGGAACCGGTTCGAGATGGGCGACTTGGCCGGTGCCAAAGAGGCGATCGCGCAGGCGCTCGCGATCAGCCGCCAACTGAGCGCGCGCCGGTTCGAAGCCGAGGGGCTGATGTTCATGGGCCAGGTCCAGCATGCCCTCGGCGATCCGCAGGGGCTGGCGTTGATTCGCGAGGCTGTTGAGGTCGCACGCGAGACGCCGCGCTATCTGCTGCCCAGTTGCCTCGGCCTGCTGGCGATGCTGACCTCCGACAAAGCGGAACGGGAGAAGGCGCTGGCCGAAGGCGAGGCGCTGCTCAAGGCCGGTTCGATCTGGCACAATCATCTCTTCTTCAACCGCTATGCGATCGAAGCGGCGCTCAGGGCCGGCGATGCCGATGGCGTGGAGCGCTATGCGTCGGCGCTCGAGAAGGTCACGGCGCAGCCCCTGCCCTATGTCGACTATCTGGGGCGAAGAGGGCGGGCGTTGGCGGCGCACCGCCGGGGCAAGGGCGATCCTGCGGCGTTGACCCGGCTGCGTGACGAAGCGATCGGATATCGCTGGAAAGAGGTACTGCCGCCGCTGCAAGACGCGCTGGCGGCACGATAGCGATCTAGCGCGGCGCCACGCGGCGGAAGAGGTCGGGATAGTCGATCACGAGGCCGTCACGATCGAGCTCGAGATCGGCGGTGAAACCCGATGGAAAGCCCTCATAGGTCACCCGGTGGCGGTCGGCGGCGCGCTCGCGGCAGCTATAGCGCTGCGTCACCGGCCTCACCGCAAGCCCGGGTGCCGCGACATAGAGAACGCGGATGTCCGCCGATTGATTGGGCCTGAGATCGAGGCGGCGTACCGGAAATGTGTTGGTGAAGGGCGTCACCGAGATGTCGACATCGATGCAGCCGTCGAGCTCGGGCAGGACCTCGCCCTGCTCGTCGCGCCAGCGACCGCGCCCGTCGCTCTTGAAGATCCGCTCGTGCATGCCGTCGATGGTGTGCGATTCCAGCGCCAGTTTGCGGATCCGCCAATCCGAGCCCCATTTGAGCTTGTAATGGAGCCGGTAGGGCCGCTCCCGCTCGACCCCCATGACCAGGCCATGGGCCACGTTCTCGATCGGGTCGAGACGCATGCGCAGCTGCTCCATCCCTGGACCTTGCTGGGCGGCCCAGAAATAGGAGCGCTCGGGCTGGAGCAAGCCCGGGGATGCCGGCGTCATGGCAGCAGCACGGTCGAGCCGGTGGTGCGACGCGCCTCGAGGTCGCGGTGGGACTGGGCCGCGTCCTTCAACGGATAGGTCTGGTTGACGGGGATCTTGACCGCGCCCGACAGCACGACATCGAACAGCGCCTTGGCACTGCCGAGCAGCTCCTCGCGCGTCGCGGTGTAGTGGACGAGGGTGGGACGGGTCAGGAACAGCGAGCCCTTCTGCGACAGGAGCAACGGTTCGATCGCCGGCACCGGCCCCGAGGCATTGCCGAAGGTCACCATCATACCGCGCGGGCCGAGACAATCGAGCGACGCCATGAAGACATCCTTGCCGACGCCGTCATAGACGACGGGAACGCCCTTGCCGCCTGTGATCTCCTTGACGCGCGTTACGAAGTTCTCGCTGCGATAGTTGATGACGTGATGATAGCCATGCGCGCGTGCGATCCTGGCCTTCTCCTCCGAGCCGACCGTGCCGATGACCGTAGCGCCCAAATGTGACAGCCACTGGCCGGCGATGAGACCGAGCCCGCCGGACGCCGCGTGAAACAGGACGGTCTGGCCCTTCTGCACCGGGAAGGTGCGGCGGATGAGATATTCGACCGTCATGCCGCGCAGCAGCATCGCCGCGGCAGTGCGGTCGTCGATGCCGTCCGGCAGCTTGACGACCTTGGCCGCCGGATAGACGCGCCGCTCCGCATAGGCGCCGACAGGGCCGGCATTGTAGCCGACGCGGTCGCCCGGCTTGAACTCGGTGACGCCGGCGCCGACCGCCTCGACGACGGCCGCCGCCTCGAGCCCCAGGCCCGAGGGTAGCGGGATCGGATAGAGCCCGCTCCGGTGATAGGTGTCGATGTAGTTCAGGCCGCAAGCGGTCTGACGCAGCAGCAGCTCGCCCGCCGCCGGTGCCGGGACGTCAATCTCCTGCCATTTCATTTTCTCCGGGCCGCCGAACTCGGCAATGCGGATCGCGTGGGTCTTTGCCATAGGAAAATCCTTCGGAAATGAGATTGTCGCAAGCGTATCAGAGCAGCCGCAAGGGTCGCGCGCCCTCCAACTCGAGCAGCCATGACTTCGAGTCCGACCCACCCACGGCCGAGAAGCCGCCGAGATGGCCATTCTCCGCCAAGACACGATGGCAGGGAATGACGATGGGGATCGGGTTGGCGCCGCAGGCTTGGCCGACGGCCCGCGCGACGCTACCGGTTCGCCGCGCCAGCGCCGCATAGCTCCAGGTCTCCCCATAGGGAATGCGGAGCAGGGCCTCCCAGACTTTCTGCTGAAAGGCGCTACCGCGAGGCGCCAGCGGCAGATCGAAGCCGTCGTGCCGGCCCTGAAAGTAAGCATCGAGCTGCAGGCGCGCCCGGTCGAGCAGCGCCGAACAATCCGAGCGAGGATCGGGCGTGTCCTTACCCCAGCTCAAGCGCGTCAAACGGCCAGCTTCCTCGACCAGCGTGATCGGGCCGAGCGGCGATGCCATGACGGCACAACGAAGAAGGACCGCGGTCTCGTTCATCCCCGGCTCATCCCATGGCGAGGGCGGCTTGCAACCGCTCGGGCTCCCTGAAGGGCAAGGAACAGGTCTGCCCGCGGCAAACGAAGGCCGCGACTTCGTCCGTCGCCACGGTCTTTCCGGCGGCGGGATGTTCGGACGGCAGGACGGCGCCCGATGCAACCGACTGCAGGACCAGGTTCGGCAACGACACGCCGTAAACGGCGCGGCGCATCATCTGCATCGCCGGACTGTCAGATTCGCCGACCAGCACCACCTGGACCGCGTTCTGCAACAAATCGTTCGCATTGAGGAGCGTCGCGAGCGGAAAGAAGTTGCGCTCGATCTCGCCGGCGAAGGCACCAACCACGGCCTCGGCACGATCCCGATAGGCGGTCTTGCCGGTCAGATAGTGGAGCTTCGCCAGCACCGCGACCATCGTGCCATTGCCGGAGGGAACGGCGTTGTCGCTCGCGTTGCGCGGGCGATGAACCAGATCGGTGGTGTCGTCGGCCGCGAAGAAATAGCCGCCGGCCTCCCTGTCCCAATAATGACGGTCGAGCAGCGCGGCCCAGGCCTCGGCTTGCGCGAGATAGGCGGGATCGGCGGTCGCCTCATGCAGCCGCAGGGCCGCGCGGGCATTGTTGGCATAATCGTCGAGCGTGGCCGGATGCTGCAGGCGACCGGCGCGATAGCTGTGCCGCAGCCTTCCCTCCTTGGTCATGCCTCTTGTCACGAAAGCGAAGGCCTCGCGCGCGGTCGCGAGCCATTCGGGCTCGTCCAAGACCTGTGACGCGAAGGCGAGGGCCGCGATCATGAGGCCGTTCCAATCAGCCAACGCCTTGTCGTCGAAGCCGGGACGCACCCGCTTGGCGCGGATCGCGAGGAGCTTGGCGCGCGCCTTGGCGAGCGCGGCTTCCGCGAACTCGTCCATGAGATCGGGATGGGCGGTCCGGTTCAGAATCGTCTTGTGCTCCCAGTTGCCGCCCGGCTGCACATCGTAGATGCGCTTGAAGAGTGCTGCGTCCGAGCCCAAGGCCGCGTCGATCTGGGATTCGGTCCAGACATAGAATTTGCCTTCCTCATGCTCGCTGTCGGCATCGAGCGATGAGGCAAAGCCGCGATGGCCCGAAGGGTCCGCCTCGGCGCGCATCTCGCGCAGGACCCAGCCGATCGTCTCGCGGATACGGGCCTCGTAAAGCGGCGAGCGGGTCTCCTGCCAGATCAGCGCGTATTGCTCGATGAGCTGGGCATTGTCATAGAGCATCTTCTCGAAATGCGGCACCAGCCACTCCGCATCGACCGAGTAGCGCGCGAAGCCACCGCCCAGATGATCGTAGATGCCGCCCTGCGCCATGCGCGTGAGGGTCAGCAGCACGGCGTCGCGCATGTCGCTGTCGCCCGTGCGCTTCCAGCCGCGCCAAAGCAGCTCGACGCTCGGCTCCTGCGGAAATTTTGGCGCGCCGCCGATGCCGCCATGGCGCTGGTCAACCTCCTGCAGCAGATGGCGCGCAATGCGGTCGGTGAGCTCCATCGAGATGGCGCCGCCGGGTCTGGGCTTCGCCATCGAGGCCAGCGCCTCCTTGATGGCGGTGACGTTGCTGGTGACCTTGCCGCGCTCGGCCCGGTAGATCTGCGCGATGGATTGGAGCACGTCGGGAAAGCCGGGTCGGCCCCAGCGCTCCGCGGGCGGAAAATATGTTCCGCCCCAGAAGGGCTCGCCCTTGGGCGTCAGGAACATGGTGAGCGGCCAGCCCCCCTGCTGGCCCAGCAGCGCCAGTGCCGACTGATAGATGCTATCGACGTCCGGCCGCTCCTCGCGATCGACCTTGATGTTGACGAAAAGCTCGTTCATCAGATCGGCGATCGCCTCATTCTCGAAGCTCTCATGGGCCATGACATGGCACCAATGACAGGCGGCATAGCCGACCGAAAGCAGGATTGGCCGGTCGAGCGCCTGGGCCAGTGCCAGGGTCTCTGGATCCCAGATCTGCCAGTGGACGGGATTGGCCCGGTGCTGTTGCAGGTAAGGGCTGGTGCTCTCGCCGAGCCGGTTGGCGCTCAGCCGCGCGGCGCCCGCGCTCGGGCGATCGGCGGAGGATGAAGGCGGATCCGGCGGGGGCGTCATGACGGCGCGAAGCCTTTCGACCGGCGAAATGCGGCATTGACCTTCAAGGGGACGATCTCGCCTCATGCGGAGCGCCAAGAGCCCCCGGGGACGGATCAGCGATGCTATGAGTATATAGTCGGGGTCCCATCGCGATCGCTCAACCCCAATCTCTTTCCGGGCAATCGCGGCAATCATGGGAGGATTCATGAAGGTCACGATCGACATCGACTGTTCGCCGGCCGAGGCGCGCGCCTTTCTGGGCCTCCCGGATGTGGCGCCGCTGCAGGCGGCGGTGATGAAGGAGGCGGAGCAGCGCATGATGGCGGCGCTCAAGAGCATGGACGCCGAGGCGATGTTCAAGGCCTGGGTGCCTGGCGGGATGGGAAGCCTTGAAAAGATGCAGCGGGCCTTTTGGGAAGGGCTGGCGGGAAAGAAGACCGGCGAATGACCAGGATCGAGCAGGAGAAGGCGGCCGCGGCGGAGAGGGAGATGTCGGGCGATCCGCCGCTGTTCTACCGGGCCCATGTGTTTTGCTGCACCAATGAGCGGCCGGCCGGCCATCCGCGCGGCTGTTGCAAGGAAAAGGGCTCGGAACGGCTGCGCGACTATATGAAGGCCAGGACCAAGGAGCTGGGTCTGGCCGGTGTGCGCATTAATAGCTCGGGCTGCCTCGACCGCTGCGAGCTCGGTCCCACCATGGTGATCTATCCGGAAGGGGTGTGGTATCGCTGCCGGACCCGTGAGGAGATCGACGAGGTGCTGCAAAAGCATCTGGTTGAAGGCGGGCGGATCGAGCGGCTGATGCTGAAGCCGGGTGATGACCCGCCGGGCGCAAAGAAGAAGTGACTGCAAGATGTCGCCGGGTTGGTTCCCTGAGGTAACCAGGCCGGAGTTCTGATGGGCGAAGAATCAACGATTTACGCACCGGCCACGGCGCCGGGCCGATCTGGCCTAGCGGTCATTCGCCTGTCGGGCCCGGCGGCGGCGGAAAGTCTGGAGCGTCTGACCGGCCGGGCGCTGCCGAAGCCCCGATGCATGCTGCGTCGCAGCATAAGCGATCCTGTCACGGCGGACTTGCTCGATGAGGGCATGGTCACCTGGTTTCCGGCACCAGCCAGCTTCACCGGAGAAACGGTCGTGGAGCTTTATCTCCACGGGGGGCGGGCCGTTCTAGCGGCAGTGTTAGCGGCACTCTCAAAACTTCCGAATCTGAAGTTAGCGGAACCGGGGGAATTTACGCGCCGCGCTTTCCTGAATGGGTGCTTGGATCTAACCGAGGTCGAGGGTTTGGCCGACCTGGTGGCGGCGGAGACGGAAGCCCAACGCCGCCAGGCTTTGCGCCAACTTGAAGGGGCGCTCGGGCAGCTCTACCGGGGATGGAGCGAGAGCCTGACCGCGGCCCTGGCGCGGATCGAGGCGGCGATTGACTTTCCGGAGGAGGATTTGCCGGCAAGTCTTATTGTTTCGGTAGCGGAACAAGCTCTTCCCGTCGCAGAGGCCATTGCCCGGCATCTTGCCGACGGCCACCGAGGGGAGCGTCTCCGGGATGGATTCTCGGTCGCGATCCTGGGTCCACCCAACGCAGGAAAATCGAGCCTTTTCAACTCATTGGCCAAGCGCGAGGCGGCCATCGTTTCGCCCCAGGAAGGCACGACCCGCGACGTCCTGGAGATCGCGCTGGACCTCGGCGGCTATCCGGTGCTTCTGGCCGACACTGCCGGATTGCGCCGGACCCGGAATGAAATCGAGGCGGAGGGCGTGCGCCGCGCCGAGCGGCGCGCCGCGGACGCCGATCTCCGAATTTTCGTTTTGGATGCGGAACGAGCCGAGGCACAGCTTTCTAGCATATTGAATCTGAAGAAGGATCAGGATCTGGTCCTGGCCAATAAGTTAGACCTCCTGGCTGGTCGGCCGCTGCCGGCCCTTGGGGTCGAGATCCTGCCGATTTCAGTTCATTCCGGGGCCGGATTAAACGAGCTGGCCCGCCAGATCGGCGAGAAGGCGGCTCGGGCGATCGATTCGGGAGGCTCGCCGGTTCTCACCAGAGCCCGCCACCGCGCGGCGCTGGAAGAGGCGCTGGGGGCGCTCCGGCGGGGCGCCGACGCCCTTGGCCCGGAGCTCTTGGCGGAGGATCTGCGCCTTGCCGTTCGAGCGTTAGGCCGGATCACAGGACGGGTCGATGTTGAAGATGTCCTCGACCGGATCTTTTCGGAGTTCTGCATCGGGAAATAGTCTCGGGCCGGCCCCATGTTTCACGTGAAACAGGGCCCTGCGGCAGACCGGCTCAGTCGCCAGTTCAGCTTTTGACTTCGATACAGGTCGAGGATTAAAGTCCCGCGCCATGCGCGATTTCTACGATGTGGTTGTCGTCGGTGGAGGACATGCCGGCTGCGAGGCCGCGGCTGCGGCCTCGCGCATCGGCGCGTCGACGCTGCTCCTGACTCACCGCCGCGACACCATCGGGGAAATGTCCTGCAACCCGGCGATCGGCGGACTGGCCAAGGGGCATCTGGTCCGGGAAATCGATGCCCTCGACGGCATCATGGCGCGGGCAATCGATCGCGGTGGGATCCAGTTCCGAATCCTGAACCGCAGCAAAGGCCCAGCGGTTCAAGGGCCACGCGCCCAGGCCGACCGCATGCTCTACAAGGCCGCGGTGCAGGATCTGTTGGCACATCATCCCAATTTGGAGATCGAGGAGGGTAGCGCCGAAGGCCTTGAGCTCGATGGCGCTGGCCGCCTGGCAGCCCTGACGACGGGCGCGGGCCGGCGCATCCGTCTGGCGGCCTTGGTGTTGACGACGGGGACCTTTCTGCGGGGGCTGATCCATATCGGGACAGAGACGCGGCCGGCCGGCCGGGTGGGAGAGGCGCCGGCCGTGGGCCTCGCTCTCGCCCTTGAGCGGGCCGGTTTTGCGATGGGTCGCCTCAAGACCGGGACGCCGCCGCGATTGGACGGGGGAACCATTGATTGGAGCGGGCTGGAGCGCCAGCCTGGCGACCGACCGCCCCAGCCGATGTCCTTCATGACCCGGCGGATCGAGACGCCGCAGCTCGACTGCCACATCACCGCGACTGGCCCGGCCGGCCACGACATCATTCGGCGGAACCTGCATCGCTCGGCGATCTATTCCGGCCAGATCAAGAGCACCGGCCCGCGCTATTGCCCCTCGATCGAAGACAAGATCGTGCGCTTCGCTGATCGTGAGCGGCACCAGATCTTCCTGGAGCCGGAAGGGCTCGAGGATTCGACGGTCTATCCCAATGGGATCTCGACCTCGCTGCCGGCCGAGGTGCAGTCGGAGCTCCTGGCAACGATCCCGGGCCTCGAGCGGGCCCGAATGATCCGGCCGGGCTACGCCATCGAGTATGACTTCGTCGATCCCCGCGAACTCCGCGCCACGCTCGAAACCCGCCGGATACCGGGGCTCTTCTTCGCCGGGCAGATCAATGGGACGACCGGCTATGAGGAGGCGGCTGCTCAAGGCCTCATGGCGGGCATCAACGCGGCGCTCCTGGCCGGGGGCGGGAGCGAGTTCGTCCTCGATCGCGCCGACGCCTATATTGGTGTCCTGATCGACGACCTGATCACGAAGGGCACCAGCGAGCCCTATCGTATGTTCACCTCGCGCGCCGAATATCGCCTCATGCTCCGAGCCGACAATGCCGATCTGCGTCTGACCGAGAAGGGAATGGCGATCGGCGTGGTCGGAAGCCAACGCGCCAGTTGCTTCTCCGCTAAGAGGGCGGCCTTGCGGGAAGCGCGGGATCGAATCGCGGCCCTTAAGGAGACGCCGACCCGCCTCAAGCAAAAGGGCTTCGCGATCAACCAAGACGGGGTCTGGCGCAGCGCCGCAGAGATGCTGGGCTATCCGGGCGTGACGCTCGCAGCCCTCACTAGGGTCTGGCCGGAGCTGAGCGCCGTCCCGACGGAGATCGCCGAGCAACTCGAGATCGAAGGCCGCTATGCCGGCTATCTGGAGCGCCAGGACTCCGATATCCGCGCCTTCCGCCGGGAGGAGTCGCTCCAGCTTCCGGAAGATCTCGACTTCGCTGCAGTCGGCAGCCTTTCCACCGAGATCCGGGACAAGCTCTCTCGGGTGCGCCCAGCGACTCTGGGCCAAGCGAGCCGCATCTCCGGCGTCACGCCGGCCGCCCTTACGGCCCTGCTTCGCCATGTCCGGTCCGGCACATGCCGGCAGACGACGGGACGGGCACGGGTCACCGGGCCTTGAAGCCGACGCCTCTCACGCCGGAGATCTTTGCGGCGGAGACCGGTGTTTCACGTGAAACACTGACCAAACTGCAGCAGCTGGTCGACCTCCTCCTGAAATGGCAGCGGGCGATCAACCTGGTCGCCGCCAATACGCTCGAAGACGTCTGGCGACGTCATATCTTGGACTCGGCCCAGCTCTATCCGCTTCTCCCGCCGGCAACCCAATCGGTGCTGGACATCGGCAGCGGCGCCGGCTTCCCCGGCCTCGTGCTGGCCGCCATGGGGGTGCCGGGCGTCCACTCGGTTGAGTCGGACCAGCGAAAATGCGCCTTTCAGCGCGAGGCGGCCCGAGTCGCGGGGCTCTCCGTCACCATTCATGCGCAGCGGGTCGAGACTCTCCCCAAAATACAGGTCACCGCAATAATTAGTAGGGCCTGCGCTGGCCTCCCCCAATTGCTTGAATATGCTTTCCCTTTTATGGCACCTTCTAGTCAGTGCCTTTTCCTCAAGGGTCAGCAGGTCGAGCGCGAATTGACCGAGGCTTGCAAAGGCTGGAAGATGCAGACGGAGCGCTTTCCCAGCCGAACCGATCCCACCGGAACCGTCTTGCGATTGAGCCATGTCGAACCTCTCCGACCTCACCGCGACGAACGATAACCCATTGAAAAGAGCCAAAGTTTTGGCGATGGCGAACCAGAAGGGCGGGGTCGGCAAGACCACGACCGCGATCAATCTGGCGACCGCCTTGGCCGCCTGCGGCAAGCAGGTCCTGATCGTGGATCTCGATCCGCAAGGCAATGCCTCGACCGGGCTTGGGATCGAGCACGCCCGGCGCGCCGTGACCTCCTATGACCTGCTCGAGGGCAGCGCCACGGCTCGCGAGGCTCTGCTTCCGACCCTGGTCCCCGGCATGGCGATTATCCCGGCTTCGGTCGATCTCTCCGGCGCTGAGATCGAGCTGGTGACCGCGACGCGTCGCGAGTTCCTGCTGCGTGACGCGCTGAAGCCGATCTTGAACTCCTATGACTATGTTCTTATCGACTGCCCGCCTTCGCTGGGCCTTCTGACCTTGAATGCGCTGGTCGCGGCCGATGCGGTTCTGGTGCCGCTGCAATGCGAGTTCCTGGCGCTCGAAGGGCTGAGCCATTTGATGATGACTGTCCAGCGCATCAAGGAGGCTCTCAATCCAGCTCTTGAGATACAAGGGGTGGTATTGACCATGTTCGACAAACGCAACAGCTTGAGTGATCTGGTGGCCGCCGATGTGCGCGGTCATCTCGGTCCGAAGGTCTATGACACCGTCATCCCCCGCAATGTGCGGATCTCCGAGGCGCCCTCGCATGGCAAGCCGGTCCTGCTCTATGATCTGAAGTGCCCCGGCGCGCAGGCTTATATACATCTCGCCAGTGAGATGTTGCGGCGCGAGCGGCTGGAGCCTGAGGCGGCTTGATCGACGACGGCAGCAAGAAACTAGGCCGCGGTCTATCGGCTTTACTGGGAGCGGAAAGCGCCGACTACGCTTCGCTCGATCGGGTTCGCCTGTCCAAGATGGTGCCGATCGAACAGCTGCAGCCGGGGGCATTTCAGCCGCGCCGGATCTTCCATGACGAGGAGCTGGCGGCGCTCGCCGAATCGATCAAGGCCAACGGCATCCTGCAGCCGATCCTCGTCCGCCGCCGCCCGCAACAGCCCAGCGCCTATGAGATCGTCGCCGGCGAACGTCGCTGGCGCGCGGCCCAGCGCGCGCAACTCCATGAGGTCCCGGTCATCATCCGCGACCTCGGCGATCGCGAGGCGCTCGAGCTGGCGTTGGTCGAAAATCTCCAGCGCGAGAACCTTTCACCGCTCGAGGAGGCCGAGGGCTATCGCCGCCTGCTCGAGGAGTTCAAGAATACGCAGGAAGATTTGGCGCAACATGTGGGGAAGAGCAGGTCCCACATCGCCAATATGTTGCGGTTGTTGGGGCTGCCTTCCGAGGTCAAGGCGCTGCTCGATAGCGGCGATCTGACCGCCGGCCATGCCCGCATGCTGGTGACCGCGGCCGATCCGGTGGGGCTTGCCAAGCAGATTGTCGCCCAAGGGCTCAATGTGCGGCAGGTCGAGCGGCTGGTGAGCGCCGTCAAGCCGACCGCCGCGCGCAAGAGCGCGCGCTCGAAGCCCGGGGCCGCGGTCCGCGATGCCGACACGCTGGCACTCGAGCGCGATCTCTCGAACCTGCTGGGGCTCAAGGTCTCGATCCATTTCGACGGTCAGGGCGGGGCCCTGACCATCCACTATAAGAGCCTCGACCAGCTCGACGACCTGCTGCAGCGGCTGACCCGAGCCGCCAACTCGCCCAAACCCAGCGAAGAATAATCCGCGCGTCCTGCCACAGTGCAGCACGGGCCGGATTTTTGCTGCAGCCATGCTGCACCCTGCCGAATTCATGCTGCGCAGCATAAATCGCGAGATGCCGGCCTCAGCGCGCCGGCTTGAGCGCCGCGATCTCGAGGAAGACCCGCCGGCAGAGCGTTTCGGCCGGCGAGCCGGTTCGTTTGCAGAGTTGCTCGGTGGCCAGCAGCCGCTCCAGGGCCGTGGCGATCCCGGCCGCCGACCAGCGCCGGCTCGCCCCCTTGAACCGATCCTCATATTTGAAGAATACCGGCGGCCGAAGGCCTCGCATCGCGCCCTCGATCCCGCTGCTCTGCTCGGCCCTACCGAGGGCCCACTGCAGCCGCAGGAAGTGTCGGGCGGCGGCGCGCAGGAGCGAGATCGGGGCCGCGCCTTCGCCAAGACTGCGGGCCAGCCCGCGCTCGACCGCGGCCATGTCGCGATCGGTCAAGGCATAGACCAGGTCGTCGAGCGCATGGGCGGCGCTGTCCCCGACCGCGGCCTCGGCGTCGGCCAGCTCCACCTTCTTGGCCCCCCCGCCCATATAGAGCGCCAGCTTCTCCAGCTCCGAAACGGTGACCGCCCGGTCGCCGCCGAGCCGGGCGGCCAGATAGGAAAGGGCGTCGGGCGAGACGCCGAGCCCTTCCTGCTGCAGCTTCTCGCGGATCACGCCGGTGAGCCCGGCGCCTTCATCGCGGTAGCAGGGCAGGGCGGCGGCCTGGTCGGCGCTCTCGCAGAGCTTGCGCAGCGTCGAGCGGCTCGCCAGTTCCTCGGCCACGAGCACGATCAGGCTGTCGGTCCTTGGCGCCGTCGCGGCCTCGGCAAG
>Ga0335084_10001419_pt1 | contig 22397 bp, 10 predicted proteins | sample Lox_Sample_44_FD_206721 | JGI IMG/M metagenome (GOLD analysis project Ga0335084, IMG submission 206721) | Soil microbial communities from Loxahatchee National Wildlife Refuge, Florida, United States - Lox_Sample_4.4 | ecosystem: Environmental > Terrestrial > Soil > Wetlands | place: USA...
AATCCTGCGTTTGAAGGTATCGCTTCAGATCCACCGACTGCTGTCCCCGAGCCCTCCACCTTCCTTCTCATCGCTGCTGGTCTTGCGGGAATTGGATTCCTGAGGAGAAAAGAACTTAATTGATTATAACTGCAGTAATGACGATAAAACTTTAAAAGGGAACTCGTTGATAAGCTCCCAGTATGTTCAATGACTCAGACATTAAGCCAATTTGCAATATGGCTCCGGGTGAGAATAGTGCGGATGTGATGAATGACGGTCGTTGGTTTAACTGTTGCTCACACCGACCATACTGCTCAAACTGGATCTTATTGTAAACGCTCTTTTGGACAGGAGTCGGAGTAGATACCCACGTGCCTACGCCCGCGGTACTTTGAAACCGCAAAAGGACACCTCCACACTGCCCCCGGCGAGGGGTGTCCGGCAAGAGGGACGCATTCATCCACAGGCCAATGCCCATTGTTTGCTTCAAGTTTAACAAAAAAAAGGCGCCCGCAAAGGCGCCTTTTTTATCGATTAACCCGATTACCAGGTATGTGAGCTGTGACGGCGCGATGAGTTCCGTGCTCGCGGGGTTCTTCTTATGGCTGGCCCCCTCGGCAATCGAACAGAAGGCGCCAAAAAAACTTGACTGAAAATATTCATTCTGAGATACTCTTCCCAACAGATTCGCTAATAAATTGCTTTACACGGAACAAAATCTATTCAAAATAAAGGATAGACCAAAATGCATTAAAATGAGTGACCCCAATCATTTAAAATGGAGAGCGCCTAAAGAATTATCTCGGAGCTATTCTTGCTGTCGCTTTGGATGGATGGCAGGGTTGTGTGTAGCACTTTTTGCACTCCTACCACACCTAAGCCATGCGTCTGAATGGCAATCTATTGACAACACGAATGATGGGATTCAGATTTTCAGGAAGGAAGTAAAAGGCAGCGGGCTGGTTGCGTTTCGGGGTATCGGCGTCGTTGACGCACCGTTGCCCTCAGTAGCGACAGTCATCTTTGATACCGGCAGACGGCGGAAATGGGTAGCGGGCCTCATCGACTCCAGGATCATCCGTTGGGGAGACAAGTGCAATTTCATTGAGTACGACCATATTGGAATGCCATTCCTCATCAAGGATCGTGATTTTGTATCGATAAGCAAAATGAGCTTCAATCTGTCCAAGAAGGAAATGGTTTTCCATTATCAGCCATCAGACGATCCCTCTGCTCCGCATACCGACTACATTCGTGGCGAACTGATCGACACGACCTTTATCCTGAGTTCTATCGATAACGATAAAAGGACTAGGGTCGATGCGGAGTTCCTTTGCGATCCGAAAGGGTGGATCCCGAAGTGGCTCGTTAACTTTTACCTTAAGGCTTGGCCGAAGACGACGTTCAGGAATTTGCGAAAGGAGGTCCTGAAAGACCTCTCAGTAGACTCGCGGTTCTCCAAGTTGCTTAGAGATGGAAGTATCGGCCAGTAAAAACCTGCGCGATTAAGATCGGTTACATCCTGTAGCCCGCGACAGTTGCATCTTAAGGAACTTTCAACATTTTTTCTGAAGTTGTGATGCGAGAGACGGCAGAATGTCCTGCAAGTAACGATCTGAGTCCGACAATATTTCTCCCTTGCATTCAACCAACGGGTTCCATTCCAAAGAGGAGTTATTCCATGAACGATCTTATTGGTAAGATAGCTATCATAACAGGAGCGAGCCGTGGAATCGGACGGGCTATCGCTCTTGCACTTGCTGGCGCAGGTGTAAATATTGCGATTAACTACCGAAGCCGTGATAACGAAGCGGAGGATGTAGCTACGCAGGTCAGGAAGTCAGGTCGTCTTGCCGTGGCCGTCAAAGCAGACGTCTCAGTTTCTGCAGATGTCGAACGCATGGTCGGTAGAGTAAAAAATGAACTCGGCTCGCCATCCATTCTTGTGAACAATGCTGGCATCGGCGTGACGCATTCGATGGATGATATAACTGAGAAAGACTGGAACGATACAATTGCCGTGAATCTCACATCGGCCTTTCTCATGATTCAGGCAGTACTTCCCGGCATGCGTGCCCTTAAGTGGGGACGGATAATAAGCCTCTCTTCGGCCGCAGCTCAGATGGGAGGAGTTGTCGGTCCTCATTACGCTGCGTCGAAAGCTGGCATTCTGGGCTTGACGCATTATTATGCTGCTTACCTTGCGAAGGAAGGCATTACAGTCAATGCTATAGCTCCGGGCCCGGTCAGCACGGAAATGGCCGCTGGCCTTCCGCAACTAAAACCCGATCTCATACCGGTTGGCCGTTTTGGAACTGCAGAGGAGATCTCCGCTGTAGCTCTCCTGCTTGTTCGCAACGGCTACATTACCGGCCAGACGATTAATGTCAACGGGGGCAGATACCTTAGCTGATTCTATGGTTTATTCCCAGTAGTGTCCATTGCGTATATAATTCATCTCGGAGTGATTTTCGTTGCGATTGTTGTAAACACCGACGCTTCATCGGCATTGATGAGATCTACATAATTCTTTAAAGGAAGGGGGACTAACAAAAGGCACGCTACAGTGGCAACAAGCCTAACAGGACAGTCACCTTACACATTGAGAATTGTTTACACATCATTTATCACAAACAAAAGGAGGGAAGTAATTATGAAAATGAAACATATTATTGCAGTTCTCGTTTTGGTTCTCCTGACTACTACGATTCCGGCTGCCGACGGCATCCGGGAGGGAATGTGGGAGATCACATCCAAAATGGAGATACCGGGCATGCCAATGGAGATGCCCCCGACTACTGTCAAACACTGCTATACGAAGGAAGACGTCAAAGACCAGAAGAATGTGATCAGCCGTGATAAGAACTGTACCGTGACCGATTTTAAGAAGTCCGGCAACAAGGTGAGTTGGAAGATGAAATGCACTGGCAAGAATGCCGGCATGTTCAGCGGCGAAACCGTGTTCTCGGGGGACTCCTACGAGTCCGTCATGACCATGCAGCCCGATGCGAGCAATGGAAAGCCTATGACAATGAAGGTGAAGGGGAAGAGGATTGGAAATTGTCCCTAATAGGGATGTTCGCCGTCTGGATAAGGATGAGAACACAGGGGAACATTGTTTCTGAGATTGCTTTACTGAGACGCGGTAACGTGTCTACAGTACAGGTCGAAAGATCTCTAATGTTATCAAAATAAAGCACAGTAGGGAACAAGATCCCTAAGTTATCGGTCGGCAGATTAAATCGAAACCTGACACAATGATTCCAACCACGCCGTCGAGCGGGTAGTTGCGAACCGCGACCCTCCTGCGCGTGTTTATGTGTAGGATTAAACCAGCAGAAGGCAATGCTGCCGACAAATCGTCCCTTCCTCCTGCATGATTACGGCTTTATAAAAATCGGATAAAATATGAATATGAAATATAGAGATGCGATGAAACAAGACTCGGCCCCGGCGCATTCGCTGCTACCCTGGATCGCCGCTGTTGCAGGAGGAGTGCTTGCGTTCCTAGGCTATGTCGGCTTCGACCATTTCTATCTCGAGTGGATATGCCTGGTGCCAATACTCTGGGCAATCAGCGGACAGACGCCGGGCCGTGCGTTCCTCATCGGGTGGGTAGCAGGCATCGTGGGGCACGGCGGCGGGTTTTACTGGATTGCCACGATGCTCCAGCAGTTTGCTGACCTGGCATGGCCGCTTGCGGCGCTGGTTCTGCTGCTTCTGGCCGCCGCGAACGGTATGGTCTTCGCGATCTGGGCCTGGGCTACCCGGTTGATTTGCCGAGATTCGGGCTGGAGTGCGGCATGGGTCTCACCGGTCATATGGACCGCGGCTGAAAAATTCTGGCCCCAACTGTTCCCGAACTATCTTGGCGCAAGCCAGTATAAGCTTCTCTTGGTGACACAGATCGCGGATTTAACGGGCATTCTGGGCGTCACCTTCCTGGTCGTATACGCGAACTCCACAATCCATGAGGTAATCGAGCGGATTCGCAGCAAAACGAAGCATCCGGGGCAGCCGGCTTTCGCGTTTGCAGTCGTTGCATCAGCGGTGCTGGTCTACGGCGCCGTTCGAATCAACATGGTGGATAGGAGCGCATCCTCAGCCGAGTTGCTGGCAGTCGGCGTGGTCCAGACAAACCGCGGAGCAGGTGACAAGTACGTTGATCAGGCCCTTTTTCTCCGTGAACACCAGGAAATGTCAAGGGAACTCGTCGCGGATCAGCCGCTCGACGTCATCGTCTGGCCGGAGAGCGTACTGGGAGTGAATCTCATGTCTCGCGAGGGACTAGTGCCACCCGGCCTGCTGGGAGATCTGCACACCCCTCTGCTCTTCGGCACTGTCCTCCAGACGGTAGAGCAAGGCGAGCGGCGCATTTACAACAGCGCTGTTCTCGTGGACGGGACGGGTCGCATCCTCGGAAGCTATGACAAGATGGTGCTTGTCCCCTTTGGCGAGTACATTCCTTTTGGCGACACCTTCCCTCAGTTTTACTCTTGGTCACCTTATTCAGGCCGTTTCTGGAGAGGGGAGAATGTCGAACCACTCTATCTGAACGGCCACGCCCTGTCCGTGAACATCTGCTATGAGGATATTTTCCCGGGACATGTCCGCATGCTGATGGCGGGAGGACGGCACCACCAGATTCCCGATGCGATGTTCAACCTGACAAACGATTCCTGGTACGGCAACTCGGTTGAACCCATGGAGCACCTGGTTCTCGCGAGCTTCCGGTCAATTGAACACCGGCGTGCTCTCGTCCGGTCCACTAATACCGGCATATCAGCCATCGTGGACCCGGCTGGACGGATCGATCACCGCACTGCCCAGTGGACGAAAGCATCCCTCGCCGGCAGAATACCGCTGATGCGGGGACGCACGGTCTATGCTGTGTTGGGTGATTGGATCGGATGGGTGTGCGCGCTTATTGCCCTGCTCGGCATAGGCCGGGCATTACAAACAACAAGACGGCTTGCCACGAGAAGTGCAGCGCATACCACAGGTGAAAAAGGGAGCGCTGGGAAGCATGCGTCTGGCAGGCGAACGAAAGGCAAACGTCATCAGGACAAAGTTCGAGATATGAAATGAAGATTTATCCAAGTCGAGAAGAAAAAATCATGTTCGGGCAGAGATCGCGGTTTCAAAGCTGTTTGTTACGAGGCGTTTTCGATTCGAGACGACGGGAGGAACGTTATGCGTAAGAATTGCAAAGGCGCAACAATGAAGATAATCGTATTTACCCGTCATGCTGCTCCTACCCTCCGCGGTTGTCAAGGCTGAGGAGCTTAAACCATTGTCGATAACGATGGAAAATTATGACTATCCCTATCGGGTAGAACTTCTCCCACTAACCATCGAAGGCCAGGATCTGAGAATGGCTTACATGAATGTTTCGCCCGAGGGGAAGGACCGCGGCCAAATAAGGCAATAATTTCTTACCCTATTATCTGAAGGAGAGCGAATAGATGAGGCGATGCACTTTGATTTTTGTCCTGTCCCTGTTCGTACTTGTTGCCGGATGCGCTACGAAAGCACTTCCGCCGGTGGTGGTCAAAATCCCGACACGGACGATCGATTACCTTGCTGAGGTTAAGCCGCTTCTCGACAAGCGCTGCGTGGTCTGCCATTCCTGTTACAATTCCCCCTGTCAGCTCAAGTTGAGCGAATTCGAGGGTGTGGACCGAGGAGCGACGAAAAAGGCTATCTATAATGCCTCGCGACTGAGCGCCATGGACCCCACGCGTCTCTTTATCGACGCTCAAACGACCAAAGAATGGCGCAAGAAGGATTTCTTCAGTGTCACCAACAGCTCGGCTTCGAACGGGCTGAATGATTCGATCATGGTTCAGCTGCTCTCCCACAAGTTGAAGAACCCGAAGAGCGTTGGAGAGTACCGGCCGGAAACGGATGAACTGACCTGCTCCGAGGACCAGAAGGAGCTTGGAGGGTATCTGAAAAAACATCCGAACCGAGGCATGCCCTACGGTTTCCCGCCGCTCAAGCAAGAGGAATTCGAGATCATTGCCGGCTGGCTTGTCCAAGGAGCGAAAGGGCCTAACTCCAGCCAGCAGGCGGAGCTTACGGCCCCCAAAGCGATCGATGCAGCGGCCATCAAGCAATGGGAAACATTCCTGAACCAGGACGATGCCAAGCATGGGATGACCGCGCGCTACCTCTACGAGCATCTCTTCCTGGCCCATATCAAGTTCGGTACGCCGACCAATGAATATTATGAGCTGGTCCGCTCGAAGACCCCTCCGGGTCAACCCATCGACATTGTAGCGACCGTGCGGCCCTATGATGACCCCGGTGTCGAACGGGTCTCCTATCGTTTCCGGAAGATCCACTCCACCATTGTCAACAAGACCCACATGGTGTTCGTCCTCGATGACGCCAAGCTGCAGCGTCTGAACGAGCTCTTCATCCAGCCCGAGTGGTTACAGCCCCCCCATCCGGTAGGGTATGAGACGAAGCTGAGCGCTAATCCCTTTGTGGCATTTGAACAGATACCGCCGCGCTCTCGTTACCAATTCCTCTTGGACAACGCGCACTATATGATCATGACCTTCATTCACGGACCGGTCTGCAAGGGTCAGATCGCACTCAATGTGATCGATGACCATTTCTGGGTCCTGTTCCTGGATCCCGGCCACGACCTCAGCGTGCAGTATCCGGGCTTTTTGAAATTGTACAGCGACAAGCTGCGCATGCCCATAGAGAAGGGAAGCGACCTGCGTCTCTTTTCGGCGCTGACCGATGAGCATCGCAAGGCAGAAGTGGAATTCTACAAGGTCCGGCAGGACTATTACATGTCTCATAACTATTCCGGCCTCGGGTATGATTATATCTGGAAGGGTAACAATGCATCCGACGCTCCAGTCCTGACCATATATCGCCATTTTGACAGCGCGTCCGTGCATAAAGGGGTGCTGGGAAATCTCCCGAAAACAATGTGGGTGATCGACTATCCCCTCTTCGAACGCATCTATTATGCGCTTGTTGCCGGCTTCGATGTGTACGGCACCGCCGGACATCAGTTGGCCATCCGGCTTTACATGGACGGGCTTCGCGTCGAGGGAGAGAGCTACTTCCTGGATTTCCTGCCCCAGTCAATGCGCCAGGACATCATGCAGTCCTGGTACAAGAACGTCGATCTCAAGAACGTCCATTATTACCCTTCCATGATGCCTTCCGGAATAGCCTTTGTGACCCAGGACCCGAAGCGGGAGTTTGTCGAACGTATCGTGAATGAAAACATTCTGCCCCAGACAGCCATCTCCTTCGATCCGGTGAACTATATGCATGCAGGTGAAGCCTATCCACGTGTGCCGGAAAGATATGAGACCTATGCGGACTATTTGCAGGCGTTTCGCGCCATATCCAAGCCCGGCACCCCTTTCTTCTCATTGGTCAATGATCATAATGCCAATCTTGCCTATGTGAGGGTCCGTCGTGAAAGGGGACAGGATATCGCATTCTCCATAGTGATCAATCGTTGGCATGACAATGTCACCTATCTATTCGGCGAGGATGGTGCTCTTGATGCGTCAAAGGACGATGCCGATTTTATCAAGGGCATGATCGGTTCCTACCCAAACTACTTTTTTGATATCCATGAGAAGGACCTGCCCGATTTTATCGATCTCCTTGCGCATTTTGAGAAGAGCCCGAAGGACCGGGAGCGGCTGGCTCGGTACGGCGTGAACAGGGCGGACGAGCGGTTCTGGGACACCTATGACTGGTTCCAAAAACGGTTTCAGGAAGATGAGCCTGTGCGGGGCGGACTGTTCGACCTGAACCGGTATTTCCACAATGCCCGCTAATGTAGTGCGAACCATGCTTTTTAAACTTAGCAGCTGTCTCCTTGAACAAAGTGTAGGGTGTCATGCCTTTGAAAAGCCGGGATTCTTCGCTTCGCTCAGATTGACGCACAAAGGGAAGAAGTTTTATGACGCACCGTGCTAGAAGGGCAGGTACGGAGTGATGGCATCTCCCAACTTCGAAAGTGAGAAGATCATCACTTCAAGAAAGAAGCATACCAATGAAATGTTCCGTCATAAATATGTCCATTCCGTTCTGAATCAGACTTGATGTGACGGTGTACATGCTACGAGGGTAAATGTGGTATCTGTATAAAATGGAAAACCCCAAGGTAGTCCTTAGGGTTACGAGCCCCAGAGTAAAATTCTGCTGGATAACTCCTCCAGTATTAACGGGAATTACATTCTGAAGATGTTAAAGTTGACATTCCACACGAGACGTAATACTTCGTTCAGTAACCGTTAGTATCTGCCGTAAAATGCTCTATTAATCCGCTGATATCTAGCTGAACCAGCCACTTATTACCTAAAGATTTCCATAGAAAATGCCGAATAAATAATATGCGGGAAAGAATGATAGTTCCCATGTGAACATTTGATTTCTTTCCCTTCTTATAATCAAAAAAAGTCGCACTGTCGGAAAATGCGGGATATATCTCCGAGACCATTCAGTACCGGAGTCTGGACAGATGGGTGAGCTGAATGACCACAATTATAGACAGGCCATCGAAAAACCGTGACACGAAGCATCGCCGGAGCGGTGAAAACAACGGATATCAGCCCGCAGTGGGAAACACGGCATCTTCTCGGATAATGATCGTCGACGGCGATGCCGATCTGCTTGGCCAGTGTGGCGAGAACCTTTCCGACTCCTATCGGATCATCACATACCAAAGCGGCCGTATGGCTGTAGAGCGCGTAGAGCGGAAGAGCGATATCGATCTCGCGGTCATCGAATACCGGCTTCCCGACATGTCCGGCATCGATGTCATGAAGGAGATCAAGGACATCGCGCCAGCCGTTCTCGTTATCATCGTCACGGCATACGGTGACGAGGAGGTGGCGGTCGAGGCATTCAGGAGCGGCGCCCGCGATTACCTTAAGAAGCCCTTCAGCATATCCGAACTATCCACGAAGATCGACTTCTATCTCGCCCTCAGGCTTGCAGATCAACAGCGCAGAAAGAACATCGTTCCCGGGTCCAGTACGCCGACGAAGCCGGGAACGCCACCTGTCGCCGTCACCCTCAGCCAGTACCATAAGATCCAGCAGGCTGTTCGTTTTATCAACGACAACTACCGAACCGATATCTGCCTCGATGCCGCCGCCCGGGAGGCCGGAATGTCCCCCGCCCACTTTTCCAGAATGTTCAAGAAGGTGATGGGCTTGTCCTATCAGGATTATCTCAATAGCCGAAGAATCACAAAGGCCAAATATCTTCTCCGCACCAGCGCTCAGAACGTAACCGAAATCGCCATCTCCCTCGGTTTTGCCGACCCAACCGGCTTCGGCAGAATTTTCAAGAAGCTGACCGGCCATACGCCATCCTTCTTCAGAAGCCTGCCTGAAAGCCTGCCCCGAAACTAATTTTCGCTTCAAAAAAGCATAAAAAGCTGAACGCATGTCATAAAAAGCCGAGATATGAGCGGACAATCTCTGGTATCGTTATCCCGTTACGGACTTTTCCATCTTTAATTAATCAAGGGAACCAAGGACGATCAGCCATGGAAGAATTCAAAGGGATTACGCCACCCCTGCTCGATCCCAGCATCACATCAGCAGGAGACGAGGAAATGGGTAGCAGGGTGGTAAGCAGCAGCGACCGCGATTTCATCAAGAAGCCCTGTAGAAAGAACATCCTTCCGGGAACCGAGATAGAGAGCGAGCCAATATTGCTGCCTGCCGCCGTCACCCATGGTCAGTATCACAAGATACAGATGGCCGTTCGTTTCGTTAACGATAACTACCGGACAGATATCAGCCGAGACGCCGCTTCCGGTCTCGCCGGCATGTCCCCGTCCCATTTTTCGAGAGTATTCCGGAAAGTGGTGGGCATGTCCTATCAGGAGTATGTAAACAGTAAGAGGATCACGGAGGCCAAGGATCTTCTCCGCACCAGTCCCCGAAGCATAACCGAAATCGGCGAATATCTGGGTTTTGCAGATACTACCGGCTTCGGCAGAATTTTCAAGAAGCTGACCGGCAATACGCCATCCGCTTACAGAAACCTTTCTCGAAGCCTGCCTGGAAGCCTGCCTGGAAGCCTGCTCCGAGGCTAATTTATCAGGTAAAAAGCATAAAAAGCCGAACGCACGTCATAAAAAGCCGAGAATTGAGCTGCCTCATTCTGTTACCGTTATGGCATTGCGGACATGTCTGTCCCTTTTCACTATGGAGTGGTTAATTCGTTGAAGCCTAAATTGCTGACAACCGTTATGAGGCGTCTGGTTCAATTGGGCACGAGCCTTACCATCCTGTTTTTGGCGGTAAGCGCAGCCATTGGGGCTCCCTGTGACATTAAGAACAATGCTCCTTCGTTCATCGCCCATGACCTGACCGGTAACGTCGCTACCAGCGCCAGCTATTGCGAGCTCTGCGGCTACGGCTATGTGACGGTCGTCATTGCGAACCCGTACTCCGGGGCGACGATGACAGGCATGTCGGTTACGGAGAACCTGGGAAGCTCGGGTCTCACCTACGATCCGACCGCGCCAACGCCTATCAGATATAGCGTTAACGGCGGGCCATTGGTCGCCGGGGCAGCCCCGGTGATCAGCGGTGGCGGTTCCGTGCTTACCTGGACACCCGCAGAGATCCCGCCCCTGGCAAGCCTTGCTTCGGACCCGAGACCTGGAGTAAGCGCAGAGACCATTGCTGTTACGTTTGCAGTTAGGCGCGTCAACAATCCCGAAGGCTTGGTCAGCGCAAACCGTACCATCCAGGCGAACCTGACCTTCGGTACTGACTCTGGCTGCGCTGACTCGCCGCAGAACGTAGTGGACACCCTCCCGCTCCGCGAGCCCGTACCTGCCGTAACAAAGACCGGCTGGAATTACGATGCGAACCAGCGCGAGGGGAGCCGCAGCAATCCCGTATATGGGAACAATAATGATGATGTCGTCTGGCGCATAGACGTGAACAATACCGGCCTTGCCGGACTTCAGGACCTCCGCTTCGACGACGTCATGCAGGCAAACAATCTCGTTATCAATTATGCCTGTCCGACTGCCGCAAGCGCCAATGCGATCGCTGCGAATAACGGCGTATTGCCGGGCGGCTCTCCCTGTGTTCCGGCAAGCAATACTATAAACGCCTTTGTTGTTACAAATCCATTCGGCAATATAGGTGTCTCCCCGGACGGCTTTGAAGTGGATGTCAATGCCGGCGGTACCGCCTCCTTATATCTTGTAGGCAAGATCACGGCTGACGGCTCCTGCGTAAGCAGCAAGACAAACACAGCCTCCAATGTCCAGTGGGGCTGCCAGGCGCAACCGCCCGCCGGAGGCATCACCACAACGTCTACCGGCAGAACGCCAGCTGCCGCAGTTGCAACCCTGTATACGCTTTACGGTCAGCGAGCAAATCTTAACGTGCAGCGTGCCATCACGGGTATCAACACAGCGCAGCCGGTAGGAAGTAAAGGAATGGTGACCATCACAATCACCAATGGCTCCGGCGGCACGGTCAAGAATATCCAGCTTACCGACCTTCTTCCAGCCGAGTATGTCATTGACCCCACGTACTGGGCAGGTGGGTTCACTAAAGCTCTTCAGGTACGGGGAGCCACTTTTGGCGTCAATACTATCAACCCCGCTTACGGCAGCAGCTACCCGGGTATGGTCGATACGATCACCTGGACAAATCCGGCCGCGGGCACCTTGGTGTCCACCGACCCCGCCGTTCCGCTCTCGAATACTCAACCTATATTCACAGTGACCAGCTCGACGGTACACCCGATATACGCCGACCAGGTCAACATGCTGCGTGAAGGCGACGTCCTGACGGTGACTTTCCCCATCGTTCTTATAAAATCGTCCTATTATGACAAAGTCGCCAATCTCGATGTCCGCGTCGAAGCCCCGAACAGCAGCCCGCCGGGAACAGACCCTGCCAATCAGACGACATTAGCGAACAGGCTGACCGTTGATTTTGACACATTCTGCGCCACGCAAGGCCATGAAACCCTTACTTTCAACGATAACCCCCCGGCCTTCCCGGAGGATCTCGACGTTGACATCGTAGGTTCGGAACTTATCTTCATTCTTACCAACGACGTGACCCAACCGTTGCCCTTGACAGTCGCTGTAACAAACAACGGCGGGCATGACGCAAGCAACGCCAACGACAAGAGCCAATACCATACCTACGTTACTTTCGGGCAGGGGATGGTGGTTTCCACGGCGCCAGCCGCTTGTACCAAGACCACAAACCCACCGCCACGCCCCGTCTGGACGCTCCCGACGACCATACCGGCCACAGCCACGGTTTATGACTGCACTGGCGGGAGGATAGCCCCCGGCGCTACCGTCAACTACACCTTCCAGGTCATCAAGAATCTTGACCCCAATGCGGCAGACGACCTGACGTTCCGTGCGGACACGGTCGGAGAGATTAGGCTATGGGACGGAACGCCTTTGTGGTTCCCGACGCCAACCCCGCGTCAGGACGGCGTTACCGACCGCGCGAACAACTACACATTGGACGGCATAAGGGCGCGTGTTATTGGATTTAATCTTCTTAAGTCCGAGTACGGCAACTGCACGGAAAACAATGTGCCGCTGCCGTCGCTTCCAGACCGCCTTGTCGAGATCGGCGAGGAATGCACATTCCATATCGATACCGGCGGCTGGTTCGGCTTCAGGACCCCAGGCTTTACTTACATTGCGGTTCAGAGGATTCAGGTCGTAGACCAATCTCCAGCAGGACAGGGATATATATCGTCCACGGATCCCTTTGCCAATATCGCTCCCTTTGGCGCTACTACAAGCGCCGTAAAAAGCATAAGCCTTAATAAGGGCGTAAGCCTCGTTCCGCCAGCGCCTCAGCCTTTAGATGAAGGATTTTTTAACTGGACGTTCAACCAGGCTGTTCCTGCAGAGCGCATCACGCAGAAGGATGAGTGGTTCCGCGTCAATACGTCGAACCGCATCATGAATGACCCCATAAACGTGAGCGCTGCCCCGAACCTCCACGCAGCCATCAGTAGCAACATCCTCGTTTCATATTTTCAGGCCGTATTCTTCAATCCTATTACGAACCTGGAGGAAGTGTATGACCTGGGACCGAATACCGTGGGCTACCCGCGCGAGGCGGTGCGTAGGGTAGACCTGACCGTTCAGGAACCCAAACTCACCGTCGTCAAAGAAGTCTGTAACGAGACGCTCTACGGCGTGGGCCCGGCTTGCAGCCACTTCGTAACTCTTGCCGATGACGGTGACGCCTACAGCTCCTATATCTACCGGCTAACGATCGCCAACGAAGCGAGCAGTAACGGCGTCCCGCGCGCTCCGGCCTACGATATCGTCGTAACCGATACCCAGGACGCAAGCGACCTGGCCTACGTCCTCCCGTTTGGAAGCGATGGCCTCGACAATGACGGTGATGGGACAATCGACAGTGCCGATGCTGGCGGAGAGGGTACGATAACTACCGACGACGTGGTGAAGAACGGCGTTCCGGCGACGATCCAGTTCTCGTATACCCATAGCAACGCTCTGCAGAAGATCGACGCGGGGAAATTCGTCACGCTCTACTACCGCGTTGACTTCGACGACAGCGCCGCACCTCTCCAACAGTTCGTCAACACGGTGAACGCTACATATGACAGCCTTGAAGGACCGTCCGGCCACCAGAGCGCCCCGCAGAAGCCGAACGGCGACAAAGGCGGCGCACGCGTGTATGTGACCGCCGACGCCCATGCCACGGTCAAGATCATCCCAGTCTTGACACAGCCGAAGAAGATTGTAGCCGTTTCCAACACACCTTTGAGCGGCGCCAGCCCCCAAGCGGTGTCGGTAGGCGAGGAGGTCAGATACGAACTCACTACATCAATTCCGGTCGCACAACTCCGGAGCTTTATAATCCGCGATGAACTTCCCGTTGGCGTACGGTGCACCGAGGCTCCGGCCGTAAATCTAAGTGCGGCACCGTATTCAGCAGCAGGTTTCGTGCCGGGTGGAACGATCACGCCGACCTGTACTAACAACTTGGTTACATGGAACTTCGGTGATCAGCAGGTAACAAAGGGGACTACCAACAACCGCTACGATCTCAAGATCAATTTCATCGCACGGGTAGAGAACACAGTAAACACCAATACCGGAGGCATGATCCGCAATGGCGGAGCCTCGACCAACGTGTCCGCAGACTACATTGACCAGACAGGGCAGCATGTCGTCCTCACGTACGGAGAGGCTGCCCTGGTAGTGCAGGAACCGAAGATCACTCTTACCAAGGCGTTCTCGGTCCCCAACGGCGATGCGGACGACACCGTTACCGTTACGGTGACAGCCACCAACTCTGGCACGACAACCTCGTACAACCTTCGGGTTTTGGATGACCTTGCTGCCGTCAAGGACTTGACCTATGTGGCAGGAAGTACGGGCGGCACGGATATGCCAGACGTCGTTGATACAACTTCGCTCGGGGCCAATCGCCCGATATTCCGCTGGAACGCATCCAACCCGAAGTACGCTATCGCTCCCGGAGCAGTCCGAACATTCACCTTCAAGGTCAAGGTCGCCAATACAGTACAACCGCTGGAGATCCTGACCAACACCATTCAGGCAAGCTGGCAATCACTTCCGAGCCAGGCAACGGCCCTTAACAGCACCGGAAGCATAGGCGCGGACGGCAGCGACATGGGAATGCGCAATGGCACCTTGCCCAACGCCGGGAACGCCATCAACGATTACGAGACTAACGCCAGCACCTCATTCTTGGTCCCATCCGTACAGGTAACGAAGACTGACCTGTCTCCAGCGGTCCTTCCGGCCATTGGCGCACAGAAACAGTTCCAGATCGAGATACGGCTTCCAGAAGGCTCTACCAAAAATCTTTCTGTCACGGACAACCTGGCTGCGGCAGGCTTAAGTTATTTGCTTTCGAACAATGCCAGCTACGACATCACCTACGAGTTCATCGGCATTACGACCATTAACGGCCAGGCACCCAGCGAGGCGGCCTTCACCTCATTCCCGGCTGACAACTCGACTGGTAACGCGATTTGGAACATCGGTACGGTGATCACCGCAAGTGAGGACGACAGTGTCGTAAACGCGATCAACCCGACTATTCGCATCAAATACTACGCCCGCGTGAATAACGACCTCGTAACCCAGGCAGGGGGGACGCTTTCTAACTCCGCTACCGTCAATTATACGAATGGCGCGACTGGCGCTACGCAGTCGGTGTCCGCATCTACGGCAGCGGTTACCGTTGTGGAACCGAAACTTACGCTCAGTAAGACCGCTGCCAACGTAACGCCGGGCAAACAGCCGGGCGATGTGGCCATGGGCGGCGACATCCTCGAATATCACGTTATCGCGACAAACACCGGAAACTCGACGGCCTTCGACGTCGACATGAAGGACACGCTTCCGGCCGGACTTTCGTGGTATTCGGGCTTCGTTCCTTCGGCAACGATAAATGGTGTACCTGTTCCCGGATTCGTCCCGACACCTGCAGGCCAGCCGAATGGCCCGCTCATCTGGGGGCAGGGGAATGGCGACGGGAGCCTCGATATCCCGGTTGGCCAGACGCTGATACTCACGTACCGTGCTACCGTCGTTATTGCCAATAGCACGATACAAAATGGCGTTGTGGCCGACTGGACCTCTCTCGACGGAGTGAGCCCTCTCGAGCGGACGGGAGCGGGCTGCCCGAATGTCACAGCGCCTAACATTTACTGCGTAGGACCCGTCTCTGCGACCACGCTTGGGGTACAGCCGGTTTTGGTATTCCAGAAAACCTATACGAACGTGACTCCGGGCAAGCAGCCTGGCGCAGTCGTGACCCCTGGCGATACGATCAGGTACCACATCCTGGTCAAGAACATCAGCACGGCCACGGTCAACAATTTCTCCATCACAGACGAACTGGACAGGCTGAATAGTCCGGCGATGTTCGTTCCTGGCTCTCTTAATCTCGTTACCGTGCCTGCGGGTGCCACGACCTCGAACACCAGCCCGACGGGCGGCAGCAAGGGCACAGGACTCGTTGACATCCGTAATCTCAACATCACGGCCGCAGGCGGGGCTTCCGACACGATTACGATCGAGTTCGATGCGAGGCTTGTACCCGTGATCACGAACGGTACGGTCGTTCTGGACCAGGCGCAGATGACGGTATCCGGCATCTTCTTCGGCAACAGCGACGATCCCAATGTGAACGGCGCCGACAATCCGGCGATCCAGGGTGATGAAGACCCAACACGGACCGTTATCTCCTCAGCGCCGGCGTTTCGCATCCAGAAAACGGCGCAGGTCCTCTCTGGGAACCCATCTGTGCTTATGGCAGGCGATACCGTGCGTTACACCATCACGGTGAAGAACATCGGCACCGAGAACGCATCGGGCGTCTCACTCAGAGACCAGATTCCGGCAAATACATCATATGTTGCGAGTAGCACGAAACTTAATGGAACAGCCGTCCTTGATCCCGCACCCGGCACCTCACCGCTTCAAAGCGGCATGCTTCTGCATGCACCCGAGAACGCGACAGCCGGCGCCATGCGCGCAGACGCGACAGCGACGACAACCAATATCGGAACGGTCACATTCGATGTCGTCGTAAGCCCCAGTCTCTTAAATGGCGCGTCCATCTGCAATCAGGGATTCTTAACCGGCTCGGGCCTGGGAAGCGGCCCCTTCCCTGAACAGCCAACCGACAACCCCGCCTCACCTGCTGTAAGTGATCCTACGTGCAGGGTGGTCGGCAACATGCCGCTTCTATACGCACAGAAGACGGTTTCTATTGCCGTCGACAATGGAACTCCGGGGATCGTTGACCCAGGCGATGTGCTCCGCTACACAATAACGGTCACCAATTCCGGGGCGACGCCGGCAACGAACGCCGTTTTGACGGACCTAGTGCCTCAGTATACGACGTATGTCGCTAACTCTGTAACCCTTAACGGCATCGCCGTACCCGATAATGGCGGCTCGCCGCTTATAGGTGGTCTCCCAGTCAGCTCTTCTGACAGGACGCCGCCGCTTCCGGGCACCGGAGCTGGCATATTGTCTCCCGGAGCCACAGCGACCATTACCTTCAGTGTCCAGATCAACGCAGGCGTGGCGTCAGGATCCATCATCAGCAACCAGGGCAGTGTAACGACCACAGAACTCCCGACGCTTTTGACCGACTCGGACGGTAACCCGTCAAACGGTTACCAGCCGACCCTTGTCGTTGTAGGTAACGGCCAGCAGGTAACGATAACCAAACAGGTCGCCGTTGTTGGCGGCGGTGCAGCCAATATCGGCTCAGAGCTCGAATATGTGGTGCAAGTGACCAATATCGGCGCGGTGCCCGCGACCAACGTACTTATAACCGATACCCTGCCTGCCCAGCTTACCTACGTGGCTGGTTCAGCATTACTCAATGGTTCCAACGCCGGGGTCAATGTCGCTGGAGCGGTCATTACGGCGAATTACTCATCGGTCTACGGGAATCTGCCTTCGAACGGAACTGCCGTTCTCAGGTTCCACGCAACTATCACATCGGGTTCAATCGGAACGACGGTGACCAATACCGCACAGGTCACGTGGAACACGCCTGCTCAATCCGCCTCTGCCTCCGCATCAGTTGATATAGGCGGTACGCCTGGAAGCGTCGCAATGAACGGCCGTCTCTGGCATGACGCAAATTTCAACAGTGCGGCCGATAGTGGTGAAAGGATGCTTTCCGGGTGGACGGTTCAGGTCTACCGGAACAGCACCCTTTTAGGTTCCGTGGTAACAGACAGCACCGGATCCTACAGGATAAGCGGCTTAGCGCCCACAACAACGCCTGCCGACCAGTATGAGATTCGGTTCCGCGCACCCGGAGCCACCACGACGACAGCGCTTTTGGGGCGCGCGTCTTCGGTATTCACCAATGGTCTCCAGCGTATCACTGGTATCACGGCCGCCTCGGGCAGCAACCTCCAGAACCTTAATCTGCCTATCGACCCGAACGGTGTGGTCTATAATTCCGTCCTCCGGACGCCCATCGCGGGCGCCACCGTGACCATGCTTCGTGCATCGACGAAGGGCGTGCTTCCTTCTGCCTGTTTCGATGACCCGGCACAGCAGAACCAGGTGACCCTGGCAACGGGCTATTACAAGTTCAACATGAACTTCAGTGACCCGTCCTGCCCATCGGGCGCCGACTACCTTATCCAGGTGACGCCGCCTTCTTCCGGATACGGCCCCATGCCGTCCCGGGTTATTCCGCCGACAACCACCGACGCTACCGCGTCGTTCTCAGTGCCGGGTTGTCCCGGCACGGTCAATGATGCCATTCCAGCGACCTTGACATACTGCGAGGCACAACCATCCGAGTTTGCCCCGGCAACGAGCGTACCCGCCGGCTCGGCAGGGACGAAGTACTACCTGCACTTCACCCTCAGTAACGCAGGCCCGGGGAGCGTGGAACTCTTTGATAACCATGTTGCGGTAGACCCGCCGCTGAACACCGCAGTCTCGATCACGAAGACGGCGTTGCTCCCCAACGTGACTAAAGGCGAAATGGTGCCGTACACGATCACGGTCAAGAATACATTGGGCGCGCCATTCCCGAACGTGACCATCGTCGATACTTTCCCGCCGGGCTTCAAATACGTCAGCGGTTCCGCGCGTTACGACGGCATACCGCTCGAACCAGCGAAGACGACGCGCGACCTTAGCTTTATGAACGTTTCACTCGCAAGCACAGACCAGCACGTGATCAGGCTCTTGCTTATTGCTGGCGCAGGCGTACGGGAAGGGAACTACGTAAATAGCGCGCAGGTAATGAACGGTATTACCGGCGAAGCCGTGTCCGCCGTAGCCACGGCGACGGTAAGGGTCGTTCCCGATCCGACCTTCGACTGCACGGACATCATCGGCAAGGTATTCGACGACGAGAACGCCAACGGCTACCCCGATCCCGGCGAGAAGGGCCTTGCCGGGGTCAGGATCGTCTCCGCGCGCGGGCTCATTGCAACGACTGACAAGTACGGCCGCTTCCATATCACCTGCGCCGCCGTACCCAATGAGGACCGTGGCAGCAACTTCATCTTAAAGCTCGATGACCGGACGCTTCCTACCGGTTACCGCGTCACCACCGAGAACCCCCTTGTCAGGCGCGTGACCCGCGGAAAAGCCATCAAATTCAATTTTGGCGCTGCGCTTCACCGTGTCGTCCGTCTTGACATCGCAGACGGTGTATTCGAACCGGGAACGACTGAGATGCGCGCGCAGTGGAAGTCAAGGATAGAGATGCTGCTTGCCGAAATGCGTAAGGCTCCCTCAATCCTCCGCATCTCGTACCTGGGGGACGTGGAAGACCCGGCAGTTGCAAAAGCCCGTACTGAGGCGGTCAAACGCGAAATTGCTGCACGGTGGGAGCAAGGACTCTATCAACTAACGATCGAGACAGAGGTCTATTGGCGTCGGGGCGGACCTCCCGAAAAAGGTCAATAGGGTCAGCGGCCGATAAAAAATGATTAAACGTATTCATATAATCATTATTTGGTGCATTGTTTTCCCTGGAGCGCAGGCGCACGCGGCCTCTGTTTCTACGCCCGCCGCCCTTGGTCAGGCCGTTGAGAAACAGGCAGGCACTGACGAACCGCGCACCTTATGGGGACAGGGCAAGGACGCTGACAGCAAACAGGGCGACAAAGTCGAAATGAAGAAAGTTATGGAAAAGGTGGTCAAGACCGTTAAGCTTCAGAACGTAGTCCCTCCGATCCACTTTGCATCGGGCGAAGCGGAGATACCTAACGGCTATGTAGAACGGCTTCGCAACATGCTTGACAGCATGAAAGGAAAGGACAACGTCCGTCTGCATTTTGTGGGGCATACGGACAACGCACAGCTATTCGGAGAGGTAAAGCTGAAGTACGGAGACAACTTGACACTGTCCCGGGAACGGGCGGGAGTCACCGCTGAATATTTCCAGAGGGCGCTCCATCTGCCGGCCGAGTCCATCACTTACGAGGGTTTAGGAGAATCTAAGCCAATAGCAAGCAATATAACCGAGCAAGGCAAAGCGCAAAACCGGCGTGTAGAAGTTGAGGTCTGGTACGATGAGATCACCGAGAAGCCTGTGGATAAGGAAGTTGTGATCGCTTCCGAGATGAACCGCATAAAGGTGTGCCGAGTTGAGACTGTTTGCAAAGTTCGCTACAAAGAAGGGCAATCAAAGCGCGCCCGCATCAAAAATCTTGTAGAACCAATTCGCTTCGATGAGGAAACGACGGCCATATCGGATGATTTTGTCTCGAAGGTGCGGCAGGCGCTCATTAACCTGAATAATAAGGAGCGTGTCGTCGTCAAGTTCATCGGGTATACCGATAATTTGCCGATTTCAGGCAGGGCAGAACGAATTTACGGAGACGCGGTGGGTTTGTCAAAAGCACGGGCGCGCCGTGCGGCGCTGGCTGTCCAGGATGCTCTTAAGATCCCTCCGTCGGCGATCGTTGTTGAAGGCAAGGGAGCAGCTAGCCCTATCGCCTCGAACGACACAGAAAAGGGCAGGGCACTCAATCGTCGCATCGAAGTCGAATTCTGGTATGACGACGCCCTGCAGGAACAGTCGGATGAGCCTCAGCTCTGCCCGGAAGCGGCCGGTTCGGAAACCGTGACCCGCGTGTATGATTCTCCGTCAGGCGGTGTCAAACCGATACTATTTGCAGAGGGCAAACCCGTCATTACGGCAGAACAGCTGGAACGTTTGCGGAGCAGCATGGACGAGATCAAAAACAGAGCGAATGTGCGTTTGCGCTTCATCGGCTACACTAATAACGAGCGTCTCGAGCGCCGCACGGCGATGGTGTACCAGGATGATATCGGCCTTTCAACCGCCCGTGCACGCCGGGCAATGGACGCCGTCAAGGACCAACTTAGACTTAAAGAACAGCAGGCGGAGTTCGAGGGTCATGGGTTCGTGCAGTCGGATGACGTGGTAAATACCGGCTTCGTAGAGTCCGATACGGCGCGGGTTGAAGTGCAGGTTGTGTATGACGAACAGATGTCCCTTGACGAAACGGATAGAATGGACATCTCTCGCTTGACCCGCGAGGTCGCCCCGAAAGACCCGCTGGACCTTAACCTCATGCGCATCACGGTGGACGGTAAGCCGGTCGACGATCCGGGAAAGAGCATCGCCGATATCGAGCGGTGTACCGACGTGGCGCTCAGCAAGGCAAATGTGGAGTTCAAGTTCGACAACCTGGAACTGAAACCCCGGCTCGCTGCTACGGCCTGGCCTACGTCCATCCGTTACCAGGATGACCCAAAGACGGAATATCCTGAAAACCTGATGCGGTTCCGCATATACACAAACTACGCGGGATTTATCAAAAGGTCGGAAATCAGGATATTTGACAAAGAGCAGTCGGTAAACGGCATGCCCCTTGCGGTCATTGAGGTAAACAAGGACGGCCGCGCGGAATGGCAACCGACCTTTACAGACTACAAGGCACCCGGACTTGAACTTAAATACGTGCTCCGCGTCTACGATGCCGATAATAATTTCGACGAAACAAAGCCGCTCCCTGTCTGGATCGTCGACCAGCAGGCCACAGACATTACGGAAAAAGACGCAGAGAAGGAACTCTTGGTCGGTTACGGCGAGAACCATTTAGGGACTGAAAACATCCCGAAGAAGGGCGGGACGATAAGGGTTTACGGGAGCGACGTTCCGTCGGAGCATTCGGTGTTCGTTGCCGGGCGCGCAGTACCAGTCGGCGATGAAGGCAAGTTCGTCACCGAAGAGATCCTGCCGTCTGGCCAGCACACCGTCGAAGTGGCGATACTCGATAAATCTGGCAACGGCGACCTGTTCCTGCGAGACCTCGACCTCAAGAAGAACGACTGGTTCTACGTCGGCATCGCCGACCTCACCGTTGCACGGGATAGAACTACCGGCCCGGCGGATATCGTGACCAATGACCAGACCCACTTCAACAATGAACTCAGCACCGACGGCCGGCTGGCCTATTACGTCAATGGTAAGTTCGGAAGTGGGTGGGAATTGACGTCAAGCGCTGACTCGCTCGAAGGGCCGGTAAAGGATATCTTTAAGAACTCGAACAATACGCCCGACTCATTGTTCCGAAGCATCAACCCCCAGTATTTCTATCCGACCTACGGTGACGACAGCACTGTGGAGGATGGAGCGCCGACCTTGGGCAAGTTCTATTTAAAGATGAAGAAGGACGACAACTACGGCCTGTGGGGCAATTTCAAGATAGGCTACAACGACAACGACCTGGCGCAGGTAGACCGCGGACTGTACGGCGCGAATGCCCATTACCAGACGCTTGGCACGACGAGCTTCGGCGAGAAGCGGTTCATGATGGACGGGTTTGCCGCACAGCCCGGCACGGTCGGGACGCGGGACGAGTTTTTG
>Ga0335084_10001420_pt1 | contig 22394 bp, 22 predicted proteins | sample Lox_Sample_44_FD_206721 | JGI IMG/M metagenome (GOLD analysis project Ga0335084, IMG submission 206721) | Soil microbial communities from Loxahatchee National Wildlife Refuge, Florida, United States - Lox_Sample_4.4 | ecosystem: Environmental > Terrestrial > Soil > Wetlands | place: USA...
GCCGGGCACCAACACGATCGAGATCGTCGACCGCATCAAGGCGCTGCTGCCCGCGTTCCGGGCGGAGGTGCCGCCGTCGATCAACATCGACGTCCTCTTCGACCGCTCGGTGCCGATCCGGACCTCAGTCGAAGAGGTCAAGATCACGCTGATCGTCGCGCTCATCCTCGTCGTCCTCGTGATCTTCACGTTCCTGCGCAGCCTCCGGGCGACAACGATCCCGAGCGTCGCGCTGCCGCTGTCGATCGTCGGCACGTTCGCGTTCATGTACCTCCTCGGATACAGCATCGACAACCTGTCGCTGATGGCGCTCACGCTCTGCGTCGGGTTCGTGGTCGACGACGCGATCGTGATGCTCGAGAACATCTCGCGGCACATCGAGGGCGGGAAATCGCCGCTCGAGGCGACCCTCGACGGCTCGCGCGAGATCTCGTTCACCATCCTGTCGATGACGATCTCGCTCGCGGTCGTGTTCCTGCCGGTGCTGTTCATGGGCGGGATCCTCGGGCGCCTCCTGCACGAGTTCGGGGTCACCATCATCATCGCGGTGCTGATCTCCGGGTTCGTGTCGCTGACGCTCACGCCGATGATGTGCGCCCGGGTCCTGCGCCCTCACGACACCGAGCGTCACGGACGCCTGTACCAGCTGAGCGAGCGCGCGTTCGACGCCTGGCGGAACGTGTACGACGTCAGCCTGCGCTGGGTGCTCGCGCGGCCGCGCGCGACGATGGTCGCCTTCCTCGTCGTCGTCGTCGCCACCGGCGTGCTCTTCGCCCGCATCCCAAAGGGGTTCCTGCCGGCCGAGGACGCGGGGCAGCTCTTCTGCTTCATCGAAGCGCCGCAGGACGTCTCGTTCGACGCGATGGCCGAGTACCAGCGGCAGGTCGCCGACATCATCCGCGTCGACCCGAACGTCGAGGCGGTCATGTCGTTCATCGGCGCGTCGAACTTCAACCCGTCGCTCAACGTCGCGCGGATCACGATCACCCTGAAGCCGCGCGCGCAGCGGAAGTCCGCGGAGGAGGTGCTGCGCGAGCTGCGGCCGAAGATCCAGAACGTCGTCGGCGTCCGCACCTTCATGCAGAACGTCCCGGCGATCCGCATCGGCGGGGGACTCACGAAGAGTCCCTATCAGTTCGTGATCCAGGGGCCGAACACCGAAGAGCTGTACAGCGCGATTCCGACCATCGACGCCAAGCTGCGCACGGTGCCGGAGCTGATCGACCTCTCGAGCGACCTGCAGATCGCCCGTCCGCAGGTCAACGTCGAGATCGATCGCGAGAGAGCGGCCGCCCTCGGCGTCAGCCCGCAGCAGATCGAGGCCGCGCTCGGCAACGCCTACGGTGCGCGCCAGGTGTCGAACATCTACACCGCGACCAACCAGTACTGGGTGATCCTCGAGCTCGAGCCGCGCTACCAGACCGATCCGTCGGTGCTCTCGATGCTCTACGTCCGGTCCTCGACCGGCGCGCTGGTCCCGCTCAATGCGGTGGCCAAGCTGACCCACGATCTCGGGCCGCTGAGCGTGAGCCACCTCGGGCAGCTCCCCTCGGTGACGTTCTCGTTCGATCTGCGGCCGGGGGTGTCGCTGTCGGAGGCGATCGACGCCATCCGCAAGGCGACCGCCGAGCTGCAGATTCCGCCGCAGCTCACCACGCAGTTCCAGGGCACGGCGCAGGCGTTCCAGAGCTCGCTGCAGGGGATGGGCATCCTGCTCCTGCTGGCGATCGTCGTGATCTACCTCGTGCTCGGCATCCTGTACGAGAGCTTCATCCACCCGATCACGATCCTCTCGGGGCTGCCGACCGCGGGGCTCGGCGCGCTCGCGACGCTCACCCTCTTCGGGCGCGAGCTCGACATGTACGGCTTCGTCGGCATGCTGATGCTGATCGGCATCGTGAAGAAGAACGCGATCATCATGATCGACTTCGCGATCGAGGCGCAGCGGCGCGAGGGCAAATCGCCGGCCGAGGCGATCTACGAGGCGTGCATCATCCGCTTCCGCCCGATCATGATGACCACCATGGCCGCGCTGATGGGCAGCCTCCCGATCGCGATCGGCTTCGGTGCCGGCGGCGACGCGCGCCAGCCCCTGGGGCTCGCGGTCGTCGGCGGCCTGATGGTCTCGCAGCTGTTGACGCTGTACCTCACCCCGGTCGTGTACCTCTACTTCGAGCACGTCCAGCAGTGGCTTGCGCGCCGGCGCGGCGCGCCGGTGCCGGGCGTCGCGGCGTCCTGAATTTCCGCGCCCCGGCGCGGGCACTTCCCCGCCGCTGCGAGCAGGCGCTTCCCAATGCGAGCCGGAGGAGGTTATAAAGCCGCCTCACCGACTTCGCGCGCGCCGCCATGGCCATCCAGCACCTGAAGCAGGCCTCGAAGACCCCCGAGACCGAGACCGCCGCCGCGCGCGGCATCGTCGCGGACATGCTCGCCGAGATCGAGCGGCGCGGCGAAGCCGCGGTGCGCGAGTACGCCGCGAAGCTCGACGACTGGTGCGGCGACATCCTGGTGCGGCCGGAGGAGGTCGAGCGGCGGACGCGCGACATACCGGCGACGGTCAAGCGCGACATCGAGTTCGCGACCGAGCAGGTGCGCCGGTTCGCGGCTGCGCAACGCGGCTCGATGCGCGAGTTCTCGGTCGAGCTCGCACCGGGGGTGATCGCCGGCCAGCGGCTGATCCCGGTCAACGTCGCCGGCTGCTACGTGCCGACCGGCCGCTACGCGCACATCGCCTCGGCCTACATGAGCATCGCGACTGCGAAGGCGGCGGGCGTCCCCACGGTCATCGCCTGCTCGACGCCCTACCGCGGCGAAGGCATTCACCCGCAGGTGCTCTACGCCATGAAGGTCGCCGGCGCCGACGCGATCATGACCCTCGGCGGGGTGCAGGCGATCGCCGCAATGGCGTACGGTCTCTTCACCGGCAAGCCGGCCGACATCCTCGTCGGGCCCGGCAACAAGTTCGTCGCCGAGGCGAAGCGGATGCTCTTCGGGGCGGTCGGCATCGATGTCTTCGCCGGGCCGTCGGAGATCGCGATCATCGCCGACGACTCCGCCGATCCGGCGATCGTCGCCTCCGACCTCGTCGGCCAGGCCGAGCACGGTCACGAGTCGCCGGCGTGGCTCTTCACCACCTCGCGCGAACTTGGAGAGCGCGTGACGGCGCTCGTGCCGGGACTCGTCGATGCGCTGCCGGCGACCGCACGCGAGGCGGCCGGCGCGGCGTGGCGCGACTACGGCGAGGTCGTGCTCTGCGACACGCGCGAGGAGGTGGCCCAGGTCTCCGACCAGCACGCGCCGGAGCATCTGGAGGTGCACGGGCGCGACCTCGACTGGTGGCTCGCGCGGCTCACCTGCTACGGCTCGCTCTTCCTCGGCGAGGAGACGACGGTCGCGTTCGGCGACAAGACCTCGGGGCCGAACCACATCCTGCCGACGAAGGGCGCGGCGCGCTACTCCGGCGGCCTCTCGGTCCACAAGTTCATCAAGACCGTCACCTGGCAGCGGCTGACGCGCGACGCGAACCGCTCGATCGCACAGGTCACCGCCCGGATCTCGCGCCTCGAAGGGATGGAGGCCCACGCCCGCACTGCCGACCGCCGCCTCGCGAAGTACTTTCCGGGCGAGCCGTTCGAGCGCGGCGCGCCGGTCGAGCAATGACGTCGAATCCGCTGTTCGACCTCGCCGGACGCGTTGCGCTCGTCACCGGCGCCAATTCCGGCATCGGCAAGGCCATCGCGATCGCGCTCGCTGGCGCAGGCGCGGCGGTCGTCCTCGTCGCGCGGCGCGAATCGGAGCTCGACGCGGCCCGGCGCGAGATCGAAGCGGGCGGTGGCCACGCGGCGATTCGGCCGTGCGACCTCACCGATCGGCCGGCGCTCTTCGCGTGCGCCCGGAGCGCCGCACGGCCCTTCGGCGCGCCCGACATCCTGGTTTCAGCGGCCGGCGTCAACATCCGCAAGCCGATGCTCGAGATCACGGAAGCCGACTGGGACGCGACGCTCCGCCTGAATCTCGACGCGCCGTTCTTCCTCGCGCAGCGGCTCGCGCCGGCGATGATCGCGAAGGGCTGGGGGCGCATCATCAACATCGCCTCGCTCCAGTCGGTGCGCGCCTTCGGCAACTCGGGCGCGTACGGCGCCTCGAAGGGCGGCGTGATGCAGCTCACCCGCGCCCAGGCCGAGGCGTGGTCGAAGCACGGCGTCACGGCGAACGCGATCGGGCCGGGTTTCTTCGCGACGCCGCTCACCGCGCCGGTGGCGAACGACCCGCAGCGCTGGCAGGCGATGGCCGACCGGACGTTCATCGGCCGCAACGGCAGGTTCGAGGACCTGCCGGGCATCGCGATCTTCCTCGCGAGCCGTGCCTCCGACTACGTCACCGGCCAGACGATCTTCGTCGACGGCGGGTTCTCGGCGGGCTAGCGTGAAAATCGGTTCTCCTCGTTTTTGGGAGCACGAGGGGCTGTGGCCCCACGTATGGTGAGACGTCATGAAGGCGCTCGTCTACACGCATCCGAACGAGGTCACGTACCGCGACGAGCCCGCGCCGCGGCCCGCCGCCGGCGAGGTGCTGATCCGCGTCGACGCGGTCGGCATCTGCGGCTCGGACATGCACGCCTACCATGGCAAGGACCCACGCCGGAATCCGCCGCTCATCCTCGGTCACGAGCTCGCCGGCGAGATCCTGGAGGGCCCAGGCACGGGCCGCCGCGTCACGGTGAACCCGCTCATCACCTGCGGGTACTGCGACCACTGCGTTCAAGGCCGCGACAACCTCTGCTCGAACCGGACGATGATCGGCATGACGCGCCCCGGCGGATTCGCCGAGTACGTCACCACCGCCGCGGCGAGCGTGATCGAGCTGCCCGACGGGATGTCCGCGCGTGCAGCGGCGCTCACCGAGCCGGCGGCCACGGCGCTGCACGCGCTCAACGTCGCGATGCGCGCCGCGGCACGGCCGGTGCAGGAGAGCTCGGTGCTGGTGATCGGAGCGGGGGCGGTGGGGTTGCTAGCGGCCTTGCTCGTGCGGCGTTACGGTTGCCGCAGCGTTCGCATCGCCGAGACGAACGCGCTGCGGCGCGAATCGGCCGCGCGAGGCAGCGGCCTCGATGCCTACGATCCCGCGGCAGGCGGCGTGGCGCAGAGCAGCATCGACCTCGTCATCGACGCGGTGGGTGCAGCGGCCACCCGCGATGCGGCGCTCGCGGCGGTGAAACCGGGCGGCGTGGTGATGCACATCGGTCTCGCCGACTGGGCTTCGCCGATCGACATGCGCAAGCTCACGCTTGGCGAGATCACGCTTATCGGCACGTACACCTACACGACCGCGGATCTGCGCGCGACCGCGCGTGCGCTGCACGCGGGCGCGTTCGGCGACCTCGCCTGGGTCGAAGAGCGTCCCCTCGCGGAAGGGCCGCGCGCCTTCCGCGATCTCCACGACGGCGCTGCCGCAGCCGCGAAGATCCTGCTTCGCCCGCGATGAGCGACATCGCGTTCGAAGGCGTCACGAAGGTGTTCCGGCGCGACGGGAAGGACTTCGTCACCCTCGAGCGCCTGAGCTTCGGCGTGCGCGAGCGCGAGTTCGTGACCATCGTCGGGCCGTCGGGCTGCGGCAAGACCACCTGCCTGAGGATGGCCGCGGGGCTCGAGTTCCCGACCTCGGGCGCGGTGAAGGTCGGCGGACGCGACGTCACGGCGCCGGGGCCCGACCGTGCCGTCGTGTTCCAGCAGTTCGCGCTCTTCCCGTGGAAGACGGTGACCGAGAACATCGAGTTCGGGCTGCGCGCGAAGGGCATGCCGGCCGAGGAGCGCGCGCCGCGCGTCGCCCGGCACATCGAGCTGATGGGGTTGCAGGGCTACGAGTCGGCGTTTCCGCACCAGCTCTCGGGCGGCATGCAGCAGCGGGTCGCGATCGCGCGGAGCTACGTGCTCGACCCGGACGTCCTCCTCATGGACGAGCCGTTCGGCGCGCTCGACGCGCAGACGCGCACCGTGATGCAGGAGGAGCTGATCAAGCTCTCGCGCGTCAACCCGCGCACGGTGCTCTTCATCACCCACGCGGTCGAGGAGGCGGTCTACCTCGCCGACCGGGTGGTGGTGATGACCCGCCGGCCGGGGCGCATCGGTGAGATCATCGACGTCGGCGCCGTACGCCGCACCGAAGGCTGGGACCGCTACGAGCGCATCGAGGACGTGATGGACCAGGAGTCGTTCGTCCATCTGCGGACACGCATCTGGCGCCTGCTCCGGGAGCAGCAGGCGCCGAACGACCACTGACCGGAAGGAGGAGGACCATGAACAAGACGTTCCGCAGACTCGCGTTCGGTGCCGCGCTCGGGGCGGCCGCCGCCGGCGCGCCGGCGCAGACCGAGATCAAGGTGAGCTACCAGCCGGCGCTCTACTGGTCGCTGCCGTTCTACGTTGCCTCCGAGAAGGGCTGGTGGGGCGAGCTCGGCCTGAAGCCCGTCTTCAGCACCTTCCCCGCGGGCGTGCCGCAGATCGCCGCCTCGGCGTCCAAATCGTGGGACGTCGGCGGCACCGGATCGGTGCCGGCGGTGCTCGGCGCAGCGCGCTACAACCTGCTCACGATCGGTCTCACCAACGACGAATCGGTCGGCAACGCCCTCATGGCGAGCGGTGCGAAGGCCGACGGCTTCGTCAAGAATCCGCAGTCGATCAAGGGCCAGACGATCGTGCTGACGGCGAACTCGACCGGCGACTACGCGGTGCAGTCGTGCCTCGCGAAGTGGGGTCTCAAGAAGGCCGACGTGACGGTCAAGAGCATGGGCCAGGCGGAGATCATCTCCGCGATGTCGTCCAACAACGCCGACCTCGGCGGGCTCTGGGCGCCGAACATCTACACGCTCGAGGAGAAAGCGGGGGCGAAGGTGATCTGCTCCGGCAAGGACGCCGGCGCGATCGTCCCCGGCGCGCTCGTCGTGCGCGCGGACTACGCCAAGGAGCAGCCGCAGAACGTCGCGCGCTTCCTCGCGGTGTATCTGCGCACCTGGCGCTGGATGAATGCGCACCAGCCCGAGGCGATCGCGATGATGAAGAAGTTCTACGAGATCGGCGGCGTGACGATCTCGGAAGCCTCGATGAAGAAGGAGTTCGACACGCGGCCGGTGTACGACCTCGCCGGGCAGCTGAAGATCATGAGCCGCGCCGCTGGTCCGTCGGAGGTCGACAAATGGATGACGCAGATCGCGGACTTCATGAAGTCGACCGGGACGCTCGCCGATCCGCCGCCCGCCTCGCGCTACATCACCGACGACTTCATGAAGATGGTCGAGGCCGATCCGAAGCTGAAGGCGTTCGCGAACAACCCGAACTGAAATTGAAACGGGCGCCGCAGGCGGCTGGCTTCGGGGAGCACGCGGGGGCTTGCCCCCTCGTGTCGTGAGTCGACCCGTGCCGGAAGGCCCGGCCGGCGGGTTCCGGCTCGCGGTCGGCGCGGCGACGCTCGCCGCGCTGGCCGCGCTCTGGTACCTCGCCACGACCGCGACGCAGCTGATCCCGGGCGTCTATTTCCCGACGCCCGCCGAGGTCGGGCAAGCGGCGCGCCAGATCACCTTCACCGGTTACGCCGACGGCAAGCTCTACCAGCACCTCGTCCACAGCTCGTATCTCGTGCTCCTCGGCTTCGTCGCCGCGGTGTCGGTCGGGGTGCCGCTCGGCATGCTGATGGGCTGGAGCCGCCGCGCCGAGGCGCTCGTCAACCCGACGTTCCTGCTGGTGCGTCCGATTCCGCCGCTCGCGTGGATCCCGCTCGCGATCGTGTGGCTCGGGCTCGGCGATGCGGCCAAGGTGCTCGTGATCTGGTTCGCGGCGTTCGTTCCGGCCGTGATCAACAGCTACGCCGGCGTCCGCTCGATCGAGCCGCATCTCATCGAGGCCGCGCGCTCGCTCGGCGCGACGCGATGGATGCTCGCGCGCGAGGTGCTGTTCCCGGGCGCGCTGCCGCTCGTCTTCACCGGCCTCCGGCTCTCGCTCCAGGCGTGCTGGACGACGCTCGTCGCGGGCGAGCTGATCGGCGCGATCCTGGGACTTGGCCACGTCCTCTACCAGGCCGGCCTCGATCTGTTCCCGGCGATGATCCTCGTCGGGATGGTTTCGGTCGCCGTCGCTGGCGCTCTGATGACCGCTGCGCTCGGCTGGCTCGAGGGGCGCGCAATGCCATGGCGCGCATCCTGAGGAGAAACACGATGCCGAATGCGGCGTCCCTCGCGAATTTGGCGTGTCCGAGGGGCTGTGGTCTCTCGGTTCGTGGCAACTGGAGGCGGCGATGGGCTCGGCGCTGTCGCGACGGGAATTCATCGCGCTGACCGCGGCGGGATTCGCCGGCTTCTTCGGTCTGTGGGCGCTCGTCGCGGCGAGCGGGCTCGTGCCCGCGCTCTTCCTGCCGACCCCCGCGGCGGTGGCGCGCAAATTCGCGGAGCTCACGCAACAGCCGTTCGTCGGCTACACGCTGCAGCACCACCTCGCCTCCTCGTTCGGCCGGTTTGCGCTCGGGTTTGCGCTCGCGGTCATGATCGGCATCCCGCTCGGCCTCGCGATGGGCTGGTTTCGCTGGCTCGACGGGATCGTGTCGCCGCTCTTCGACGCGCTGCGCTTCGTCGCGCCGATCGCTTGGGTGCCGTTTGCGGCGCTGTGGTTCGGCACCGGCATCGGCGGCCCGGTGCTGGTGATCTTCGCCGGCGCCTTTCCGCCGTGCGTGATCAACGCCTATCGCGGCGCCCGATACGTCGACCGCCGGCTGGTGGAGGCGGCGCAGACCCTGGGGGCAAGCAACTGGTTGATCCTCACCGAGGTGCTGCTGCCCGCCTCGGTGCCGTCGCTCGTCGCCGGCGTGCGCGTCAGCGCCGGGCTCGGCTGGCAATCCCTCATCGGCGCGGAACTGATTGTCGCCTCGAGCGGCATCGGCTACCTGATCGTCAAGGGCCAGAGCAACATCAGCACCGCGATCGTGATGTCGGGAATGATCGCGATCGGGATCGTCGGCTTCGCCATCGACGCCGCCCTCAGGCGGCTCGAGGCCTCGATCCACCGCGGGCGCGGGCGGAGCTAGACTCACCCAAGGAGGAAGCCGTGCAGATCACCGCCGCTGTTATGCCCGAGCGCTCCGGTCGCTGGTCGCTCGAGCGGCTCGAGCTCGTCGACCCCGCGCCGCACGAGGTGATCGTGCGGGTCGTCGCGAGCGGCATCTGCCAGACGGACGTGCACGCGCGGGACGGCTTCTTTCCGCTACCGTGGCCGGCGGTGTACGGCCACGAGGGCGCGGGCGTCGTCGAGCGCGTCGGGTCGGCGGTGACCGAGGTCGCCGCGGGAGACCACGTGATCATGGCGAATCCGTCGTGCGGCGAATGCGCGAACTGCCGCGAAGGCTACGAGGCTTACTGCGTACGCAGCCGCCAGCTCAAGTCCTGCGGCGTGCGCGCCGACGGATCGGTGGCGCTGCGCCGGGGCGAGACCCCGATCCACGGCTCCTTCTTTCAACAGTCGTCGTTCTCGACGTTCTCGCTCGCGACCGAGCGTAACGTGATCAAGGCGCCGCGCGATGCGCCGCTCGACATCCTTGCCGCCTTTCCCTGCGGCGTAAACACCGGTGCGGGCGCGGTGATGAACGTGCTCAGGCCGCGCGCCGGCGATTCGTTCGCGGTGTTCGGCGCCGGGACGGTCGGTCTCGCCGGCCTGATGGCAGCGAAGGTCGCGCTCTGCGATCCGATCGTCGCGGTCGATGTCTTCGAGAACCGGCTCGCGCTCGCGCGCGAGCTCGGCGCGACCCACGTCGTCGATGCGCGTCGTGCCGACGCCGCCGCGGAAGTGCGACGCATCGCCGGTGGCGCCGGCGTGAGGTTCAGCCTCGAAGCGGCAGGCGTGCCCGCAGCGCTACGCACTGCGGTCGATGCGCTCGCGCCGCGCGGGACCTGCTGCCTCGTCGGCAGTGCGCGGGACGGCGTCGAGGTTGCGCTGGAGATGCGAACGCTGCAGCAGGGTCGCGTGGTCCGCGGCTGCATCCAGGGCGAGAGCGTAGTGAAGGAGTTCCTGCCGCGGCTTGTCGAGCTGTACCGCGCAGGACGGCTACCGGTCGAGCGCCTCGTGCGGCACTACGACTTCGCGGCGATCAACGACGCGGTCGCCGACATGCTCGCGGGCGCGACGATCAAGGCGGTGCTGCGGATCGGCGGCGCGTGAGCGGAGGCGCGCGCTAGACGCCTCGCTTCACCCGTTGCCACTCCCGTTTGAGGATCGCCTGGGCGAGGCGCGTGATGGTCTCAACGTCGGCCTCGGTCTGCGCCTCGTGCCCGGTCGCGGCCTTGAGGCGCTGCAACGCGACGTCGATCGCCCGGCGAAGTTCCTCGTGATCCGCCTCGAGCGGATTGAGCAGCAGCCGGATCTTCGCCTGCACCAGGACGAGCCGCTCGACCTTGTCGAGCAGCTCGCCGCGCGCGGAGATCGGCCCGAGGCCTCCTTGCCATTCCGCCTTCCAGGTCGCCCGGATGACCGAGGCTGCGGCGAGGATCGAGATCCATTCGGAGAGCATGTCCCGCACCGTCTCGATCCACTTCTGCCGGTTTGCCGAGAGGACATTGGCGTTGAACTGGCGCCGCGCGACGGCAAGCGTGACGATCGGCCCGGCGATCGAGGCGACCGAGCGCCGTGCAGGCAGAGACGAGGCTCAGGATCAGCGGATCCACGAGGCCGCTAACCGGCAGTCAGCGTGCCTTGGCTCGCAGGGCCCGCCCCGCCTTGCGCAGATCGTTGGGCTTCACCCAGAGAATGGCGCCCCACCGCCCCTTGCCCGCGGACAGGCCGTCGACTGCGGTCACGTTGACCCGGGCGTCGGCCAGCTTCTTCAGATTGTCGGCGAGCGCGCCCGGCCGGTCGTCGCCCTGGATGAGGAATCCGGTCTTCTTGGGGTTGAACTTGAGCCCGGCCTTCCGCGCGGCGGCGTTGAACTTGCGCGTGTCGTCGGGCACGACGTCGATCTGCGCGCGGCGGCCGCGCGGGAAGCCGGTGCAGGCGAGCAGGTTCACGCCCGAGCTCACCAGCGTCGAGAGCACCCGGAAGGTCTGTCCCGGCGTGTTCGCGACCCGCGTCGAGAAGTAGTCTACTTTACGGATCGTGTCGGCCATGGCGGCTCCTCGTGGTCGGCTGCTCGCGGGCATTCTAGCGCTGGGCTTCGAGCCGGCCTGCGCTGACCGCGGACGTCAGGAACGACTGACCGCCGACAGCGCCGGCGGGGCGGGGCCCGAATTCGAGAACAAGTGCACGTTCCCGCCGGCTCGCGGGGGCTGGCATCCGGCTTGCATGGGATGGCGGACGATTCTCAGCATCCCCGACCATGGAAGCCATCATCCGCACCGCCTTTCAGCCGATCATGAGCGACCGGGGCAACGTGGTCGCCTACGAGGCGCTGCTGCGCTTCCGCGAGGGTCTCGACAAGCCCGACTCCCGCGAGGTGATGATCCGGCGCTGGGAGGATTGCGGCTACATCAGCACGATCGACGTCTCGGTGCTCAAGCAGGCGAGCGCCGCGCTCGGCATGCTCCACAATTCGCTGCTGGTGAGCGTGAACGTGTCGATGGTCACGCTGAGCACCGATCGCGACCGGTACCTGCGCCACCTCGACAGCCTCGGGGACAAGGCGAAGAAGCTGATCGTCGAGGTGACCAATACCGCGTCTGAGAGCGATCCCACGGTTCTCTTGAAGTTCGCGCGCGAGTGCGCGGCACGGAACGTGCGTCTCGCGCTCGACGATTTCGTCCCCGACCGGCCGAAGGCGATGGAGACGGTGCTCCAGCTCATTCGGCCGAAGCTCATCAAGCTCGACCGCAAAGCGGTGTCGGTAGCGTTTCAAACCGTCCAGGACGGCCAGATTCGCGAGCTGGTCAAGGCCGCGGCCGCGGTCAATTCGCGCGTCGTCGCGCAGGGCATCGACAGCCAGGAGAAACTCGACTGGGCGTTCGGGCTCGGCGTGCGCTACTTCCAGGGCTTCCTCGTCGGGCATCCGCGCCAGCTCCCGCTGCTCGACACGCAGGCCTCGTTCCGCGACATCGAAGACTCGGTGATGCCCGAGGAGATCGCGGCCTGAAGCTTTCCCCTCCCGGCCGGGAGAGGCCCACCTAGACGTTACACTCGACGGTCCCGCACGAGAGGACCGCCGGAATGGAATGGCTTACCGACCCGCAGGCGTGGATCGCGCTCGCGACGCTCACCGCGCTCGAGATCGTCCTCGGCATCGACAACATCATCTTCATCTCGATCCTGGTCGGGCGGCTGCCCGAGCGCCAGCGGAACCGGGCGCGCCGGCTGGGCCTCGGTCTTGCGATGATCATGCGGATCGCGCTGCTCCTCTCGCTCGCCTGGATCATGACCCTTACCGCGCCGCTCTTCAGCGTGGCTGCGAAGGAGATCTCCGGGCGCGACCTCATCCTCCTCGGCGGCGGGCTGTTCCTGCTCTGGAAGAGCGTGCACGAGATCCACAACGCGCTCGAGGGCGAGGACGAGGAGCACGGGGGCGGGGCGTCAGCGACCTTCGCCGGCGTGCTCGCGCAGATCGCGATCATCGATATCGTGTTCTCGCTCGACTCGGTGATCACCGCGGTCGGCATGGCGGAGTACGTCGAGGTGATGGTCGTCGCGATCGTGCTGGCGGTGGGCGTGATGATGTTCGCCGCCCGCCCGATCGGCGAGTTCGTCGACCGGCACCCGACGATCAAGATGCTCGCACTCTCGTTCCTGATCCTGATCGGCTTCGCCCTCATCGGCGAGGGCCTCGACTTCCACGTCCCGAAGGGCTACATCTACTTCGCGATGGCGTTCTCGATCGGGGTCGAGCTGCTCAACATGCGGATGCGCGCCGCGGCGGCGAAGCGGCGCGCCGCAGCGGGGCCGGTCAGGCTCCGCAAAACGGTGCGGGAATAGGCCGGGACGGGCGGCCGGGAGGGCCTTGGGGCGGGTGCCACCCCGGTCCGCGGCTGGGAACGGGCGCCTCGTCACGCTAGAATAGCGCCCGAAATCAAGCGCCTTCCACCATGCAGCTCTTCACCGTCGGCCTCAACTACCAGAGCGCGCCGCTCGCGATCCGCGAGAAGGTCGCGTTCAACGCCGACGGCCTGCGCGCCGCACTCGGCGCGGTAGTGAAGGCGCGGCCGGCCGAAGAGACCGCGATCCTCTCGACCTGTAACCGTACCGAGCTCTACTGCGCCGCCGGCGAGCCGACTCAGGCGCTCGCCTGGCTCGTGGGTTATCAGCAGCTCGACCCGCACGACCTCAGGCCCTACGTCTACACCCTGCCGCGCGAGGAGGCGGTGCGCCACGCGTTCCGCGTCGCCGCCGGCCTCGACTCGATGGTGCTCGGCGAGCCGCAGATCCTCGGCCAGATGAAGGACGCGGTGCGCCTCGCCGAGGAGGCGGGCACCCTCGGTGCAACGCTCTCGCGGCTCTTCCAGCGCTCGTTCGCGGTCGCCAAGGAGGTGCGGACCAACACCGGCATCGGCGCGAGCGTCGTGTCGATGGCCGCCGCGGCGGTGAAGCTCGCCGGGCGGATCTTCCCGTCGCTGCGCGAGACCAACGTGCTGCTGATCGGCGCCGGCGAGATGATCGAGCTCTGCGCGACGCACTTCGCCGCGCAGCAGCCGCGCGCAATCACGGTCGCGAACCGCACGCTCGAGCGCGCGGAGCACCTCGCACACCGCTTCAGCGCCCGGGCGATCGAGCTCCGCGAGCTGCCCGACCGTCTGCACGAGCACGACATCGTCGTCTCCTGCACCGCGAGCTCGCTGCCGATCCTCGGCAAGGGGACGATGGAACGCATCATCAAGGCCCGGCGCCACGCCCCGGTGTTCATGGTCGACCTCGCGGTGCCGCGCGACATCGAGCCGGAGGTGGGCGAGCTCGACGATGTCTACCTCTACACCGTCGACGACCTCGGCGACATCGTGCGCGCCGGCCACGACGAGCGCGCCTCGCACGTCGCGCAGGCCGAGGCGATCATCGACAGCCAGGTCGGCTCGTTCCTGCACTGGATGGACGGCCGCGAGCTCGTCCCGACGATCCGCGCGCTGCGCGACAGCGGCGAAGCGGCGCGACAGCACGAGCTCGAGCGGGCGCTGCGCGCGCTCGCGCGCGGCGAGGACCCGAAGGCGGTGCTCGAGGCGCTCTCGCACGGCCTCACCAACAAGCTGCTGCACGCGCCGACCCAGGCGCTGAACGAGGTCCCGGCCGCCGAGCGCGCGAGCCTGCGCGAGCTCGTTGCCCGGCTCTACAGCCTGCGCTCCGGGCGTTAGCTCGGGCACCCGCGCCCGGACGGCAGACCGCCGCCATGAAGCCTTCCATTGCGACCAAGCTCGACCAGCTCGCACGCCGGCTCGAGGAGCTGAACGGCCTCGTTTCGTCCGAAGACGCCACCCGCGATCTCAACGAGTACCGGCGCCTGACGCGCGAGCTCGCCGAGATCACGCCGGTCGTGGCGCGCTACCGCGCCTACCGCGCGGCCGAGGCCGACCTCGCCGCCGCGAACGAGATGGCGGGCGACCCGGAGATGAAAGCCTTCGGCGGAGCCGAGGCGAGGAGCGCGAAGGAGCAGATGGCCGCGCTCGAGGACGAGCTCCAGCGCCTGCTGCTGCCGCGCGACCCGAACGACGAGCGCAACATCTTCGTCGAGATCCGCGCCGGCACCGGCGGCGACGAGTCGGCGCTCTTCGCCGGCGACCTCTTCCGGATGTACTCGCGCTACGCCGAGCGGAAGGGCTGGGGCGTGGAGGTGCTGTCCTCGAGCCCGTCCGACCTCGGGGGGTTCAAGGAGGTGATCGCGCGCATCGTCGGGAACGGCGCGTACTCGAAGCTCAAGTTCGAGTCGGGCGGCCACCGGGTGCAGCGGGTGCCCGCGACCGAGACGCAGGGGCGCATCCACACCTCGGCCGCGACGGTCGCGGTGATGCCCGAGGCGGACGAGGTCGGCGACGTCGAGCTGAACCCGGCCGACATCAAGGTCGACACCTTCCGCGCGTCCGGCGCCGGCGGGCAGCACGTCAACAAGACCGACTCGGCGGTGCGCATGACGCACCTTCCGACCGGGATCGTGGTCGAGTGCCAGGACGACCGCTCGCAGCACAAGAACCGCGCGCGGGCGATGGCGCTGCTCGCCGCGCGCATCAAGGACGTGAAGGAGCGCGAGCAGCGGGCGAAGGAGGCGGCGACGCGGAAATCGCTCGTCGGGTCGGGCGACCGGTCCGACCGCGTGCGCACCTACAACTTCCCCCAGGGCCGGGTCACCGACCACCGGATCAAGCTCGATCTCTACCGGATCGCCGCGATCATGGACGGCGATCTCGACGAGATCGTCGATGCGCTCGCCGCCGAGCACCAGGCCGAGCAGCTGGCGGCGCTCGGCGAAAGCGCCGCCGCTTGAGCCTCACGATCGCCGCGCTGCTTGCCTCGAGCGGGCTGCCGCCGCTCGAGGCGCAGGTGCTCGCGGCCCACGCGCTCGGGCTCTCGCGGGCGCGGCTCCTCGCCGCGTCCCAGCGGACGCTCGACGCCGAGAGCGTGCGCGGGGTCGAGCGCCTGTTCCTCCTCCGCCGCGCCGGCGAGCCGGTCGCCTACCTCACCGGCGAGCGCGAGTTCCACGGGCTCTCGCTGAAGGTGACCTCCGACGTGCTGATCCCCCGCCCGGAGACCGAGCGCCTCGTCGACCTCGCGCTCGAGCGCCTGCCGAACCGCGCCGGCCGCGTGCTCGACCTCGGCACCGGGTCCGGGGCGATCGCGGTCGCGATCGCGCACGCGGCACCCGACGCGGAGGTGATCGCGGTCGACGCTTCGCGCGCGGCGCTCGCCGTCGCGCGCGAGAACGCACGACGCCACGCCGCGGCGATCCGGTTCGTGGAAGGGGAATGGTTCGCCGGGGTCGCGGGCGAACGCTTTGACCTCGTGGTTTCGAACCCGCCCTACGTCGCCGCCGGCGACGCGCATCTCGGCGAGGGCGACCTCCGGTTCGAGCCGCGCACCGCGCTCGTCGCCGGGCCCGACGGGCTGGACGCGATCCGCGCGATCGTCGCCGGCGCGAAAGCGCACCTCGTGCCCGGCGGGTGGCTCCTCTTCGAGCACGGGTTCGACCAGGCCGAGCGCTGCCGGAGCCTGCTCGGGATCTACGGCTACGCCGCGGTCTCGAACTGGCCGGACCTCGCCGGGATCACGCGCGTCGCCGGGGGACGCGCCCCGTGAGCGCGCGCGTGCCCGCGCCGCGCAGCAGGTGCTTGAGCGCGGCGAGATCGCCCGCCGCCGCCCGCGACGCGCGCCGCTCCATCGCCCGGTAGCGGGTAAGGACCTCCGCGCCGAGCGGCGTGAGGTCCGCACCGCCGCCCGACTGTCCGCCCTTGGCGGCGGCGACGAGCGGCGTCCGGAAGCACCGGTTCATCGTGTCGACCAGCAGCCAGGCCCGCTTGTAGCTCATCCCCAGGCGCGCCGCGGCGGCCGAGATCGAGCCGGTCGCGGCGATGCCTTCCAGCAGGTCGGCCTTGCCCGGCCCGATCGCGATGTCGCGCTCGAGCACGACGCGCAGCCGCAGGCCGAGGGTAACGTTGGCGGGCTTCATCCCCGGGGATTCTAGCGTGAGGCGGAAGCCGGCCGGAATGCGATTGTTCTGCCCCAACCCGCGATGCGATATAGTCGGCAAGCTATAACGCAGGAGGGCCCTTGTGCCGGCGCATCGAGCCTCGTTCGCCATCTTCGCCGTTCTCGCCTGCCTCGCAACGCCCGCGGCGCTCGCGCAAGGCCCGCCACCGGTCACGGTGTTCGCGGCCGCGAGCCTGAAGAATGCCCTCGACGAAGCGGTCAGTATGCACGAGCGGCAGCGCGGGACCAGGGTGGTCGTGTCGTACGGGGCGAGCTCGGCGCTCGCGCGGCAGATCGAGGCCGGCGCGCCGGCCGACGTCTTCATCTCGGCGGATCTCGATTGGATGGATTACCTGCAGTCCCGGCAGCTGGTCAAGCCGGGGACGCGCATCAACCTCCTCGGCAACAGGCTCGTGCTGATCGCGCCCGCCGGGAGCCAGACGAGCTTCCCGATCGATCGGAGCATGCCGCTCGCGCGAACCCTTGGCGATGGACGGCTCGCGATGGCCGACCCGGACTCCGTGCCGGCCGGGAAGTACGGCAAGGCGGCGCTGGAAGCGCTTGGCGCGTGGGCGGGCGTGGCGTCGCGCGTGGCGCGCGCCGAGAACGTCCGCGCGGCGCTTGCGCTCGTCGCGCGCGGCGAGTGTCCCCTTGGCATCGTGTACGCGACCGATGCCGCCGTGGAGCCGAAAGTGCGGGTGGTGGGGACCTTCCCCGCGGGGACGCATCCCGCCATCGTGTATCCTGCCGCCATCACGACGGCCGCCGGGAGCGCCGAGGCAGCGAGCCTGCTGCGGTTCCTCGGGTCGACCGCGGCGAAGCCGGTGTTCGAGAAGTTCGGATTCACCGTTCTCGAGTAACGCATGCCCGGGCTGACGCCGGAAGAATGGGAAGCGATCCGGCTCAGCCTCCGGGTCTCGCTCTCGGGCGTCGCCGCGAGCCTGCCGCTCGGGGTGGCGGTGGCGATGCTCCTTGCGCGTGCCCGGTTCCCGGGCAAGAGCGTGTTCGACGCCGTCGTGCATCTCCCGCTCGTGCTGCCGCCGGTGGTGGTCGGTTATTTCCTCCTGCTCGTCCTCGGACGCAAGGGACCGATCGGCGGCTGGCTCGAGAGCGCCTTCGGCGTCGTCGTGGCGTTCCGCTGGACGGGCGCCGCGATCGCCGCGGCGGTGATGGGGTTCCCGCTGATGGTGCGCGCCATGCGCCTCTCGATCGAGGCGATCGACACCCGCATCGAGTCGGCCGCCGCGACGCTCGGCGCGAACCCGGCCTGGGTCTTCGCGACCGTGACGCTGCCGCTCATGCTGCCCGGGATCGTCACCGGGGCGCTGCTCTCCTTCGCCCGGAGTCTCGGCGAGTTCGGCGCCACGATCACCTTCGTGTCGAACATCCCCGGCGAGACGCGCACCCTGCCGATCGCGATCTACACGTACACGCAGGTGCCCGGCGGCGACCTCCAGGCGCTGCGGCTGTCCTTCATCGCCGTGGTGCTGTCGCTCGGCGCGCTGCTCGCCTCGGAGCTCCTGGTGCGGCGCGCGACGGCGCGCGCGGCGGGCCGCGATGCTTGAAGTCGACGTCCGGCACCGGCAGGGCGGCTTTCGCCTGGAGGCGTCGTTCGCGTCCGATGTCGCGGTGACCGCCTTGTTCGGCAGGTCCGGGGCGGGCAAGACGACGCTCGTGAACGTGATCGCCGGCCTGGTCCGGCCCGACGAAGGGCGCGTCCTCGTGAACGGCCGGGTGCTAGTCGATACGGCCCGCCGCGTGTGGGTTCCCGCTCAGCGGCGGCGCGTAGGCTACGTCTTCCAGGAGGGCCGGCTCTTTCCGCATCTCACGGTACGGCAGAATCTCCTCTACGGCCGATTCTTCACGGCAGCCGAAGATCGCTACGCGGTGCTCGACCAGGTGATCAGCCTGCTCGACATCGCACCGCTCCTCGAGCGCCGGCCGGCCGCGCTGTCGGGCGGTGAGAAACAGCGCGTCGCCATCGGGCGCGCGCTCCTCGCGAGCCCGCGGATCCTGCTGCTCGATGAGCCGCTCGCGTCGCTCGACGCCGGCCGCAAGAGCGAAATCCTGTTCTACGTCGAGCGGCTGCGCGACGAGCTGCGGATCCCCATGGTCTACGTGACGCACGAGATCGAGGAGATCGTGCGGCTCGCCGAGCGGATGGTGCTGATGTCGGACGGCCGTTCGGTTGCGTGCGGCCCGGTCCCGGAGATCATGGCGCGGCTCGACCTCAGGCCGATGACCGGACGATTCGAGGGCGGGGCGGTGCTCGATACGGTCGTCGCCGCGCACGACCTCGACTACGGGATCACCACGCTCGCCTTCCCGGGCGGCGAGCTGGAATGCACCGGCGTCGACGCGCTGCCCGGCGAGCGGGTTCGCGTGCGCATCCGCGCGCGGGACGTGTCGATCGCGCTCGAACGTCCGGCGGGAATCAGCGTGCGCAACGTGCTCGCCGGCCGTATCGCCGAGATCGGCGCGCCGCGCGGCCCCGAGGTCGACGTCCGGATCGAGGTCGGCCAGGTGTCGCTGCTCGCCCGCCTGACCCGCCGCTCGGCCGAGGAACTCGGGCTCGCCCCGGGCCGGCCGGCGTATGCGCTCGTGAAGTCGGTGGCACTCGACCACCGGAGCGTGGGCTACGCGTGACGGCGGCGGTGGCGGATGCTACAATCCCAACCATTCCAGTCAGGTATTTCGAGGGCACGCACATGGACGTCCAGAACACGATCAAGCAGCAGGTCACCAGCCATCCTGTGGCGCTGTACATGAAGGGCACGCCGCAATTCCCGCAGTGCGGCTTCTCCGCGACCGCGGTTCAGATCCTCTACGCCTGTGGCGTGAAGGACTTCTTCAGCGTGAACGTGCTCGAGGAGCCGGAGATCCGCCAGGGGATCAAGGCGTACGCGAACTGGCCGACGATCCCCCAGCTCTACGTCGACGGCGAGTTCGTCGGGGGATCGGACATCCTGCGCGAGATGTATCAGTCGGGCGAGTTGCAGAAGCTGCTCGCCGCGAAGCAGACCGCGTAAGACGCTTCGAATCCGGGGCCCGCACGGGCAGACCGTGCGGGCTTTTGCCTTCTCATAGCGGGAAGATCAGGCACGTCTCCGTGCCGTGCGCGTACAGCCTCCCGCTCTCGTCGACCAGCCGGCCCTCCGACGTCGCGATCGTCCGCCCGGTGCTGATCACCTTGCCCTCGGCCCGCAACGGGCCGCTATCCGGCATTACCGGCCGGACGAGGTTCAGCTTGAACTCCACCGTCGTGTAACCCTGCCCGGCGGGGACCGTGGTGTGCACCGCGCACGCCATGCACGAATCGAGGAGCGTCGCCGTCCAGCCGCCGTGGATGGACCCGATGGGATTGAAGAACGCCGGCTTCGGCGTGCCCTGAAAGACCGCCCGGCCGCGCTCGACCTCGATCAGGTAGAAGTTCAGCGTATCGGTGATCGGCGGGCGCGGCACGCGGCCCTCGACCATGCCCCGGAGGAGGTCGAGGCCCGACTGGGCGCGCAGCGTCTCGACTGTGCTCACGTCCGGCCCGGTGAACCGGGCGAGCGCCGCCTGCATTTCGGATTCCCAGTCGCCCGCCGCCATTGCCGCCTCGTCCGCTCGAAATCGAAGGGGCCAAGATTGCCAGAGTTCCGGCCGTAGGGGATGCGTCGACGACGTAGACAACGTAGACACCAGCGTCCGGTTACCGCCGTGAGCAAAGCAGAATCTCTGGTGCACGAGGGGAACGACGACGTTCGCATCACCCAGTGGCGGCCGCGCCCGGAACGACGGCTGCCGGTTATCCGAGCGGCAGCTACACTAGCCCGGATCCTCGATGAAACATTCCGGACCTGCCCGCATGAATTTCGGCTTCAGCATCCCGACGCGTGGCCCGCTCGCGACCCGGGAAGGCGTGCTCGCGCTCGCCGAGCGCGGAGAGGAGCTCGGTTTCGCCTACCTCGCGCTGTCGGACCACATCGTGATCCCGCGCAATATCGCATCGCCCTATCCCTACAACGCCGAGCGCAAGATGGTGGGCGCTGCGGACGGAGACTGTCTGGAGCAGCTCGCGCTGCTCGCCTTTCTCGCTGCCGCCACCCGCAAGATTCGCCTGCTGACCTCGGTGATGGTCGTCCCGCATCGGCCACCGGTGTTTACGGCCAAGGCGCTGGCCACCATCGACGTGCTGTCGCAGGGACGCGTGGTGGTGGGTATCGGCGCCGGCTGGCTGGATGAGGAGTTCCAGGCGGTGGGTGCGCCACCGTTCTCCGAGCGCGGCAAGGTCACCGACGAGTACCTGCGTGCGTTCAAAACGCTATGGACGGAGGACGATCCGCGCTTCGAGGGCCGCTATGCTCGCTTCGCCGACATCAGCTTCCTGCCGAAGCCGGTGCAAAAGCCGCACCCGCCATTGTGGATCGGCGGCGAGAGCCCGGCGGCGCTGCGCCGGGTGGTGGCGCTGGGGGATGCCTGGTATCCGATCGGCTCCAATCCGCAATATCCCCTCGATACGGTGGAGCGCTATACGCAAGCGATCGCCGGCTTGCGCGAGGAAGCCAAACGCGCACAGCGCGACCCGGACGGCATCGCCCTCGCCTACTGGGCCGCTTGGTACAAGGAGGGCCAGACGCTCAAGCTCGTCGACGGACAACGGCGCGTGTTCACGGGCAGCGACGGCGACGTTGCACGCGACATCGCTGCGTTCCGTGCGCTGGGGGTGAACGACCTGTTGTTCAACTTCGGCCGGTCGACACTCGCCGAGTCGCTCTCCGCGATGGAGCGCTTCATGGCCGAAGTAGTGCCGCTGGTGCCGAAGAGCTGACCGGGTCGTTTTGGGCCGCTTCGAAGAGACTCGCCCGTCCGGGTTGAGTCGGAAGCGGCCTTGACGCGCTCCTGACGCCGCATGTGCCTACGCGGCGAGCAGCCGCTCCATCGCCCCCTCGGCCTGTGAGCGATATCCCCCGCCGAACAGGTTGAGGTGGTTGAGCACGTGATAGAGGTTGTAGAGCACGCGCCGGAGCGGGTAGCCTTCGTCGATCGGCCGCACCTCCCGGTAGCCCTCGTAGAAGCTCTCGGGGAAGCCGCCGAAGAGCTCGGTCATCGCGAGATCGGCTTCTGCGTCGCCGTAGTAGACCGCCGGGTCGAAAACCACCGGTGTGCCGTCGCCGAGGAACGCCGCGTTGCCGCCCCAGAGATCGCCGTGCAGCAGCGACGGTGCGGGCGAGTGCCCCGCGAGAAGACGCGGCACCGCTTCGATCACGCGTTTCCCAAGCGACTGGAGTTCCCCACGATGCCCGTTTCGCTCGGCGAGCGCGAGCTGTGGCGCGAGGCGCTCGTGCTGCCAGAACTCGGCCCACGAGGCGTGCCGCGCATTCGGCTGCGGCGTGAGGCCAATGAAGTTGTCTCGATGCCAGCCGAACCCGTCACCTCGATGCGAGTGGATCCGCGCGAGTCCGCGGCCCAGTTCGCTGAACGCAGCGTTGGTCCCGCGCGCGAGCGCGAGGTATTCGAGGACAAGAAACGCCGTTCCGTCGGCTTCGCCCTGCGCGATCGGTCGCGGGACGCGTACGCCCGCGCCGGCGAGCGCGCGCAGACCGTCGGCCTCGGCGGCGAGTGTCGCCGCCGACCAGGCATCGTTCGTCTTCGCGAAGTAGCGAGTTGCGCCCGACTCGAGCACCCAGCTCGAGTGGATGCATCCGCCGGTCGCCGCGGTCGCGCGCCGGATCGCGAACGCAACGCCGGTCGCGCGACCGATCGCGGTCTCGAGGGCGGTACGGAAGGGTTGGG
>Ga0335084_10001421_pt1 | contig 22384 bp, 19 predicted proteins | sample Lox_Sample_44_FD_206721 | JGI IMG/M metagenome (GOLD analysis project Ga0335084, IMG submission 206721) | Soil microbial communities from Loxahatchee National Wildlife Refuge, Florida, United States - Lox_Sample_4.4 | ecosystem: Environmental > Terrestrial > Soil > Wetlands | place: USA...
CCACGTCGCCGCTCTTGAGGGCGGCCGCTCGCGTGGTCTCGTCAGGAATGCTCTTGAGGATCACGCGCTTGACGCTGGGAGACTTGCGCCAGTAGCCGTCGAAGGCCTCCAGGACCAGCTCGATGCCCGGCGTGAACGAGACGACCTTGTAGGGCCCGGCGCCGACGGGCGCCTTCTTGAAGCCGTCGTCGCCCACCCGCTCGACGTACTTCTTCGGTACCACCCAGCCGCTGCCGGTGGCGGTGGTGCCATAGAAGGTCATGAAGTCGGGCCACGCCTCCTTGAGCAGGAAGCGCACCCGGCGGCTGTCGACGACCTTGACCTCCCTGACCTTGCTCTTCAGCAGCGAGGCGGCGCCGCCGCGGTAGCGCTCGAACGAGAACTTCACGTCCTCGGCGGTGACCGGCTCGCCGTTGTGGAACCTGGCCGGTCGCAGCACGAAGTCGAACGTGAGGCCGTCCGGCGACATGGACCACGACTCGGCCAGGCACGGCGTCATGGGCCCGGCCGGCATCGGTTTCACCAGCGCGTCGTGAATGGCGTACAGCACCATGAACGGCGCGATCGCGGATTCCGTCTCGCCCGGGTCCAGCTATCGAGGCGCCACCGTGATGTGGGCGCCGATCGTCAGCTGCCCTTCGGCAGCGCCGGCGCCCGGTGGGCAGGCCAGCGTCGCGCCGAGCATGAGTGAAAGCACCCCCGCCGCCAGCGGCCGCCGCGAACGTCGCATGGGTTCGCTCCTCTTTCCGACCAGGCGCGCCTGTCAGGGCTTCGTCAGCGCGAGGCCGGTGACGATCGCGTCCGTGTTGTGCGCGAAACGAAGGCCATAGACTCCGTCGGTGGACTTGAGCTTTCCGCCGGTGACGAGCGCTGACCGGTCGTACGTGCCGACCACGGTGCCGTTGATCGCGCACTCCACCTTGTCGCCCTTCACGGACAGGGCGATCTCCTGTGTCACCGGCTCCCCCGGTCCGGCCGCCTTGTTCACGGCAGGGCTCGCCGCGCCCCGGGCGCCGTTCATCTGGAAGGGAGCCGGGCCGAAGCCGCGCACGATGAAGTTGCCGTTCCCGTAGGCTGCGCAGTACAGATAGCTCTGCTGGTCGGTGCCCATGTCGTTGCCGGCAATGAAGATCCCGTACGGGTGCGGGTGGTTGTTCAGGCTCATGTACTTCGGCTCCCTGAACGTCGCCTTCACCGTGTAGTTGCCGCTCGCCTTGTTGTCAGCGCTCCAGTAGACGAGTGCGGGCCCCGTCGTCACGCGCAACGCGTCGCCTTCCTTGGCGAGCTTCGCGTTGCTGAGCTTCTCGCCGGCGGCCATCTCCTTGGGATCGATCCGCCCGAGCCAGCCTGGAATGGCGATGCCGCCGCCTTCGACCGCCCGGTTCGCGTCCTGCGCGCGCACGGCCGGTGTTTCGTGGAGAATCAGCATGACAGCCGCGGCAAGAACGGACACCTGGACGTGACGCATGGCCTGTCCCCTCTCTCGAATGCGCATGAAAAGCATTCCTCCTCTCCCGCGACCCGTTCTCCTACTGATAGCAGATGCGCTGTTGATAGTCGTCGTTGCGCACAATCACCCAGCGGCTCCCGCCGGGAAGCGGGCGGACCCGGTAGCATTCGTTGACGCTGCGCTCCCGCGTGACCGATCCGTCGCGCCAGTAGAAATCCATGCTGTAGCGCACGCCGAAGGTCGCCTGCCGGTCGTCGCTTCCCTGGTACATGATCTCGTACTTCAACACGTCGACGTGGTCCACCCGCGCGAAATCGGCGCGCCGGCGCTGCGCGATCTCCTCGTATTTGCGGCTGTAGACGCCCCCGCTCTTTAGCCGGCCCGTCTGCACGGCGCCGGTGTCGAACTGGCGCAGGTACAGGCCCACGTCCTTCTGCATCCAGGCCTGGTAGAGCAGGTCGATCGGCTCCCGCATGCGGTCGATGGCGGGCGCAACCTTCTCCGGGGCGTCGGCCCGCGTGAGAAAGCCGAGGTCGTGGAGAGTCTTCACGGTGATGGTGGGCAGCGGCGCGAGCTGCGGCGTCCCCTGGGCGGTGGAGTAGAGCAGGAATTCGCCGCCGTGGTGACCGGCAAGGCTGCCGTACGCGGGCGTGTGCTTGGGGTTGGCGCTCAATGCTTGCACGTAGGAGGCGAGCTCGGAGAACGTGACGAGCCCGCTCGACCGCTGCTTCACGACCCCTGGCTCCAGCCCCTTCAGCAGGAAATAGGTGAACCAGCTGAGGTTCGCGGGCCCGTTGTCGAGCACCTCCTGGTCCTCGCCGCCGGCACTCAGATACTGGCGCACGCGCCGGGCGCTGAGAGCACGCACCATGAAGGTTTCGCTGTCGTACTGCAGCCGCTCGCCCGCGGCGCGCGTCTGGAACTGCCCCATCAGGCCCGCGTAGCAGCTGTCGAAGATGAAGAGCTGGTGCCGCGCGCGGTCGAGGCTGCGCGAGTACTGCACGATGTCGCCCGTGGAGACCAGCGAAGCTGGATCGTTCTTGTCCCGCCCGCCCGGCACGACCAGGTAGGCGACGTCGACCCCTTCCTGCCGCTGCGCCTTGCCGTGGCCGGCGAAAAAGAACACGAAGCGGTCTTGCTCGGTGATGCGCTCGCTGATCTCCCGCACCGCCTTCTCCACATTCCGTTTCGTGGCGATCTGCGGGCCGATCAGCGGCGTGACCTGGTACCGTTGTGCGCGAAAGTAGCGATCGACGGCTCGCGCGTCGGATTCGGCGTTGGCCAGCCTGGGCAGGCCGACGCCGGAATAGTCGTCGACGCCGACGACGATGGCGTAGCTCTTCTGGAAGTCCTGCGCCTGGGCCGTGCCCGCGGAAATCAGCAGGGCGGCCAGCGCCAGCCGCCACATGGCTATTCTCCCCGGACCTTCAGCCCGCCCTGCCCGACATCGACCTGACCGGAGGACTGCAAGGCCGCCTTCGGGATGACGATCTCGGGCGGCGAGGTCCAGACCAGCATGGCGATGATCGCCGCGCCGAAGAGAGCGAAGAATGTTCCGGGCGCGACGTTGCTGAGCTTGAGCGTGTTGCCACCGACGCCCGCCTCGAGGCTGCCCTGCTGCGCGGCGAACCCGCTCTGGAACAACCGGTATCCGAGGATGACGCACACGAGCCCGCAGGCGAGCACGCAGAGCCGCCAGATCAGGACGTAGGCGACGGAGACGGCGAAAGGGCTCATCGAGCCTCCCTTGATTCAGCGGTCCCCGGCGTCGGTCGTGCCAGACCGCCGATGGGAGCGCAGCCAGCACGAAGCGGCGTTGGGCGCTCCCGAGGGCGGGTGGCGCCGTTGGATGGGGCCCCCTTCACATAGTCTCGCATTTCCAGGCGAATCTCGGCGAGTCGATCTTCTCTGTGTATATCATCAGCGCGAGCCAGGAGAATGGCAAGGCAGGGATCGCCTTCGGTAGCGCCGCGGTAGAGGTTTGTCGCCTAGTCGAGAGCGTAGCCAACACAAAGGGGCGTTGGGCGCTCCCGAGGGCGGGGCGGCGCCGTCGGATCGGGCGCCCCGTGACATAATCACGCAGACCCAGACACCGGCCGTCCAGGGGCCGATGCCCAGAGGGAAGCCAACGCTGCGGAACGATCACGAAGGAGCAACCATGGGCTACGAGCACATCCTGTTCGAGTTGAAGGATCGCATCGCCACGATCACGCTGAACCGGCCCGACAAGCTCAACGCGTGGACCAACACCATGGGCCACGAGGTCAAACAGGCGATGACCGAGGCCGGGCGCGACGAGGCGGTGCGGATCATCGTCCTCACCGGCGCGGGCCGCGGTTTCTGCGCGGGCGCCGACATGGGCCTGCTCTCCGACATCAGCGACACGCGGGGCGCCGCCGCGGGCGACGTCGCCGCGCGCGCGACCGCGGCTGACGGCGGCCAGGGCGAGTTCCGCGGCACGTACGCCTACTTCCCCACAATCGCCAAGCCCATCATCGGCGCGCTGAACGGCGCGACGGCGGGTCTGGGGCTGGTGGTCGCCCTCTACTGCGACCTGCGCTACGCAGCCGACACCGCCGTGTTCACCACGGCCTTCTCCCGCCGCGGCCTGATCGCCGAGCACGGCGTGAGCTGGATGCTCCCGCAGCTCGTGGGGCTGCCCAATGCTCTCGATCTCTTGCTCTCGGCGCGGAAGCTCGACGCCGCCGAGGCCCTGCGCATCGGTCTCGTCAACCGGGTGCTGCCCCACGCCGAGCTCCTGGCCGGCGTGCGCGCGTACGCCCAGGAGGTGGCCGAGATGGTCTCGCCGCGCTCGATGCGAGTGATCAAGCGTCAGCTCTGGGAGGCCCAGTTCCAGACCCTGAGCCAGGCGACCGCCCTTGCCAACGACGAGATGGTCAGGAGCTTCGGCACCGCCGACTTCAAGGAAGGCGTGGCGCACTTCCTCGAGAAGCGCGCACCCCGCTTCACCGGACGCTGAGCGTCCACCCGGGTCGCACCTCGGTCACCGATCTAGGTCTTGCCGGGGCTCCCGACCTCACGGACGGCCGCCCGCAGCGCGGCCAGGAGCGCCCGCGCCTCGGAGCTCAGCGGGCGGTGGCGGGGATGGATCACATCGAGGCTCCTCGACAGGGGTTCGGCGTCGACGATCTCGATCGCCACGAGGCGCCGGCGACGGATGTCCCGGGCCACGGCAAGATGGGGCAGGAAGGCCAGCCCGATGCCACGCTCGACCATCCGCTTGGCCGTCTCGATGGCCTCGACCTCCATGGCCACGTTGGGCACCAGGCCTGCGCGCCGGAAGAGGCCCTGGGTGAGTGTCCAGTCGCTCGATCCGCGGTCGAAGAAGATCAAGGGGTGCTCTGCCACCTCGTCCAGCCGCGCGCGTCGCTTCTGTCGCGGCATGCTTGCCGCCCGGGCCACCAGAACCAGGGGGTCCTCGCGCAGGCTGAGCGTCTCCACGGCGGGGTGGTGAAGAGACCGGGCGAGCCCAATCTCGGCTTCCCCGCGCAGTACCATGTCCAGCACCTCCTTCGAGTGCCCGGAGCGTACCGTGATCATCACGTTGGGGTGGGTCGCCTGGAAGCGCTTGAGGACGTCCGGCAGCAGGTAGGTGCAGATGGAGAGGGCTGCCGCGATCTGGAGCGCACCGGCCGTGGCCGGGCGCACGTCGTGCACGGCCTGACGCGCGAGCGCCACCGCTCGCAGCACCTGCTCCGCGTGGGGCCGGAAGGCCCGGCCGGCCGGGGAGAGGCTGAGGCCGCCACGCCCGCGCTCGAAGAGCGGCACCGCCAGGGCGCTCTCGAGGGCCTTGATGCGCGCGCTCACGGCCGGCTGCGTCAGGTTCAAGGCCGCAGCGGCGCGGCGGAACCCGCCGAAGGTGCCCACGGCCAGGAAGGCTTCGATCTGTCCGATTTCCATGGTCGCTCCCGGGACCTCCGGCCCGCCTGATAACAATATCTTATCTCGTAGATAAAGATAATCCGTTTGCGTGATCGGGGCTGACGCGACATTCTGCCGCCACGTGCTGGGCGCGGCCGGCCATGCCTGGGGCGCACCGATCAGGAGCGCCGGCCCGTTGAACGTCACCCGATTCGACAAGGGGCTGCCATGAGCGAGACGAGAACGACGACGACCCTGACCTCCACGTATCCTTCTTCCGCCAAGCGGAATGGCGACCTGGCATCGTTCGAGGAGCGGGTCGCCGCGGTCGGGGACTACTTCGCCAGCCCGCGCTTCGACGGGATCGTTCGCCTGTACACGGCGCGCCAGGTGGTCGAGCAGCAGGGTTCTGTGCCCATGGACTTTCCGGTGGCGCGCGAGGCTGCCCTGGCTTTCTACGCGCGCCTGCGGGAGCTCTTTACCGAGCGGCGACAGATCACGACCTTCGGCCCCTACTCACCGGGCCAGGCGGTGATCATCAAGCGCCTGGGGATCGAGGGCATTTACCTCGGAGGCTGGGCCGTTTCGGCCAAGGGCGGCCTGACCGAGGATCCGGGCGCCGACCTGGCGAGCTATCCGCTCAACCAGGTGCCCGACGAGGCCGGGGCCATCGTGCGCGCGCTGCTGGTGGCCGACAGGAACCAGTACTTCTCGCGACTCCGGATGACGCCCGAGCAGCGCGCCGCCACGCCCGAGATCGACTACCGCCCCTTCATCATCGCGGATGCCGACACCGGGCACGGTGGCGACGCGCACGTTCGGAACCTGATCCGCCGGTTCGTCGAGGTCGGCGTTCCCGGCTACCACATCGAGGACCAGAAGCCCGGCGTGAAGAAATGCGGTCATCAGGGCGGCAAGGTGCTCGTGGCCGAGCGCGAGCAGATTCAGCGGCTGAACGCCGCCCGCTTCCAGCTCGACGTGATGGGCGTGCCCGGCATCCTGGTGGCGCGCACCGACGCCGAGGCGGCCAACCTGATCGATGGCCGTGACGACGAGCGGGATCAGCCATTCATCCTGGGCGCCACCGACCTCAGCGCGCCGAGCTACCGGGTCGCCCATCTCGCCATCTTGAAGGCGTTCTACGAGCTCGGCGTCACGGAGGTCCGGGGGCACCTGATGTTCGCGGTGCCCGGCACCGAGTACGAGCAGGCGAGTGCCTGGCTGGAGCGTACGGGGGTCATGGCGCTCGTGCGCGAGCAGGCCCGCGCCTGGCGCGAGCACACGATCTCCAGCATCGACGGCATGCTCGACGCCGTGATGGAGCGATTCCTCAAGGAGTGGCAGGCGGATTCCGGCCTGATGACATATGGAGAGGCGGTCGCGGAGGCGCTCGAGTTCCGCGCCCGCGAGGGCGAGCGGCTCCCGCTGACCGTCGACGAGTGGCGCAGCTTCGCGAAGGCAGCGTCGTGGGAGACGGCCCGAGCCAAGGCCGAGTCGATGGGCGTGAACATCCTCTGGGACTGCGAGCACGCGAAGACGCCGGACGGCTATTACCAGATCCGATGCGGCCTCGATTATGCGATCGCCAAATCGCTGGCCGCCGCGCCCTTTTGCGACGTGCTGTGGATGGAGACGGCCACCGCCGATCTTGCGGAGGCGCAGGCGTATGCGGAGGCGATCCACGCCGTGTTCCCCGACAAGATGCTGGCCTACAACCTCTCTCCGTCGTTCAACTGGGACACCACCGGCATGACCGACGAGGCCATGAAGCGGTTCGCCGACGATTTGGGGAAGGCCGGCTTCGTCTTCACCTTCATCACCTACGGCGGACACCAGATCGACGGTGTGGCTGCCGAGGAGTTCGGCACCGCCCTCCGGCAGGACGGGATGCTGGCGCTGGCCCGGCTGCAGCGAAAGATCCGGCTCATCGAGTCGCCGTACCGGACACCGCAGAGCCTCGTCGGCGGCCCGCGCCTCGACGCAGCCCTGATGGCCTCATCGGGACGGACGGCCACGACCAAGGCCATGGGAACCGGATCGACCCAGCACCAGCATCTCGTGCAGACGGAGGTGCCCACGCGGCTGCTCGACGAGTGGCTCAGGATCTGGAGCGAGGCGAACGCGCAACAGGGTGCGCTCCGGGTGGAGCTGCGACCGATGACAGCCGGCTCCGAGCTGCTGGAGCTGCGGATCCTGAACCCGGCCAAGCAGAAGGTAGCCAATGTCGTGTTCGCTGACATCCACGACCGGCGCGGGCACATGATCCTGTCCGTGCGCGACCAAAATACCTTCGACCCGTCCCTGCGGAACCGGCGGCTCATGACCCTGGCCCACCTGTTCCTCATCCACCGTTACAAGGCGGGATCGGTGCACTACGTCACTCCGACGGACGACAATGCGCGCCAGACCCAGAAGCTCAAGGAGCTGGGGATCTTCAGCGAGGTGCACACGGAGATCGGGCAGATCATCGTGGCCACGGTCGAGGCCCGGCGGATCGGCGAGCTGCTCGCCGCGGACCGGGCGGCCCTGCTCGCCCTGATACGGAAGGGGTAGGCGGCAGTCTGGCGCGCGCGGAGCACGCCGCCGCGCCCACGCCGGGATCGACCGCAGGATCGTGCGGCGGGGCGATCAGGTGTAGGCGGTCGGGGACGTGGTTCGCCAATGCTAGCCTCCTCGTGCCGCGGGCGGCCCGCCCGAGGAGCCCGTCCCTGGGACATAAGGCGCCATGCTCAAGCGCTTCCCCCCAGGCGCCGACGCCACAGCTCTTCACGACGCTCGACTGGCGCGACGCGGTGGCACGATTCCATGCCGACGAATCCCATCGTCGCGGCTGGACGCTTTTCCAGGAGGGCACCGGCCCGTCCTGCCGCCGAGGCCGGGCGGGGATTGTCTCGACATCTTCGCGACCGGGCAATCGTCGGCCGGAACTGATCACGACACGATCATCGTCCACGCGCTCCGGATGGGCTGCGTCGCTCGTTGAAGGGGCCAGCGGGCCGCGGCGGGGCCCACCGGAATTGGGGAATCGTAAGTCCGGACCCCGTACGTGTCCTTGTGGAGGATCTTGTCGTTGCGGAATTCGTAGATGTCGCTGCCGCGGTAGTTGAGCTTCTCGCCATCCGTGCCGGTGCCCGTGACCATCCCTACGCCCACGGCCCGCGTGCCGACGATGAACGCATCCATGTGGTCCCAGCTCATATAGCCCATGAACTTGAGGCGGCCGACGAGAGCGCAGGCAACACGAGGGGGCGCTGGGCGCTCCCGAGGGCGGGGTGGCGTCGTCGGATGGGGCGCCCCTTGACACAGTCTCGCAGACTCGGTCGCTGGCCCGTCAGGAGCCGGTGCCCACAGTGCACAGAGCGGTCTCCTCGCGGGTCGAGCAAGCTGGCCCGAGTGAGCAGCGACCGAGGCCAGACAGACCGCCGCCGCCAACCGGCCGGCGATTTGGGGCAGCCGGTTGACACGCGCGGCTCGGCTTTGATAGCGTCCGCCGTGTCCACCGTTCGGATCACCTGTGCCCGTTCGACGTCCCGTGACGCCAGTTCAGCATCCGACGCTCGCAGGAGGTGCAACATGGCGGCAGGAATCCGGCGTCACCCGGCGCTGTTCGGCACGATCGTATTCACGCTCCTGGTTGCCTGGGCGATCGTGGCAGGTCGCAGCGTGGCCCGGGCGGCGGATGCCCCGCGCCGGGGGGGCGTCCTGCTGGCGGTCATTGCCGCCGAGCCGCCGAGCCTCGATCCGCACCAGGAGGGCACCTTCGCCAACATCCAGCTGGTGGCGCCCTTCTACAACACGCTGCTGCAGTTCGACCCGGTCAATTTCCAGAAGATCATCGGCGACCTGGCCACCGAGTGGACGATCTCACCCGACGGGTTGACGTACACGTTCAAGATCCGCCAGGGCGTCCGCTTCCACGACGGCTCGCCGCTGACGGCCACCGACGTCAAGGCGAGCTACGACAAGATCGTCTCCCCGCCGCCGGGCGTGGTGAGCTTCCGGAAGAACAGCTTCCTGGTAGTCGAGCGTGTGGACGCCCCCGACCCCGCCACCGTGGTGTTCAGGCTGAAGTTCCCGTCGGCCTCGCTCATGGCGAACCTGGCCTCGCCGTGGAACGTGATCTATCCGAAGAAATACCTGGACCAGGATCCGAACTACTTCAAGACGCGCGTCCTCGGCTCGGGGCCGTTCAAGTTCAAGAGCTACGTGCACGGCTCGACGCTCGAGGGGGAGCGGAACCCGGACTACTTCACCAAGGACCGGCCGTACCTGGACGGCTACAAGTTCTTCATCAGCACGGAGACGTCGGTGCGGGCGGCGGCGATCCGGTCGGGGCGGGCGTATGTCGAGTTCCGCGACCTCCCGCTGGCGGAGGTGGAGGCGATCAAGAAGCAGCTCGGCGACAAGGTCGTCGTCCAGGAGACGCCGGTGAGCGCCCACTGGGGGATCTGGCCCAACAACAACATCAAGCCGTTCAACGACATCCGGGTCCGCAAGGCGCTCACGCTGGCGATCGACCGGTCGACGATGAGCCGCGTGCTCTATCCCGTCAACGGGCTCAAGCTGATCGGCGGCCTGATGCGTCCGGGCTCGGAGTGGGCGATCCCGGAGGCCGAGCTTCAGAAGCTGCCGGGGTTCGGCACGGACGCGGAGAAGAACCGGGCCGAGGCCAAGCGGCTGCTGGCCGAGGCCGGGTATCCCAACGGTTTCAAGGTCGTCCTGAAGAACCGGAACATCCGGCTGCCCTACCAGGACTTCGCGGTGTTCGTGATCCAGGAGTGGCGCAAGGTCGGCGTCGAGGTCGAGCATCGCCCGGTCGAGACGGCGGCATGGTTCGCGGACGGGCGGGACACGGGAAACTTCGAGCTCATGGTGTTCCCGCCGGTGGAGTTCATGGATGATCCCGACCTGTGGCTCAGCATCTACACGAAGGGCGACAGCCGCAACTGGGGACGCATGTCGGACCCGAGGGTCGAGGACCTGTTCGCGCGCCAGGCGAGGACGCTCGACCCTGTCGAGCGCAAGAAGCTGGTCAACGAGATCGACAAAATCGTGCTGGAGAACGCCTACTACCTGCCTGGGCTCTGGTGGACGCGGAACCTGGTGCATTGGGCGAAGGTCAGGAACTACGTCGCTCCGCCCAACTACTACTCCAACCAGAAGCTCCAGGACGTCTGGCTGGCGGAGGACTGAGTGCGGCGCGGCCGCGGCTCGGGGACGGGCACGACGTCACGGCTGCCGCTCGAGGGGACGCGCGTCGTCGAATTCGGGCACATCGTCGCGGGGCCGACCGCCGGCATGATTCTCGGCGACATGGGCGCGGACGTCATCAAGGTGGAGCCTCCCGACGCCGGCACGCCGCGCCGCCCTGGCAACCAGCGCACCGGCTCGTTCTTCTTCTTCAATCGCAACAAGCGCAGCGTCGTGGTCGACCTGGCCACACCCAAGGGCCGTCAGATCGCTCTCAGGCTGGTGCGTCGCGCCGATGTGCTGATCGAGAACATGGCGCCGGGCACCATGGAGCGGCTGGGCCTTGGCTACCCGAGAGTGCACCGGGAGAACCCGCACCTGGTGTACTGCAGTATTAAAGGTTTCCTGACCGGCCCGCACCAGTCTCGCCCCCTGCTGGACGAGCCGGCCCAGATGGCGACCGGTCTCGCGTACATGACCGGTCCCCCGGGACGCCCGCTCCGCGCGGGCGCCTCGGTGGTGGACATAGGCGCCGCCGCCTTCGCCGTGATCGGGGCGCTGGCCGCCCTGCTCGAGCGCCGGACCACGCGCCAGGGGCGACACATCACGGCGGGGCTCTTCGAGACGGCGTTGTTCTACGTCGGGCAGCACATGGCCCACGCGCAGCTCACCGGCGAGGCGCCGTCTCCCATGTCCACCGCGCAGACGGGGGGCAAGCGGCGAGGCTCGGCGATCTACGATCTCTTCACGTGCAAGGACGGCAGGCAGGTCTTCATCGCGATCGCGAGCGACAGCCAGTGGCGCCGCTTCTGCTCGGTCCTGGGGATGGAAGACCTGGTGGACGACCCCCGGCTCCAGAGCAACGACGACCGCGCGCTCGAGCGGGAGAGGCTGCTCCCGCGCATCGCGCAGGCCGTTGCCGGGCGGGAGAGCCAGGATCTCGAGGCGACGCTGGCGGGCGCGGACGTGACCGTCGCCCCCGTGCACACGCCGCTCAGCGTGCTGGAGGATCCCCACGTGGCCTCCGAGCGACGTACGCTGGCCGCTCGAATCGGGACTGTGGACGGCCGACTGCCGGCGCTTCCCTGCGAGAGCGAAGCCTGGGAACTGTCCGTCCGCCGCCACGCTCCGGGTGAGCCCGGGCAGGAGACGCGGGAAGTGCTGCTGGAGCTGGGCTACCCTTCTCGCGAGGTCGAGGCCCTGGCGCGCAAGGGAATCGTCCGCGGTCCCGGCCTTCCCGCGCCCCGTCCAACCTGAGGAGGACGAAGCATGGATCGACGCACGGAGTCGCAAGGCCCGGAGCGGAAGATGCTGGACTACGAGCGGCTCGAGATCGGCGAGCCTCTGCCTTCGTATGAGTACCTGCTCACGCAGGAGATGCTCGAGCAGTACAGGCAGGGCGTGCAGGACCCGGATGCCCGATTCCCCACCATCGCCGCCAAGGCCGACATCGGCGCCTACCACAGGAAATACGAGGACGCGGGCTCGGTCAACGCCCGCTGCGCGTACTCCTGCTACAACCCGCCCGTCGCCGGCAAGAAGATCCGGGTGACGGCCTGGATCGCCGACAAGTACGTCCGTCGCGAGAAGCCCTACATCGTCACCGAGGCGGTCTCCGTCGACGAGGACGGCCGTCTCATCGACAGGGTCATCACCCACGAGCTGAAGCGCCCCCGGGAGGTCGGCAAGAAATGGGAGCGCTGAGGCGGTTCGAGGCGGGGATGGAGGTGCCGCCGGTCAGCAAGACCCTGGCCCAGGAGCACATCAACCTGTTCGAGGCCAGCGGCGCCCACGAGGGGCCCAGCATCTTCACCGATCCGGAGACGGCGCAGAAGATGCTCGGGATGGGCAGGACGGTGGCCTCCGGGCGGATGACGCTCTCCTTCGCCGTCGAAACGCTGCGTCGCTTCTTCGGTGAGAGGATCTACAACCACACCGGGATGGCGGACCTGCGGTTCCTCCGCCCGACCCGGGCAGGCGACACGGTCACTGTCAAGGGAAAGGTCTCCAGCATCACGCCCGAGGCCAACGGCAGCCGCGTCGCCGTCGAGCTGACGGTCCAGAACCAGAACGGCGAAACCACCGCGGTCGGTGGGGGCAGCGCGATCGTCCCGGCCGGCTTCCTGCCGCCGGCGGAGTAGGCGCGCTCCGCCGTCACCTGTCCAGCCAGACGTTCTGCATCCGGCCGAAGCTGTAGTTGGAGTTGTGCGGCACCAGGTCCCGGACGTGGGGCCACCGGGCGAAGTAGTCGAGCCGCCAGCCCATGATCGGCCGGACCGCCTCCTCTTCGATCTTCGTCTGGATCTCCCGGACCAGCGCGAGCCGCCGCTTCGGATCCAGCTCCTGGGACTGCTGGTCGATCAGCCGCGTGATCTGCTCGTTGCAGTAGCCGGTGTAGTTCCGCACGGAGCCGCAGCCGTAGTTCTCGTAGTAGTTGACGTCGGGGTCGTCGATCACGACGCCCATGAGGTTCGCCCCGAGCTGATAGTCCTTGCGCGCCACCGCGCCGAACCACTGCACGGTGTCGAGCTCCTTGAGCGAGGTCTCCACCCCTGCCTGATTCAGCTCGTACGCCACGAACGTCGCGAAGTCGCGGTACGAGGCGAGCGCCCGGGTGCTGACCTCGACCCTGAGCGGATGGGCGGCGGTGAAGCCGGCCTCGGCGAGTCGCCTGCGCGCCTCGGCCTTGCCCTCGGTCTGGCGCCCCAAGCCCGGCAGCCGGGCCAGATCGGCCGGGAGCAGCCCCCAACGGGGGCGGGACCATCGAGGCGCCCATGACCGCGCCGCCCTGGCGGACCGCCTGCACGTACGCTCGACGGTCGATCGCGAGGCTGATCGCCCGCCGGACCCGCGCGTCGTTGAAGGGAGGCCGCGTGGAGTTCAGGAGCAGGCTATCGGCGACCCCGGTCCCGACTTCCGTGGTGACCATCTGAGGCACCGCGGCCCTGAGCTGCTCGGCGATCGGCTTCGGGGTCTCGTCCGGCGAGGCGACGTCGAGCCGGCCCGACTGGAGTGCCGCCGTCCGCGTGCCACGCTCGGAGATGATGAGGTATCTGATCCCGTCGAGGTAGGGCCGTCCTTTAATGAAGTAGTCGGGGTTCCGCACGTAATCGACGTACTCGCCGCGACGCCACTCCTTGAGCTTGAAGGGCCCGGTCCCCATGCAGCCCGTGCGAAAGTCGGATGGCGGCACGTGAGCCGGGTAGACCGGCGAGTGCCCTCCGGCGAGCATCATCAGGAGCGAGGGCTGGGGGCGTTTCAGGCGGAAGACGACCGTGTACGCATCCGGTGTCTCGATCGCTTCGACGTTCGCGTACCAGTCCTTGTGCGGATTCATCCGGAGCTTGGCCCGCGCGTCGGGCGCCTCACGCACCATGTCGAACGTGTACTTGACGTCCTGCGATGTGAAGGGCCGGCGATCGTGCCACAGGACGTGCTTGTGGAGGAAGAAGACGAGCGTGCGGTAGCGGTCCTGCCAGGACCATCGCTCCGCGAGCTCGCCGACGATCGTGTCGGCGCGCTCGACCTGTTGCGCCGGGTCGAAGAGCACGAGGTTGTTGAAGCACGGCATGGCCGGCCAGATCGTGGAGATGGTGGAGGTCTCGTGGATCGCGAACCCCACCGGGAGCTCTTCCCGCTGCATGACGTTGAGAACGCCGCCGTGCTTCGGCGCCGGGCCGGCGCCCTGGGCGCCCGCGGGGACGGCGGCGACCGCGGCGAGCGTCCACACCATCGCGACCAGCATCAGACGGCGGAACATGCGAATCCTCCACGGAGGTGCGGATGAATGGGGGCTTGCCGATGCGCCCATGGCTGGGGCGCTACTCGCCGAGAAAGCCCAGGATCAGCCATGCGAGCTCTTGAGCCTCCGCGTCCACCACCATCCCGCCTGCTGTGTGCTCCAGGGTGACGAGCCGGCTGTCGGGCACGAGCTTCACCAGCTTGTCCCCCTGACGGCCCAGGTGATTCTCGTCAGGCGTGGCCACCTCGATGATGAGCGTCCGGGCCTTGATCTGTCGCATCCTGGCTCCGAGATCGAAGGCGAAAATGGCCCTGTACACCTCCGCGACGTCCCTCAGCTGCAAGTGGTCGACGGCGCGGTCGCGTCGCCACCGGAGAAGCTCCGCAGTAGGCATCTCCCGAGCGACGTCGGACATCCCACACCAAATGTTCGCTAGGACGCCGAAATCCGCCGCCCACTGCTTCATGAGATGGGAGCCGTCCGGCTCGGGTTCGAACGTGCGGAGGGACGGCCCCACGACGGCCTTCAACGCGGCATTGAGGGCCTCGTGGTCGGCCATGATGCTGTGAGTCTGACCGCAGAGGACCAGTCGGTCGACCCGGGAGGGCCACGCGGCCGCCATCTCGGTGGCGATCTTGTTGCCCGTGTGGAAGCCGAAGAGGTGTGACCGCTCGATCCCCAACGCGTCCATGAAATGGACCATGCTGCGGGCCAGGTCGGCGATCCGGACGCCGGGAGGCAGGGGATCGGAGTTGCCGGAGCCGAGGTTGTCCGGCGCGATGGTCCTGTACTTCTCCGCCAGGAGCGGCAGGAGCTTGTGGTACTGGCGGGACGATCCCGTCTGGTGAAGGAGCAGCAGGGGCTCCCCGCCACCAGCGGTCGTGTAGTGGATCTGCCCTTCCGGCGTGCCGGCGTATCCGCGCCTCATGTGGCCACCTGTCTTCCCAATTTTGCCTCCTCCGCGGTACGGCGCCGCTACTGCGTCATCACCGCCACGCTCGCTCCCCCGACGGTGAGGCTGTCCGAGCGCTGGAACCGCGCGAAGACGCGGTTCACCGCCGGGTTGAGCGAGATGGCCACGCCGAGGGCGCGGACGAAGAAGCCGAAGGTCGGCTGGGCGCCAGCCGCGACGATCGTCGTGACCGTCGGCGTGGGCGCCGTCAGGCAGGCGCCGGTCGCGGGGATGGTCTGGCAGATCTGAACGTCGACGGGCACCGCGGCCGCGCCTGTGTCCGCACTCACGGTGATCGTGTCCCCGACCCCGAGATTGGCTGTCGCGACGGCGAAGACGCCGGTGCCGGTGACCCCAGGGATCCGGACGATGCCGTCGTTCGGCGAGGTCGCTGCCAACGCGACCATGTCGGGCGTCGGTGTGGCCGAGGCCAGCAGGAGAAGAGTATTGATGCCGACCAGTGTCGCGGCTGCGGGCGTGTTGATCCCGGCGAACGTGAATGAGAGATCGGTCGGGCCGAAGGCGCCCGTCGGGGTCATGAAGATCAGGAAGTCCCGATGGGGGCAGGGCGCCGGCGGGGCACACGCAGGGATGTCGACGGGCGTGTTCGGTGGGCCGAGGAGCTGCGGCGGACTCGAGGCGGTGTCGAGCAGCCAGTAGCCGAAGCTGGCCGGCACCTGCGAGGCGAGGGCGATGCCGACGTCGAGCTCTGGCGCGCTGCCGGCGTTGATGACCGTGGCGTTGACGGTGACAGGCGTGCCGACCTGGACCGCTCGAGCGTTCGGCAGCACGGCCGCCACTGGGGGGGCCGCGGTCGCGGTGACCGCGACGCCCGCGGGGCTGATCAACCCCGTCGCCCCGCCACTGAGCGTCCGGAGGGGAGCGGTGTCGCCGCTCGCCGTCCGGCTGTACACGGTGATGGAATTGTTGACGCTGTTACCCACGACCAGCTCATCGTGCGTGAGGTCGAGGGCGACTGCCGCGGGGTAGATCAACCCCGTCGTCGCGCCGCTGAGCGTCCGGAGGGGGGCGGTGTCGCCGCTCGCGGTCCGACTGTACACGGTGACGGAGGGGGTGTCGTTCGTCACGACCATCTGATTGTGCGTGAGGTCGAGGGCGAGGCCCGAGGGGTAGATCAACCCGGTCGCCAGGCCACTGAGCGTCCTGAGAGGTGTGGTGTTGCCGCTCGCCGTCCGGCCGTAGACGGTGATGGAGAGGTTGGCGGGGTTCGACACGAATAACTCATCGTGCGTGGGGTCGAGGGCGAGGCCCTTCGGGCTGACCAGCCCCGTGGCCGCGCCACTGAGCGTCCGGAGGGGAGCGGTGTTGCCGCTCGCGGTCCGGTTATAGACCGTGACGGAGCCGCCGTAGTTCGTCACGAACAACTCGTTGTGCGCGAGGTCGACTGCGATGCCGCTCGGGCCATTCAACTCCGTCGTGAAGCCGCTGAGCGTCCGGAGGGGAGCGGTGTTGCCGCTCGCCGTTCGGCTGTAGACGGTGACGGAGCCGCCGTAATTCGCCACGAAGAGCTCATCGTGCGTGAGGTCGACGGCGAGTGCCACCGGGTAGATCAGCTCCGTCGCCAGGCCACTCAGCATCCGGATGGGGGCGGTGTCGCCGCTCGCCGTCCGGCTGTAGACGGTGATGGAGCTCGCGCCGTAGTTCGCCACGAACAATTCATCCAGGGCCTCGGCAGTGACAGCGCCCAGTAGTCCACCGAGGAGGGCGAGGAGCCCAGCGACCTGTGCGCCGCGCCACGTTCGCATGGTCTCTGCCTCCTTTCGTTAACTCTGATACGCGATTTTCGCTCCATCCGCGGCAGGGCGCCGCGGCTTGCAAAGGCCCGGAAGACCCATTCTGCTGGTGCCTTCGACCTACACAATATGACATTTCGCAGCGAAGCGAGATGCGAAGATCCGAGTTCCCGGCGGGTCGGGGCCATGATATGACATCTCCGTGCTGACGTGCATGGAGGAGGGGGAGGGAAGAGCGTGAGCGCCGGCCCGCTGGACGGCGTCAAGGTCGTCGAGATCGGCGTCGCCATGGCCGGACCCTTCTGCGCGATGCTGCTCGCCGACTACGGGGCGCAGGTCGTCAAGATCGAGCGCGTCGGCGCCGGCGACGACAGCCGCGCCTGGCCCCCGTTTTTTCACGACGCGCTCGGCCACTACTTCGCCTCCGCCAACCGGAACAAGCAAAGCGTCGCTCTCGATCTGAAGAGCGCCGAGGGCGTGGAAGTCGCCCGGCGCCTGATCGGCGGGGCCGACGTCGTGGTGGACAACTATCGCGTCGGCGCGCTCGAGCGGGCCGGGCTCGGCTACGAGGCGCTGGCGGCCATGAACCCGCGGCTGGTCTACTGCTCGATCAGCGGGTTCGGCGCGACCGGGCCCCGGAGCCGCGAGCCCGCGAACGACCTGTTCATGCAGGCCTTCTCCGGCAGCATGAGCATCACGGGCGAGGTCGGCGGGGGCCCCGTGAAGATGGGGCTCTCGGTCGCGGACCTCGGCGCGGGGATGCTCGGAGCGATCGGCGTGCTGATGGCGCTCCAAGCCAGGCACCGCACCGGGCGAGGGCAGCGCGTGGAGACCTCGCTGCTCGAGGGCCAGCTCGCGATGCTGTCGTATCACCTGACGAAGTTCTTCTCGAGCGGGGAAGTGCCGGGACCGAGCGGCAGCGGCGCCCTCACCAGCCCGATCTACCGGGCGTTCAAGGCCTCCGACGACTGGATCGTGATCTCCGCCTTCAACGACCGGATGTATCGCGATCTGTGCGGGGCGCTCGGGCGGCCGGAATGGGCGGACGACCCGCGCTTCCGCGACGCGCGGCAGCGTGCCGACCACCGTGACGTGCTGATCGGCATGATCGGCGAGGCCATGGCCAAGGATTCGGCCGCCCACTGGCAGTCGCGGTTGAAGGCGGCCGGCGTGCCGTGCTCGCCCATCAACCGGATCGACAGGGCCGTGGCCGAGGAGCAGGTCGCTGCCCGCGACATGATCGTGCAGCTGGAGCTGCCCGGGCTCGGACCGATCCGCATGGCCGGGCTGCCGCTCAAGTTCAGCGAGACGCCCGGGCGCATCGAGCTCGGTCCGCCGCGCCTGGGCCAGCACACGGCGGAGGTGATGCGGCGGCTCGGCTACACGGACCCGGCGATCGAGGACCTGGCCTCGCGGGGCGTCGTCGGGCTCGACCCCGGCTGGCGCCCCCGGGCTGGTGCTTGATGACACCGGCGAAGAGCCAGCCGTAGGCCGGTCGGCGGGGGAACCGCGGTGAGACCCGACGTGGAGATGGCCGAGCGTCCCGAGAGCGCCGGCGGGCCGCTCGCGGGGCTGCGGCGACTGGACGCGGAGGCCCTGCGGACCGTGTCACCGTGCGGCGACGGCAGCATGGTGTGGCGGAGCTGGGGCGACGGGCCCGCCCTCGTGCTGCTGCACGGCGGCGCCGGCTCCTGGCAGCACTGGGTGCGCACCGCACCGGCCTTCAGCCGCACACACCGCGTGCTGGCACCGGATCTCCCGGGGCTCGGCGAGTCCGCGGATCCGCCCGCGCCGCCGGACATGACGACGATCGGCGCGACCGTCGCGGCGGGGATCGACAGGCTGCTCGGCCCGCAGATGCCCTACGACCTCGTCGGCTTCTCCTTCGGCGCCTCGGTGGGCGGGCACGTCGCGCTCCTGCACGGCGGGCGCGTGCGCTCGCTCACGCTTTTGGGCGCGGGCGGGCTGGTGCGGCCGCGCGCGCCGATGACGCTCGAGCGGGTGCGCGACAAGACCGGCGAGGCGCTCGCGCAGGCGCACCGCACGAATCTCCAGCGCATCATGATCACGGATCCGGCGCGGATCGACGCCCTGGCGATCGCGATCCAGGACTGGAACGCGCGCCACGCGCGGCTGGACAGCCCGGCCCTGATCGCGCAGCGGCCGCTCGCCCTGTCGCTGCCGCAGCTCCGCGTCCCGGTGAACGCGATCTGGGGGGAGCGCGACCAGATCGCCTACTACACGCTCGAGGACCGCATCGCCGCGCTGCGCGCGCTGTGCCCGGCGGTGGAGCTGCGTATCATTTCCGAGGCCGGCCACTGGGTCCCGTACGAGCTCCCCGACGCTTTCAACGCCACGCTCGCAGACTTGCTGCGCGGGAGCCACCGGGCCGGATGACCGGTGGCGGAACGCCGGAGGAGGACATCGTGCACGCGCTTCGAGAAAGACTCTGGGACTACGATGCCGTGGAGCCCGGCCAGGACGGCGCCCCGACGGTCGTCGCGCTGACCGCCGAGCACATCGCCGCGTACGCCCGCCTGGCGCAGAATCCCGATCCGCGGTTTCAGAAATCCGGGACGAACGCGGAATACGGTGGCGCGCTCGTCGCGATGCCGACGATGGTGCTGGCCTACGCGCCGCTCCTGCGGAGCGAGATGGCCGAACACCACGGCTTCGTCGCGCTGGAAGACTCAGAGACGGCCCGCCGTCAGACCCCCTTCGCCAAGTGCGAGATCCGCTGGTTCCATCCGGTGCGCGCCGGGGATACCCTCACGGGCACCCGCCGGGTTCTCGAAAAGTACGAGCGGCGAGGCAGCAGGTTCGTCACCTTCCGGGTCGAAGCGCGCAACCAGCGGGGCGAGCGCGTGGCCAGCTACGACTACACGTGCATCTTCTCCTACGCCCGCGGCCAACGGGAGGTGCCTCGCGACCGGGGGACAGCCCAGCCGCTCCTGCCTGTCGCCGATGCGGCGGCGGCGGCATCCAGCACGGGGAGCCGTCTCGCGTTCGACACCGTCGCCATCGGCGACCGGCTGGCGCCGCTCCGCGTGTACGAGAGCCAGGACATCATCGACCGCAAGAACGAGTTCCGCCTGGCAGGCAAGCCCAGCGCCAGCAACATCCACACCGACGAGGAGTTCGCCCGGCAGAACATCTTCGGCGGCACCGTCAACTCCGGGCCGGCCACCATGTCGTATGTCGATCAGATGCTGGAGCGGTCCTTCCCGCTGCGAGCGTTCTACGACGGCGGCCGGCTGCGGATGCGGGCCATCACGCCCTTCCGCGACGGCGACACGGTGACGTTCGAGGGAGAGGTCTGCGACAAGCGGCTCGAACACGGGACCAGGATCGCGGACTGCCGGGTTCGGGGCATCAACCAGCGGGGCGAGCTCGTCTGTCTCTCCGACGCCACGATGATGCTGCCGGCCTGACGAGTGCCCGACCAACTAACCTCGCCATACTTCGTTCTCGGTCGGCAGCAGCCCTCAACGTACACCCACGTACGCCTCGGGCTGCTGCCTCCCTCGGGCCTCGTCTGACTCGTTATTTGGCCCGGCACAGTGCGGGCCCGCGCGAGCCGTTCGGAATACTCGATGGAGCCGCACTACAGGCGCGCCATCACCTTCGCGGCGAAGTCCTCGATGACGCGGTATTGCCGGTTGAGCGGCGGATACAGCATGATCTGCCGGAGTCCCTGGCGCTCGAGGCCGCGGACCTCGGCCGCCAGCTCGTCCGGCGTGCCGGCCAGACAGGTGGCCTTGACGAGGTCCGCCGTGATGAAGCGCGCCTCTTCGGGATCGACGAAGCTGGCGTGGCTCGCGTGGAGGCGCTGGTGCCGGACCGCGGGCGGCGTCTCGCCGAGCCAGCTCATGTACGCCTTCCAGACCGGCCGGGCGTACTCGGGCGGATCCTCGCCGGTCTCCAGGTGACGGGCCACCAGGTAGTGAAGGCCCGTGATGATTCCGGCGCCGCTCTCGGCGATGACGCGCTCCGAGTCGAGCGGCTCTCCGGGCTCGCGCATGACCAGCGTCACCATCGCCGAGGTGTAGAAGTCTGGCGGCAGCGCGCGGCCCTCGCGCGTCGCGCCGCGGCGCACGTTGGCGAGCATGTCGGACACTGCGCCTCCGCGCGGCAGCCCCGAGACGAGACCGTCGGCGATCCCGCCCGCCAGCGCCTGGGCTTGCGGGCCGTAGGCGGCGACGTAGACAGGGATCCGGTGGTCGAGATCGACGAAGCGATGCTCGCGCATCTGGAAACGGACGGGATGGGTCTCGCCGTCGAGGGTGTAATCGGCCTCCTCGCCGCGGAGCAGCTTCTGCACGACCTCGACGTATTTGCGGAAGGGCCCGAGCCGCATCGGCTTCCTGCCCAGCAGGCGCATGCCGGTGTGACCGGTGCCGAGCCCGATGAAGCAGCGCCCGGGCGCCAGGCGATTGATGGTCGCGATGCCGTTTGCGACGACCGGAGCGAGCCTGAGCCCTGGCACGTTGACCCCGGTCCCGAGTCGCATGCGCCTGGTCTGCTGCGCCGCGAGGGCGAGGACGGCCCAGCAGTTGGACCGGATCATCGGGCTGTCCGTGACCCAGCAGTGCGTGTAGCCGAGATTCTCGGCATGCGTGATGTAACCGATCTCGTCCACCTTGGCGGTGACGACCCCGAAATCCATCGTCCCTGTCCTCCGTTGAATGCCGTCGATCCCCGGAACGGCCGCAGCGTGTCGGACGCGCGGCCCGCACCGACCGGTGAGTCTGACAGAGACCGGCGGCGGAGGAAAGGGAAACGAATTGGTTCTTGACGATGCGCGGGATGTCTGTTAACTCTTGCCGGGCACGACGGCGGGCGTTTCTGGACATACCGGAGGACACGATGCGGCGATACAGACGGCTTCTCCCGGAAGCGAACGCCTGAGCCCGTCCAGGGAGCCGGCCCGGTTCGGGAGGATCGTCCCGCCCGACGACGCGTGGCTGGCGCGGCAGCCGCGCGAGCCGGTGCTGGATTTCGACCTGCCGATCATCGACACCCATCATCACCTGTGGCACCGCCCGGACCACCGCTACCTGCTGGGCGACTTTCTCGCCGACGTCCGCACCGGCCACAACGTCGTGGCGACCGTGTTCATCGAATGCAACGCCATGTATCGCGCCGACGGGCCCGAGGAGATGCGGCCGGTGGGCCAGACCGAGTTCGTGGCCGGCGCCGCGGCGATGAGCGAGAGCGGCGGCTACGGACCGGTGCGCGTCGCCGCCGGCATCGTGGGGTTCGCCGACCTCACGCTGGGCGATCGCGTCGACGCGGTGCTCGAGGCGCACGTGAGGGCCGGCGGCGGCCGGTTCCGCGGCGTGCGCCACGCGGGCGGGTGGGACGCGAGCGACGTGATCGGGAACAGCCACGCGATCACAGCGCCGCATCTGTTC
>Ga0335084_10001422_pt1 | contig 22376 bp, 20 predicted proteins | sample Lox_Sample_44_FD_206721 | JGI IMG/M metagenome (GOLD analysis project Ga0335084, IMG submission 206721) | Soil microbial communities from Loxahatchee National Wildlife Refuge, Florida, United States - Lox_Sample_4.4 | ecosystem: Environmental > Terrestrial > Soil > Wetlands | place: USA...
AGCGCACGCGGGCACGTGAGCGCGCCGCGCGCAGGTGTTCCGGCGCGCCGGCGGCGAGCGCGCCCACGTTGCATTCCTGCTCTGCGGTGCACGCCCGCAAGACACTCCGGGCACGGCGCAAAGCGCATGCGCGGCGACCCGTGCTACGCGCGCCAGCTCGTCACGACGTCGGCCGCGATGCGGACGACCGGATGCGCGGCGGGGTCGTCGAGGGGCATCGCGCGATACGGGGGATAGCGCGCGCGCAGCAGCGCGAGTGCCGCGGCATGCTGCAACGGATCCTCGACCATCGTGGCGCGCCCGCGCACGAGCACCCAGGCAAGCCGCGTCCAGTCGTCGTCGTAGTCGTCGACGACGAGCGCCGCGCGCGCGTTCGCACGGAGGTTGCGCAGGCGGAGCAGTTCGCGCGCGGGGCCGCGCTTCCGCTTCGCGTCGGCTACGAAGTAGAGCGCGTCGTCGTCGAGCGCATAGCAAACCGGAACGACGTGCGGCGCGCCGACGGCCCCGGCGGTCGCGAGGTGACCCACGCGATGGGCCTCAAGGAACCGGCGCGTGTCCTCGGTCCAGGTCGCCATAGCGCACCTGCTGGCCCAGATATTCGGCGTGCGCCTCCGCGACGATGTCGCCGTATCGTCCCTCGTAGCGCGGCGAGAAGTGGAAGACGTTCAGCCGCCGCGCCCGCGCCGCGCGCGCGAGCGCGCCGGCCTGGCGGGCGGTCAGGTGATAGCGCCGCGTCGCCTGCTCGATGTCCTCGTCCAGGAACGGCGACTCGCAGAAGAAGACGTCGGCATCGTGGGCGAGCCGGATGATGCGCGCGGCGTTCGCCGGCGAGAACAGCGTGTCGACCGCGTAGGCGATCTTCTGGCCCGGCGTCACGTCGAGAAGCACCTCGCGGAGCGCCCCGAGCGGCCGTCGATCGCCGGGCGCCACCTCGATGGGTGTGTCGTCGGCGGCGCCCGCACGCACCGCGGTCTTGAGCACGTTCAGCCACGGGCCGGGCCGGAAGCCGCCCGCCTCGAGCGCGCCTGGCCGCACGTTCAGATGGGTCCGCTCGGTCACCGCATACGCCATTGAGACGATCCTGTGGTCGAGCGGCGCCGCCTCGACGCGGAACGCGGGGTCGGCGAGCACGACGCCGTCCGCGTAGGGCGACGTGCCGCGCGGCTCGCGCGCGAAGCGCCGTCGCGCCGCGAAGCGCGTGTGCGTGAGCTCGTCGTCACCGATCTCGGTGACGTCGATCGTGAAGACGTACTCGTCGGTGAGATTCCACGTGTAGCCGGCGAGCTTGCCCTGGACGCAGTCGGCGATCCCGGCGGGGCCGAACAGGCGCAACGTCGTGTCGCGCGCGAGGAACAGCCGCAGGAGCTGGTCGAACCCCATGAAGTGGTCCATGTGCGCGTGGGACACGAAGACCGCCTCGATCGGGAACAGCACCGGCGCCGGCGTCCGGTCGATGCGGCCGAGGTCGATCAGCAGGGCGCGACCCTGCCAGCGGAGCTGGACGAGGAGGGCGGGATCGCCCGTCTGCCCGTTCAGGAGCCGCGTGCGAAGGCTCGTCTTCGTCACGGGGCTCAGCCCTGGATCATGTGGAGCACTTCGGCCATGGCCTCCGCCATCATCTCCTGCATGATCTCACGCATCTGCTTGTCGGGGTCCTCGAGCTTCCCGACGAGCTTGGTGAGGATCGCGAAGTAGGCTTCCTTCGTCTCCACGGACATCGTCGCCGTGCGCTCCTCCATCGACTTCGCGAAACGGCGGTGCGAGGCGGCAATCTGGCGGTCCAGCTCCGTTTGGGCACGCGGGCTCATCGGCGACCTTCTAGCCGGGCCCTCCCGGGGGTTCAACGGACGCGGGGCGGTGTGGTACGCACCCACAAAGTGGTGGCCGACGTCGAGCCGATCTTTCTGTCCGTGCCGCGGCGCGAGATCGCGTACGTGAAGTTCGTGCTCGAGTCGTACGAGGGCGTCGCGGTCACGCGCACGCTCGACCGGCACGCCGCGCTCCTCGTGCTGCTGGTCGCGCCCGACTTCCTCGTGCAGGCGCGTGCGATCGTGGCCGCCCTCGCGCGCGAGGCCGGTTGCCGGGAGGTCGCGCGGCCGCCGGGGTTGCGCGACCTGCTCGCCGATGATGCAACGAGCGACACGCCAGAGGGGGGAGACACATGAACGCCGCACGTCCCGGACGTCTGCCGCTGCTGCCCACGGGGCCGCGCGAGGAGCTCGTCATCGAGGCGGCGCACCTGATGCGCGACCGCCTGCTCGTGCACGAGGTCTGGGAGCGGATCGGCTTCGACGTCGACGCGTGGGTCGCCTGGTCGCTGGCGACGCCCTTCATGGGTGGCTTCCGCCAGATCCTGTTCTCGAAGATCGTGCCGAACCTGCGGCGGCTCGGGCTCCTCACGCCGCGGGTACGCGCCGCCTTCGAGAAGATCGGCGTTCTGCAGTTCGAGCATCTGCCGGATTCGACCCAGGACGAGAGCGTCCAGCTCCCGCCCATGATGGCCGAGTTCTTCTCCGGCATGGCGCAGGCGAACGCCGCGGGCTGAGCGGGTGCCGCGCGCCGTCCTCTTCGACCTCGACGACACGCTCATCGACTACAGCGGCGCCGTCGAGGCGTGCTGGGACCGCGCGTGCGCGCTGGCGGCGCAACACGGCCTCGACGTGGCGGCGGTCGCGCGCACGGTGCACGACGTCCGGCGCTGGTTCTGGGCCGATCGGGAGCGGCACGCGCGCGAGCGAACGGACATGCTCGGCGCCTGGACGAAGATCGTCGCGATCGCGCTGGGTCGCCTGGGGCACGCGTCCGATGCGCTCGCCGCAGCCGTCGCATCCGACTTCGCCGTGCGGCGCGAGGCGGCGACGACCCTCTTCGCCGACGTGATACCGTGCCTCACGGCGCTGCGCGCGCGGGGCGTCGCCGTCGGGTGCGTCACCAACGGCGACGCGCGCCTGCAGCGCGCGAAGCTCGCGCGCCACGGGCTGGCGGCCCTGTTCGACGCGATCGTGATCGAGGGCGAGTTCGGCGCGGGAAAGCCCGACCCCGCCGTCTACCGCCACGTGCTGGGCGCGCTCGGCGCCACGCCCGGCGAGGCCACGATGGTCGGCGACAACCTCGAATGGGACGTCGCAGGCCCGCTGCGGCTCGGGATGAACGGCGTGTGGATCGATCGCGGCGGCAGCGGTCTCCCGCCCGGCGCGAGCGTCCGGCCGACCCGCGTCATCCGCTCGCTGGCGGAGCTCTAGGAACCGATCCAAGACTACGTCTTGGATCGGGACCGGACGCGAGAGTGGAGCGCTCGGTGGCACGCGCGACCGGCATGCCGCGGCCGGCCAAGCCGGCGCGGCAGGCGGGCAACGCGCGAGGGGTCGCGTGCGTCGGCGTCAGGGGCGGGCGCCTGTAGCGCTCGCGCCTCCAACCCCGCGGTGGAGCGGAGCCGGCACGTCGTCCCGGTTCCGCCGTCCGCGCGTCCCCGATCTGCCGCGCCGGCTTGGCCGGCCGCGGCATGCCGGTCGCGCGTGCCTCTGACGCCACACTCTACGGTTCTCCCCGACCCAAGACGAAGTCTTGGGTCGGCGTACTCTAGGCCGGCTCGCCGGGTGTGACCTCGGTCGTCTCGGTCGCCGGCGCCGGTCGCGCCACCACGTAGGCGACGCCGATCGAGAGGATGTAGAGGATCAAGAGTGGCGTCGCCATCAGCATCTGCGACGCGACGTCCGGGCCCGGCGTCAGGACCGCCGCGACGACGAAGATGGTGACCACGGCGTAGCGCCACCAGGTGAGCAGCGTCCGGTGCGTCACGAGACCCAGGCGGGCCAAAAAGAACGTCACGACCGGCAGCTCGAACGTGACGCCGAAGGCGAGCAGCATGCGCGACGCGAACGACAGGTACTCGCTGATGCGGATCTGCGCCGCGACGCCGATCGACGAGAACTCCTTCAGGAAGAACTCGAACGCGACCGGGAAGACGAGCCAGTAGCAGAACGCGGCGCCGCCGATGAAGAAGATCGACGCCGCGATCGAGAACGGAAGGGCCACGCGCCGCTCGCGGTCGTAGAGCCCGGGCGCGACGAACCGCCAGGCCTGATAGAAGATGAATGGGCTCCCGAGGAACAGGCCGCCGATCATCGCGACCTTCAGCTTCGTGAAGAACGCTTCGGTCAGCCCCGTGCCGATGACGAGCGACTGGTCGGGACGCAGGCGGGCCAGCGGCGCGAGCAGGAACGCGACGAGCGGCTCGATCACCAGCCAGCACACGCCGCCGCCGACGGCGAGCGCGAGGAGGGCGCGGATGATGCGGGTGCGCAGCTCCTCGAGATGCGCGGTGAGCGGCATCCGGACGTCGGTCTCGGGACCCATGCGCGCGCGCCGCGACTAGCTCTCGGTCGTGGGGGGCTTCTCGGTGCTGCGGGCTGCCGCCGCGGTCTTCGCGCGGCGCGCGGCATCGTCCTCGAGACGCATCTGCGTCTGGAACTCCTCCATGATGTCGGTCGACTGCCGCCGGAACTCCGCGACCGCCTTGCCGAGCGTGCGTGCGAGGTCGGGGAGTCGCTTCGGCCCGAGCACCACCAGCGCCACCACCAGGATCACGAGCAGCTCGGGCATCCCGATGCCGAACATCGATTCGAGGCTATGGGATGCCTTCCGGGGTGTCAATCCGCGCGCACGCTCGCTATGGTGCGCGCGATGGCCGGCGGCACCGGGCTCATGTTCGACGACCGCATGCTCGCGCACGATCCGGGACGCGGTCACCCAGAACGCCCCGATCGACTGCGCGTCCTGCACGACCGTTGGCGGGATGCGGCGGGTTTTCGACGCATCGGCGCGCGCCTCGCCACCGAGGACGAGATCGCCCGCGTCCACGACCCACGGCACGTGGAGCTGGTTGCGTCGACGGCGGGGCACTCGCGCGTCGTCTTCGACGCCGACACGAGCACGTCGGCGGAGTCGTACGGGGCGGCGCGGCTCGCGGTGGGTGGCGTCGTCGACCTGTGCACCGCCGTCGTCGCCGGCGAGGTCGACAACGGCTTCGCGTTCGTCCGGCCGCCGGGCCATCACGCCGAGCACGGACGGGCGATGGGCTTCTGCTTGTTCAACAACGTCGCGATCGCCGCCGCGACGCTGCGCGCACACGGCCTCGCGCGCGTCGCCATCGTCGACTGGGACCTCCACCACGGCAACGGGACGCAGCACCTGTTCGAGGACGACCCGAGCGTCCTCTACGTCTCGACGCACCAGTATCCGTTCTATCCCGGCACGGGCGCCGCCACCGAGGTCGGACGGGGGGCGGGGGCGGGGCGGACCCTCAACGTGCCCCTGCCCGCCGGATTCGGCGACGGCGAGGTGTCGCGCGCCTTCGACGAACTCGTGCTGCCGGTCGCGCGGCAGTTCCGACCCGACTTCGTGCTCGTCTCGGCCGGCTTCGACTGCGACGGACGGGATCCGCTGGGCGGCCTCGATCTCACGCCCGCGGGGATTGCGATGATGGCGCGCGCGTGCCGCCGCCTGGCCGACGAGACCGCGGGCGGTCGCATCGTCGCCGTGCTCGAGGGCGGCTACGATCTGGGCGCGATCGGTGACGGCGTCGCCGCGGTGCTCGGCGTGCTGCGCGGCGCAGATCGCGCCGACCCGCTCGTCACCGGCGACGCGCGCCGCGCCGACGGGCTCGTCACCCGCGTTCGCACTGCGCAGTCACCGTTCTGGACAGTGTAGCCGACCCGCGACTTCGTCTCGGGTCGGGCGCGTGCTGTGTGACGTCGGTGGTACGCGCGGGCGGCATGCCGCGGCCGGCGAAGCCCGGCGAAGCCGGCGGCAACGCTTGGCACGCGCGTAGCGAAGAGGCGACGCGCGGCGAGCGTCATTCGTCGTAGTCGTACTCGTCGTAGCAGATGCGGGGGTTGTAGTAGGGGGAGAACGGGTTGCAGTAGGGATCGTCGTAGTAGGAGGGGTAGTAGGGATAGAAGGGCGCGCCGTAGATCACGACGTTGCTCCAGCCGCCGCCGTGGAAGCAGTTCGGGCCGTGGTGGAAGTGGTTGCCTGCCCAGCGACCGTTCCAGCCGCCGCCGGCCCAGCCGCCGGGAGGTACGCGCCCCGGTCCGCGGAAGCCGCTGCCGACGGGGCCGCGCCCGACGCTTCCACGACCGCCCATGCCGGCGCCGCCGCCGACCATACCGCCGCGTCCGCCGACCATGCCGCCGCCGCCCGGTGCGCCCATCATGCCGCCGCCGGGAGCGCCCATCGTGCCGCCACCGCCGTGCCCGCCGACCATGCCGCCGCCGACGCCGCCGAAGCCGCCACCCCCCGCGTAACCGCCGCCGAATCCGCCACCTCCGCCGCCGCCGCCGCCTCCTCCTCCTCCTCCATGTCCGCCACCACCACCCATGCCCGCGCCGAGCGCGGGCGAGCAGTGGAGCGAGAGCAGGAGCGCGGTCGCCAGGATCGCAGCGCGTGGCCCGCGGCTGCGGCGGATCGGCGACCGGTGGATCGCCGCGAGCATCACGCCCCGACTGTGGGCGCGCCGCACGGCGACGTCAAGGGGTTTTTGGCCCGTCAGTCGGCGCCGGGATCGTTGCTGACGTCGGTCGGCACGGGCGGCGGGGCCTCGCCCTCCTCCTCGGGGGCCGCGACGTGCGTGTATTCCGACGGCTCCGTGCCGGCGATGAAGACCTCGAGGAACGACGGTCCGCCGGGCACGGCGCGGAGCCCGGTGTCGGGATCGATCTGGACCATCGCGACGCCGTTCGGCACGTCGAAGTCGATGACCGGCCGATCGGCGAGCGCCTCCTTCATGAACGCGGTCCAGATGGGGCACGCCGCGACGCCGCCCGTCTCGTGGGAGCCGAGCGAGCGCTCGGAGTCGAAGCCGACCCAGACCCCCGCCAGGAGGTCGGGCGTGAAGCCGACGAACCACGCATCGTGTGTGTCGTTCGTCGTGCCGGTCTTGCCGGCGACCGGACGCTCGAGCTCCTTCGCCTTCTGACCGGTACCCTTCTGCACGACGGACTCCATGAGGTTCGTCACGACGTACGCGGTGGAGGGCTCCATCACGCGCTCGAAGTGCGGGCGCGTACCGCCGAAGTCGATCGGGTTGCCGTCGGCGTCGGTCACGCCCGTGATGAAGATCGGCTCGAAACGCTTGCCGAGGGTCGCGAACACGCCGTAGGCTCGCACCATCTCGAGCGGCGTCACCTCGGCCGAGCCGAGTGCGATCGAGAGGTTGCGCGGCAGCGGTTGCTCGAACCCGAAGCGCTGCAGGTAGCGACGCGTGTAGTCGATCCCCATCTTGTCGACGAGCCGCACGGTCACCGTGTTGAGCGAGCGCGTGAGCGCCCAGCGCAAGCGGGTCGGGCCGTAGTACTTGTCCTTGAAGTTGTGCGGCGACCACGTCTGGTTGCCGAACGAGAACGTGATGGGGCCGTCGAGCACGACCGACGCGGGCGTGAAGCCGTGCTCCATCGCCGCGGCGTAGATGAAGGGCTTGAACGACGAGCCGGGCTGGCGGCGGGCCTGCACGGCGCGATTGAAGTGGCTGCGGCCGAAGCTGTAGCCGCCCACCATCGCCTTCACCTGACCCGTGTAGGGATCGATCGAGATCAGCGCGCCCTCGACCTGCGGGTCCTGATCGAGAGCGAACCGGGCAGGCGTCCCGGCCGGTGTCGGATCGCCGAGCGTCACCGAGACCACGTCGCCGACACGGAACGTCGACGGCGACAGGCGCGTCTTGTTCCACGCCATGGCGGTGGCCGGAACGACGCCGGTCTCCCACGGCGTGCGGACCTCGAGGCGATCCGGACGCACCGCCAGGACGACGGCGTTGCGCCGCGCATCGTCGGCCGAGCGGTTCGCCGCCTGCTTCTTCAAGTAGCCGGCGATCTCTTTGGGCTCGAGATGCGTCACCGGACCGCGGAACCCCTGTCGCGCGTCGAGCGCACGGAGGCCCTCCTGCAGCGCCTTCTCCGCGGCTTCCTGCTGGTGGAGATCGACGGCGGTGTGCACGCGGAGGCCCAGCTGCGCCGCGGCCGGTCCGTAGCGATCTTCCAGGAGCCGGCGCACGTGCTCGACGTACCAGGGCGCGGCGAGGTAGGAGCCGCCCGCTTGCCCCGAGGCCAGACGGAGCTGCTCGTCGAGCGCCACCGTGTACTGCTCCTTGTTGACGAAGCCCTCGGCGAGCATGCGCTCGAGCACGTAGTGCTGTCGCGCGAGCGCCTTCTTCGGCTGGCGGAACGGATCGTAGTCGCTCGGCTTCTGCGGGAGGCCCGCCAGCATCGCCGCTTGCGCGACGGTGAGGTCCTCGACGTCGACGTCGAAGTACGTGCGCGCCGCCGCCGCGATCCCGTACGCCCCATGCCCGAGGTAGATCTGGTTCAGGTAGAGGTAGAGGATGTCGTCCTTGCTGAGCTTCGTCTCGAGGCGCAGCGCCAGGACGGCCTCGCGGATCTTGCGACGGATGGTGCGCTCGGGCGTGAGCAGGAGCGCCTTCACGACCTGCTGCGTGATCGTGCTGCCACCTTGCTTCACGCCCTTCGAGGCGACGTTGTTCACGAACGCGCGGGCGATGCTGACCGGGTCGATGCCGCGATGGCGGTAGAAGTCCGCGTCCTCGGCGGCGAGGAACGCGAGCCGCACGTGCATGGGCACGCGCGCGAGTGGCACCAGGTAGCGGCGCTCGACGTAGAACTCGCCGATGAGCGTGTCGTCGTCGGCGAACACGCGCGTCGCCGTCGGCGGCTGATACCGCAGGAGCTGGTCGACGGGCGGAAGGTCGGAGGTGAGCTCGTTGTAGAGGATGACGGCAGCCACGCCGCCGGCGAGCAGCCCCGCCACCACGCTCCACCGCACGATCCGCCCGAAGACCCCAGTTGGCCGGGCTTTGCGCGCCATCGTTGTGCTCGGCACGTTACCGGCTCGGCCGTACCCCGGCAAGGACGGTCGACTTTGGGTCGGCGAGTCGCTACGAGTGCGCGCTCGGGAGCAGCCGGTGGTCAGAGTTCCTCCGCTCGATCTCGTCGCGCAGGCGCGTACGCTCGGCCCCTCGCTGCGCGAGGCCGTGGAGCGGGTGCTCGCCGATCAGCAGTGCATACTCGGGCCCCACGTCGAGCGCTTCGAAGCGGCGATGGCCGCCTACTGTCGAGTGACCCACGCGATCGGCGTCGGATCGGGGACCGACGCGTTGCTGCTGGTGCTCGCGTCCCTCGGCGTCGGCCCGGGAACGCTGGTGGTCACGACCGCGTTCACGTTCTTCGCGACCGGCAGCACCATCGTCCGGCTCGGGGCACGTCCGCTGTTCGCGGACATCGACCCGCAGACGTTCAACCTCTCCCCGGTGTCGGTCGCGGCCGCCATCGCGGCGGCGCCCGAGCGCGTCGTCGGCATCGTCCCGGTCCATCTCTACGGCCGCCTCGCCCCGCTGGACGCCATCGGCGCCGTGGCCGAACGCCACGGCCTGTGGGTGGTGGAGGACGCGGCCCAGGCGGTCGGCGCCCGGCGCGCCGGGCGGATGGCAGGGACCTTCGCGCGCGCGGGGTGCCTGTCGTTCTACCCGACCAAGAACCTGGGGGCGCTCGGCGACGGCGGCATGGTGCTGACGGACGACGAGGCGATCGCCACGTTCGTCCGCCGCGACCGCCATCAGGGCCAGGTCGATCGCTACCGCCACGAGAGCCTGGGGCTCTGCTCGCGCCTCGACGCCGTGCAGGCCGTGGTGCTGGAGGCGAAGCTCCCGCACCTTGATGCCTGGAACGCGCGCCGCCGTGCGATCGCCGCCGCATACGACGAGCGGCTCCGCGCCGCCGGCGTCGCGGGCGTGCCCGACGCGCCGATCGTCCTGCCGGGCGCGGCCGGTGAGGACCACGTCGTGCATCAGTACGTCGTGCGCGCGCGGCGGCGCGACGGGCTCCTCGCCCACCTCCGCGACGCAGGCGTCGGCGCTCAGGTGTACTACCCGGTGCCGCTCCATCTGCAGCCGCCGATCGCCCCGCGATGCGTCACGCCGGTACCGCTCGACGAGACGGAGCGCGCCGCGCGCGAGGTCCTGGCGCTGCCGGTCTATCCGGAGCTGACACCGGCCCAGATCGACGCCGTGGTGGCGGCGGTGCGCTCCTTCTACTGAGTCGACGCTGCCAGCAAGCTGGCCCGATCGCGCCGACGATACGTCATTGTGGCTGGCGCGGACTCCCGCTAAGCTCGGCGGGCGATGAAGCCGGATGCTCGCAAGGCCGCCGGCGAGGGGGCCAAGAAGGCGAAGGCCGCCGCCAAGCCTCGCGGCTCGCACGGGTTCCGTGTCCTCGCGGACGTGACGGCGATCAGCGCCGACACCGAGGACCTCCAGGACCGGCTCCAGCGCTTCGTCGAGCTGATCGCCGAGCGGACCGAAACGGACGTCTGCTCGATCTACCTCTTCGACGAGCGGACGCAGGTCCTGACGCTGGCGGCCACGACGGGCCTCGAGCGCAGCGCCGTCGGCAAGGTGACGATGGCCCTGGGCGAGGGCCTCACCGGCATGACGCTCGAGAAGCTCGAGCCGGTGATGGTGGTGGACGCGTTCGCCCATCCGCGCTTCAAGTACTTCCCGGAGACCGGCGAGGACCGCTTCCATTCGTACGTCGGCGTACCGCTGGTCGACGGCGGCAAGCCCCTCGGCGTGCTCGTCGTGCAGACGCTCCGCCGGCGGAAGTTCACCACGCGCGAGATGGAGCTCCTGCGCACGATCGCCACCTCGGTGAGCCAGGCGGTGGTGCAGGCGCGGCTGGTCGAGGACCTGCGGAGCAAGGAGCAGGAGCAGCGGGCGTTCCGCCAGCGCATGGTCGCGGCCATGAAGCGCCTGCAGGCGCTCCACAAGACGATCGGCGACTCGGAGCGGATCGAGCGCCGCCGCCAGAAGCACGCGCGCCTGGACGGGCTCCCGGCGGCGCCGGGCTACGGCGGCGGGCGTGCCCATCTCATCCAGCCGCCGGTCAGCTTCAACGTCGTCGTCGATCAGGCGGGCGAGGGCGTCGCGGCCGAGCGGAAGCGGTTCGCGCGCGCCGTCGCCGCGTCGGTCGCCGAGGTGAAGACGCTGAAGGCCCGGCTCGAGAGCCGCCTGCCCGAGTTCGACAGCGGCATCATCGAAGCCTACCGGATGATGCTCGAGGATCGCGGCTTCCTCGACAAGGTCGAGGGCCACATCGAGGACGGCCTCGGCGCGGAGAGCGCGCTCAAGCGCGTGGTCGACGAATACGTCGAGACGTTCAGCGCGATGTCGGACGCCTACCTCCGCGAGCGCGCGACAGACGTGAAAGACGTGGGCCTCCGCCTGCTGCGCAACCTCCTCGGCATCGACGAAGCCGAGCGCGCGCTCGAGCGCGATACCGTGCTCATCGCCGACGAGCTCTCGGTGTCCGACCTCTCTCTCATCGATCACGCGCACCTGAAGGGCATCGTCATGGCGACGGGCGGCGTCACGTCGCACGCGACGATCCTCGCCAAGTCCTTCGAGATCCCGACGGTGGTCGGCGCCGAGCAGGCGCGCGACCTCGTGCACGAGGGGGACGCCGTCATCGTCGACGGGAACTCCGGCGCGGTGTTCGTGAACCCGACGCCCGAGGTGGCGCGCGAGTACGAGCGCCTCGACCGCGGCTACCGGGCCTTCAACCGCGAGCTGGACGCCATGCGCAGCCTGCCTGCCGAGACGGGTGACGGCCGGCGCGTGAACCTCTACGCCAACATCGGCCTCATCGCCGACCTGCCGCTCGTCCACCGGCACGGCGCCGACGGCGTCGGGCTCTATCGCACCGAGTTCCCGTTCCTCACCTACCGCGACTTCCCGACCGAGGACGAGCAGTACAAGGTGTACGCACGCGTCGTGCGCGGCATGGAAGGGCAGCCGGTGACCATTCGCACGCTCGACATCGGCGCCGACAAGTATCCCAGCTATTTGAAGTTCACGCGCGAGGACAACCCGTTCCTCGGCTGGCGATCGATCCGCATCTCGCTCGAGCTGCCGGAGGTGTTCAAGACGCAGCTCCGCGCGATCCTGCGGGCGGGTGCGCTCGGGCGGGTGCGCCTCCTCTTCCCGATGATCTCGAGCGTGACGCAGATCCGCCGCGCGAAGGAGCTGCTCGAGGAGGCGAAGGACGAGCTGCGACAGGCGGGCTGCGAGTTCGACGCCGCGATGCCGGTCGGCATGATGGTCGAGGTGCCGTCGGCCGTCGCGCTCGCGTCGCACCTGATTCGCGAGGTCGACTTCTTCTCGATCGGCACCAACGACCTGATCCAGTACCTGCTCGCCGTCGACCGCAACAACCACAAGGTGGCCGAGCTCTACGAGGAGCTGCATCCGGCCGTCCTGTCGGCCATCGACGACACCGTGCAGGCCGCGCGGGGCGCCGGGAAGTGGGTCGGCATGTGCGGCGAGATGGCGTCGAACCCGCTCTGCACGCTCATGCTGCTCGGCCTCGGCCTCGACGACCTCTCGATGCAGCCGCTCTACATCCCGGTCGTGAAGCGCATCGTCCGCTCGGTCTCCTTCCGCGAGGTGCAGGCGCTCACGCGCGACGTTCTCTCGCTCTCGACCGTCGATGAGGTGAAGTCACGTCTCTTCGACGGTGCCCGGCGGCTCGGGATCATCGAGCTCGTCGAGATGTATCATTAGACAGGCGCCGGGACGGATTGTAGAGAGGCGCCCCATGCGGGCGGGGAAGACGTGGCGGCGGCTCGGCGCGATCGCGCTCCTCGCCGTGGTCGGCGCGTGTCGCCGGGGTCCCGACGAGGCGCCGTTCGAGCCCTACCTGGTCGTCTGGGCGGGCGACGCCGATCGCAAGGACAGCGACTTCCTGGCGGTGATCGCAGCCAACCCGTCGTCCTGGAAGTATGGCCACGTGCTCGCGACGGTCCCGGTGCGATCGACCGGCAACGAGCCGCAGGACCTGAACGAGACGTTCCGCTACGACGGCCGCGTGTTCGCGAGCGGCACGCTCACGAACCGCGTCTTCACCTTCGACCTCCGCGATCCCACGGGGCCGAAGCTGGTCGGGACGACCGACCTCACCAGTCGCCGCTACTGGGCGCCGCGGGCCATCGTGTCGCTCTCGAACGGGCGGGTCGCGGTCGCCTGCCCCGATCGGGCGCATCACATCGGACTGCCGCGCGAGGTCACGGGGGCGCCCGGCGGCCTCGTCGAGCTCGACGCGAGCGGGCGCGTCATGCGCGAGGTCTCGGCCGGCAGCGACGAATCGCGCGGCTACGTCGTCGCTCCGACCGGCGCGACGATCGCGCCGTCGCTGAAGTTGCTGGTCACCACCAGTCAGGCGCACGGCTTTGCCGCCTCGGCGCGTGGAGAGCTGGTGCCCGGGATCACGGTGCAGACCTGGAAGGTCCCCGAGCTGAAGCTGAAGAGCACGGTCGTGCTCGAGGCCGGACCGCGCGGCGAGGAGAACCTGGGTCCCGCGGTGCCGCGCGCCATGCGGAAGCGTCCCTACGTGTACGTGGACACGTACGAGGGCGGCGCCCTCTACGTCTCGGACTCGCTCGGGATGGCCGACTCGGCGTTCCGCCTCGCGTTCGACTTCGGCGCGGGCAGCTATCCCAGCGGCGCGGCGGTCTCGCCGAACGAGCACTTCTACGTGACGGCGCTCGCGGGCAAGCACCAGGTCGTCTCGCTCGATCTCACGAGCCCGTTCTCGCCGCGGCTCGCGTCGACCGTGCGCCTCGATCGCGATCCGGGGTCGGACAAGAGCAGCCGGCCGCGCGCCGGGGGACCGTCGGCGCTCGCCATGGCGAGCGACGGCGGCCGGGTCGCGGTGGCCGACTACACGATCGACGTGCCGACCGCGCGTCGCGACGGGGATCACCGCGTCTACATGCTGCGTCTCGACGACGAGACTGGCGAGCTGCGGGTCGACGGCTCGTTCACGGACGAGAACACGGACGAGGTCGGCATCGATTTCAACCGCACGAAGTGGCCGCACGGTGCGACCGGGCCGGCGCGCCCGCGCGGCCTCCTCTTCGTCGCCGAGCCGCCCGCGAGGGACTGAGCCGTGACCATCCGGCCGCTCGTCAGCACCGACGTCGACGCGGTCGCGGAAGCGGACTTCGCCGCATTCCACGACGTGGCGCTGCGTCACGGCCTGCCGCCGGTCGTGGGCGCGGTCCGCGACAGTCGCGACTACGTGCGCCGCCTGCTCCTCGCCGATCCGCTGGGTGGCTTCGTCGCCACCGAGGGTGAGCGCATCGTCGGTCACGCGTGGGTGCACGTGCGCGGGCCGATCGCGACCGTCGGCCCGATCGCGGTCGAGCCGGCGTCACAGAGCCGCGGCGTCGGTCGCGCGCTGCTCGCGCGTTGCCTCGAAGCCGCGGCCCGTGCGGCGCAAGTGCGCCTCGTGCACGAGAGCTTCAACGTCCACTCGCTCGCGCTCTACCTCGGCGCCGGGTTTCGCGTGGTGGCGCCGCTGCTCGAGCTCACGCTCGCCGAAAGTCGAGACGTCCAGGCGACCGCGGTCCCGGAGGGCACCCAGGTGCGGCCGGCCGTCGCCGACGATCAGGCCCGCATCGTCGCGCGCGACGCGCGCGGCTTCGGCACGTCGCGCGCGCAGGACGTCGAGCGCTACCTGCGCGCGGGCCGCGGCGTGGTGGCGGAGCGGGGCGAGGCGCTCGCGGGCTACGCCCTGGGCGGGTTCGGGTACCTCGGATCGGCCGCCGCCGACGACCCACAGCTGGTGCTCGCGATGCTCTCGCGGCTCGCGGCCGAGCCGTCGCTGCGGGTGGGGGTGCTGCGCACGATGGTCGGCGCGACCGATCGCCGGCTGGTCGACGGCTTGCTCGAGCTCGGCTTCCGCCTCTTCCGCGCGTGCCACTACATGGTGCGGGGCGGCGGGACGGCCCCGCCCGCCGGCTACGTTCTCATGAGCGGCGACTTCATGTGAGGCGACGCCGCGTCGCGGTGCAAGGCCCCGCCATGCAGGGGCTCAGAATGCGAGCTCGAGCGCTTCGAGGTTGACGAGCCCGGTGACCGAGCAAGTCGTGGTGTTCGGCGGTGCCGAGAAAGCAACCGTGCCGCGCACTAGGAGCGACGACGAGACGACGTCGCCCAGGCCCGACGCCGAGGCGACGAAGCTGACGAGGCCGGTCGCCGTCTGCGATCCCACCGCCGAGCGGTCGGAGGCGAAGCCCACCACGACCGTCCGCCCGCCGTTGTTCGGCACCTGGAAGCTCGCGCACGGCGTCAGGGCCGAGAACGGCAGGGCACCGTGCTCCACCTCCTGGGCGGTGATGCGGTAGAGGTTCACGAGGCCGGTGGATCCGCTGTCGGTTCCGGCGGCGAACAGCACGCTCCCGTCCGGATGGATCTGGAACGTGTCGGTGATGTCGGGCGAGAAGAAGATCGACGTCGGCCGGATCTGCCACAGCCCGCCGGACTCGAAGGCCGCGAACGTCCTGGCGCCGTCGGGGGTGATCTCGAGCTGCTGCACGGGATCGAGGTCGTCGCAGTCGCCGAGACCCTCGAGCGCGTCGATCCGCGTGGTCACGACCTGCGTGCTGCCGCTGTTCTTGTTGATCTTGATGAGCGCCTCCCGCTCGGAGCGGAAGCAGTTCCCCATGTCGGGCACGTTGTGGAACTCGGGCACGTAGAGCTGCCCGCCCTGACCGGCCGGGAAGCCGTCGCACGCGATGTGGCCGGTCTCTGTCGTGGTCCGGTCGAGGATCTCCTTGTGCGTGACGCCGCCGTTCGCGTCGAGATCCATCCGCATGACCGTGACGGCCCGCTCGGTCTCGGCCGACGGATCGGGCTCGGTGAACGTCCCCTCGTCGGAGATGAGGTAGAGGCTCTGCCCGTCGCTGCACAGGTCGACCGGATCGAAGAGGGTGTACGCCGGACAGAAGCTGCCCGGGCAATCCGCCGGCATCGCGCACGGCTGACCCACGTTCATTCCCGACGGACAGGTGGACGTCGCGGAGCACGAGCCGCCGACCGCCGCGCAGTCCTGATCCTTCACGCAGAAGTCCCCGGTGCCGAGGCCGTTGCCAGGCACGACGCAGGTGTGGACGCCGTTGTCGGCGAAGAACCGGGTGCCGTCGGGCATGTAGCCGAACGTGCCGAGCCCGAGGAGCCCGGCCGCGATCTCGGTGAAGAAGACGGGATCGGCGGCGAGCGTCGGGCCGTTGCCCGGCGCGCTGCCGCCGTAGCCGTGCGCGAGGAAGCTCACCGCCTGTCGATTGGAGGCGGCGGCGACGAGGCTCACGCGCGAGTCCTGATGGCCGGACCCCGACGGTGTGAACGTGAGGGTGAGGTCACGCGTCTGGCCCGGACCCAGGCTGACGCTCGTCTCGGAGAGCTGGAACTGCGGATCGATGCTCGCGAGCTCGATCTTCACCTGGCTGGTGTCGGTCTCGTCGGTGTTCTTCACCGTGATGGTCCGCGAGCCGCTCGCCGACGGCGCCACCGCTCCGAACTCGAGGACGCCGGCACTCTCGACGCGGAGCACGCCCGCCGTCTTGCCGGGATCGAGCTCGGGAATGGCCTGGAGGACGAGCTCGGAGGGCGGGCTCGACGCCTGGCCGTCGGAGACGGTGAGGGTGACCTTCACGTCGCCCGTCTGGACGTCGAAGACGTGCTGCGGATCCGCCTCGGTCGACGTCGTACCGTCGCCGAAGTCCCAGAAGTAGGTGAGGTCGTCGCGCTCGGGATCGGTGCTGCCCTTCGATCCGGTGAACTGCACCGGGATGCCGGGCACGATGATCTCGGTGTCCGCGTCCGCTTGCGCGGTGGGAGCCGTGTTCGGGCCCTCGATGGCGGCGAACCGGACACGATCGGTGTCGCGGATGCGCCCCGTCTTGCTGCCCTGGAGACGCTTGGCGAGGATCGCGAGACGGAGGTGGTTGCGCGGCCGGCGGCCGAGCTTCACTTCCTCGGGCGGGATCGTCGCGCGCACGCCGATCTGCTGCCCTTTGTCGTTGAAGATGGGCTTGAAGTCGGGCGTCGTGTCCGAGCGTCCCACGCGGGCATGGAACGAGCTCGCCTCGGCCGGCGTGAAATCGGAGAGCTTGCCGAACAGCACGATGACGTTGACGAACGGGTGCGCGATGGCGGGCTCGCCACGCACCGGCGTCACCACCGTGAGGAGGTTGTTCTTGAGCAGCTTCGCTTTCGCCGCGCCTGCGTCGCCCGTAGGCAACACGAGTCCCAGGAGGGCGAGCAGGAGGATCCGGACCATTCGGCCGTCGAGCGTACGCGCTCCGTCGTACTTTGCAACGACAAAGTTTCGACGCTCACCCGCGGGGAGGCCGATAGTACCTTCGGGCGCAGGTCGGGCGCGCGCGCCAGAGGGGACAAAAGTCGTCACCGGGCGAGCTGCGACGCTTCGAGGCCGACGATTCCGGCTGCCGTGCAGGACGTCGCATCGGGTGGCAGGGAGAATGCGACGATGCCGCGCACGTTGCCGAACGGGAACACGTCGCTCGGCGCGGGCCGCACGCCGGAGATGAAGCTCACGAGCGCGGTGCCGTCGCGTGCGGTGAGGCTGGTCGGTCCGGCGACGATCGAGACGATGGTGGTGCGGCCGATTTCCTCGCCGAGGGCGTTGTTCGGCACCGCGAAGCTCGCGCACGGGGTCATCGCCGCGAGCGAGAGGGCGCCGTGCTGCACCTGGTCGTCGGAGAGCCGATAGAGATCGATCAGCCCCTCGGTGCCGCTGTCGCGCGCGCGCGCGAACAGGACGCTCCCGTCGGGATGGAGCTGGAAGGCATCGCTCACGTCGGGGGTGAGGAAGAGCGGCGTCGGCCGGATGCGCCACAGGCCGCTCGACTCGAACCCGGCCACCATGCGCATGCCGTCCGGCGTCGTGGCGAGCTGCTCGACCGGATCGCGATCGTCGCACTCGCCGACGCCGGCAGCCTCGTCGATGCGCGAGAAGCCGCTCACGACCTGCGTGTTGCCGTTGCCCTTGTTGACGCGCACGAGCGCGTCGCGCTCGTCCCGGAAGCAGTTCGCCGAATCGGCGACGTTGCGGAACTCGGCGAGATAGACGAGGCCGCCCTGGCCGGCGGGCGTGCTGTCGCAGACGAGGTGCTCGGTTTCGGTCGTCGTGCGGTCGAGGATCTCCCGGCCGGTGACGTTCCCGGCGCCGTCGAGGTCGAGCCGCAGCAGCGTCACGCCACGCTCCGTGTCGGCGTCCGGGTTCGTTTCGGTGAACGTACCGTCGTCGGAGAGGAGAAAGAGGCTCTGGCCGTCGCCACAGAGCTCGCTCGTCGGGTACGGCGCGGTGCTGGCGGTGCAGGTGTCGCCGGGGGTGGCGCAATCGCCGTCGACCAGACACACGTCGCGCGTCGTCGGCCCGCACTCGTGGATGGACGGATCGATGGCGAACGTCCGGCCGTCCGGCATGATGCCACCGAGGTCGGGGAACACCGTGTAGACGGGAAGCGCCACGAGCGTGGGCCCGCTCCCGGGTGCGCTGCCCCCGTAGCCGTGTGCGACGAAGCTCACCGCCACGCGATTCGTCGCCGACGCGACGAGACCGATGCGCGAGTGGTGGTGCCCCGTGGCGGGCGGCGCGAAGGTGACGTCGAGGGACGCCGACTGGCCGGGGTCGAGCGCGATCAGCGCCGACGGCGTGACCGCGAACGCCGCCCCGTTGGCGGCTGCGGCGCGGATCTTCACCTGGCTGGTCGGCGTCGGATCGACGTTGCTGACGGTCAGCGTGCGCGTGCCGGTCGCGCCGACCGCGACCGCGCCGAACTCGAGCTGTCCTGCCGCCTCGACCCGCAGGATGCCTTCGGTCCGGCCAGGATCGACGCCGGGAACGGTGGGCAGGGGGACCGTGGCGGTGGTCGAGAGCTGGCCGTCGGACACCTGGAGCGTCACGACCACGTCGCCGTCGAGACCGGCCGGGAACGCGTGCGTCGCCGTGCGCTCGGTCGACGTCGTCCCGTCGCCGAAGTCCCACAAGTACTCGATCTCGTCGCCGTCGGGATCGTGGCTCCCGGACCCGTCGAACGTGATCGGATCGTCCGGCACGACGACCGGGGCGCTGACGGCGATCATCGCCGACGGCGCCTGGTCCGGGACCTCCTCGGCCCCGAACTTCAATCGGTCGATGTCGCGGCCCGCCGGCCCCTTCGCATCGGCGACGCGCACGGCGCGCACCGAGAGGCGCAGGCGGTTGCGCGGCCGGCGTCCGATCTTCACGTTCGAGAGGGCCGCGCGCGCGCCGGTCTGTGTTCCCCCGTCGAGGATCGGCTCGAACGCCGCCGTCACGTCGTCGCGGCCGATGCGCGCGTGGAACGTCGCCGGATCGGCGGGCGCGCCGCTCTTGGTCCGTCCGAACGAGACCACGACGTTGACCCACGGGTGCGCGCTCGCAACCGCGCTCGAGGGCTCGATGACCTGCAGCAGCTCCTCGGATTGCCGTCGCACGCGCGCCGCGCTCGCCGCCGTCGCGAGGGCGACGACGATCAGGGTCGTCGCGATCGTCGACCGGCGCGTCACGACCCGACACTAGGTCAGGTCCGTCGCGCTGGGAAGAGCCTATTGGCAGGTGTCGGTGTCGATCACAACGACGTCGTTCGGAAACGAATTCTTCAAGGGGTTCGTCTGGCTGAACGGCGTGGCGTCCGTTGGTACGAGGCCGCCCGCGTTCATGCGAAAGGCCTCGATCCGATTGATCTCACCCGCAGCGACGTAGAGGACGGGATCGTTACCGTTGCGTGGCGGAAGGACCGTCGATCGCACGGGCGACGACGCGCGGTTCTGGTTGCTCCGCGCGGCCGTGTTCTTGGGCAGGGTGCCATCGTCGTCGAGTCGGAAGGTGTCGATACGACCTTGGTACGTGACGGCCAGGATCACGGGACGGCCGCCGGTGTCGGGCTTGTACAGCGTCAGCCCGAGGTAGCGGATGATGACGTTCGTCCGGTCCTTCTGGCGCTGCTGCTTCTCCTTGTTCTTCTCCTTTCGGGTCGGCTTCGCCGGATCCTCGCCGAAGGGCATGAAGTTGCCGTCCGTGTCGAGCGTGAATCCCTGCAGGCGATCCTGGAAGCGGGGGGCGGTGATGAGGTGCGTGCCGTCGACCAGCAGGCCGATGGGCCCGGGCAGCTGCGTGCGGCGCGACAGCGGGCAGGTGTCGGCCGGCCGGGCGACGCCCTCGATCGGGCAGGGTTGCGGCAGGGCCGGCACCGTCGACCAGAACGGGCAGAAGTTCTCGCCGTCGTCGGTCGTGTCGCCGTCGCCGTTGTTGTCCTCCGCCATCTGGGGCGTCCCGAAGATGCGCCCCTCGGCATCGAGCCCGTAGACGAACGTCCGGTTGTGGCCCGAGACGTTCACGTAGAGCTTGTCGTTGGCGACGACGACGTCCTCCCAGCCGGGCGCCGCGGGACCGTAGGTGCAGCTCGTCGGCGATCCGGCCGTGATGCCGTCCTCGACGATCGGGTCGGCGTTCGGGGCGCCGTCCGGGCCGAGCGGGTAGGCGGCGATGAGGCCGCCCTGCTTGCGAAACGGCACGTACAACATGCGGCCGTCCTCGGACAACGCGATGTCGCGCGCGAACATCCCGTCTTCCTTGCGAGTCGCGCCGATGCGCGTGAGCGAGCCGCCGGCGCCGGCGGTGAAGACCTCGACCCGGTCGTCCTCCACGACGTAGAGCGTGCAGCCGCGGGCGATGAGCCGCTTCGGCTTGGTGGCGGCCATGGAGCGCTGTTTCACCGGGTCCCCGGCCAGCGAGCCGTCGGCGAGGACCTGGAAGACGTCGACGCGCTGCTTCGAGGTGGCCGTCGCATAGAGAAAGGTTTCGGCGGCGGCGGGCGCGGCGCACAGCACCGCGAGCGCGGCGATCACGAGGAGGGGTCGCATGGGGATCGCGGCCTTATAGCAACCGGCCGGGGGCGGGAGAAGCGCGCCCGCTCGCCGCGTTGCCGCACCCGTCCGCGGGCGGCATGATGCCCCACCATGTCGACTCCCCTGGTCACGAGCCGTACCGACGGCGGCATCGCGCTGGTCGCGTTCAATCGCCCCGAGAAGCGCAACGCGATCAGCCGTGACGTCCTGCGCGCCCTCGTCGACGCCGTGAGCGACGCCGAACGGAATCGCGACGTCCGGGCGATCGTGCTCCACGGCGAAGGGCGGGTCTTCTCGGCCGGCGTCGACTTCACGATGCTCGCGGGCGACGTGGGCGGCGGCGAGCGCATCCCGTTCCGATCGCAGGTCGGCGAGATGCAGGCGCTCGTGACGCGCCTCGAGGCGGTCGAGAAGCCGGTCATCGCGGCGATGCATCGCTACGTCCCCGGCCTCGCGCTCGAGGTCGCGCTCGCCTGCGATTTCCGGATCGCGACGGCGGACTGCGAGCTCGGGCTTCCCGAGGTCCGGGTCGGCCTCGTGCCGGACGTCGGCGGGACGACGCGGCTGGTGCGGACCGTCGGCTACGCCAAGGCGAAGGAGCTGATCATGACCGGCCGCATGATCCCCGCGGCGGAGGCGCTCCGCATCGGGCTCGTGACGGAGGTCGTTCCCGACGGCACCCACCTCGACGCGGGACGGCGGCTCGCCGGCGAGATCGGCGCCAACGCGCCACTCGCGGTCGGGCTCGCGAAGCGGCTGGTCGACCTCGGCGTCCACACCGACAAGCACACGTTCCAAGCGATGGAGCTGCTCGCCCAGAGCATCCTGCTGCCGACCGCGGACGCGCGCGAAGGTGCCGCGGCGCTCGCCGAGCGCCGCCCGCCGCGGTTCACCGGACGGTGAGATCCGCTCCCGCCGCTCCGACCTGGAACCTGCTCGTCACGTCGATCGAGGGGCAGCGCGACGCGTTGCGCGCCGAGCTGATGCGGCTCGCGCGCTTTCGCCGCGGTGGCTACCCGAACGTGCTCGTGTCGACGGTGGACGATCCGGTGCGCTTCATCGACACGCTCGGCGAGACGTACGCCACGTCGGATCGGCTCCGCGCCGCGCTCGGCAAGGCGATCCCGATCGATCGGACGCTCCGCCTCGAAGATCCCGCCGGGTTCCTCGGCGCCGTGACGGCCGCGCTCGACCCCTTCGTCGAGCGCCTGCTCGGTGCCACCTTCTTCGTGCGGATCTGCCGCCGCGGGCACCGCGGCACGATCGACTCGACCGGCGCCGAGCGCGAGCTCGGCGCGCGCCTCGTGGATGCCCTCCAGCGCCGGGGCGAGAGCCCGCACGTGCGCTTCACCGACCCCGACGTCGTCGTCCTCATCGAGACGTTGCGCGACGAGGTCGGCATCGCGCTCATCGATCGGGCGCTCAGAACGCGACATGCCTTCGTGCGGGCGCGGTGAGGTGGGGGGCGCCGTCGTGCCGCGGCGTCGGAGCGCGGGGCGGGTGGCGAGGGCTCCACTAGGATGAACGGCAGGTCAAGTCTCGGTAGAGGCGGTTGATCGAGCGTTGATCACCTCCCACG
>Ga0335084_10001424_pt1 | contig 22369 bp, 22 predicted proteins | sample Lox_Sample_44_FD_206721 | JGI IMG/M metagenome (GOLD analysis project Ga0335084, IMG submission 206721) | Soil microbial communities from Loxahatchee National Wildlife Refuge, Florida, United States - Lox_Sample_4.4 | ecosystem: Environmental > Terrestrial > Soil > Wetlands | place: USA...
GTCCTCGCCGGTGCGCCGGCCACCGCGCCCATCACGGGAACGCGTTCGGATCCCAGGCGGTGACGTTTCCCTGTGGGTCGACGGCCGCGAGGTTCAGGCGCTGGGCGGACTTCGGGGATCCCCAGAAGAGGCCGCCCAGGTATGCGACGTCGCCATGCGTGGCGATCGCCTGGACGAACGGGGGGTCCCCCAGGCCGAACGAACTCTCGCTCACCAGGATCGACATCGCCGAGGCGAAGGATCCGGAGGACGCCGGGTCCACCATCCAGAGCGAGGCAGTCCAGGTGCTTCCACTCTGGAGATCGTCCCGCCGGTCGAAGGTGCCGCCGAGGAGGACCCTGTCGAGCCCCCAGCGCATGCTGTGCGGAGGGCTGGGGGTCGTCGGTGCGGAGAAGGGCAGGAGCGCCCCCGTCGCGTCCACGGCCGCGAGCAGGTTTCGCTCCTGGCCTCCCACCTGATGGAAGTCCCCGAGGAAGTAGACCGTCCCGGCGTGGACCGAGACCGACCACACGCCGGTGAGCTGGTTCGACGCTGTGTTCAGACCGGCATATCCGAACGGGTGCGACAGGGTCGGCGCCGTCCAGGGGAGGACCGTTCCCGATGCGTCGATGGCCGCCAGGTTCGTCCGCGGACGTCCGCCCACTCCGGTGAAGTACCCGCCTGCGTACACCCGGGCCCCTTCGAGCGAGAGCGAGGTGACCACCGAGTTTGCGTCGGGATTCCACGCGGTGGGCTGGCCGGACCTGTCGACCGCCGCGAGGTTGTCGCGCGGCTGCCCGCCGAACATCGTGAAGCGGCCCCCGACGTACACCACGTCGCCTGCCGGCTGCAGCGCGTACACCGGTCCGTTGGGGTCCGGCTTCCATGGCGTGACCGCACCGGTGGCGTCGACGGCCGCGAGGTTGTGCCGCGGCACCCCTCCCACCCGGTCGAACTGCCCTCCGACGTAGACGGTTCCCCCCGCGACCGCCAGAGCACGGACCGCCCCGCCACCGACACCGGGATTCCACTCCGTCACCCGCCCGTCCGGAAGGATGGCGGCGAGACCCAGGCGCTTGGTCGCCTTGCCCATCCACCGGAAAGCACCACCCGCGTACACGCCGCCCGGAGCCGCCGACACGCAGAAGGCGAACGCGTCGCCGCGGTCCTCGGAGTCAGGATCCCAGTTCGTGGGCTTCCCGGCGGCGTCGAACGCCGCGAAGTTCTTGCGCGGGAGCCCGCCGGCCAGGGTGAAGGATCCGGCGGCGTAGACGCGGGCGTCGAGCACCGTCAGCGAGCGGACGTACGGGTAGTCGAGCGCAGGTGCCCACGGCGTGAGCTGCCCCGTGGCATCGAAGGCCGCCAGCCCTCCCCGGGGCTGCCCATCGACGCGCTCGAACAGACCGCCCACGTAGAGGGTGGTGCCGTCGCTCGAGAAACCCGAGACGGTGGGAATCCCCGCCGAGACGCCTGCTCCCAGGCTGAGCTGCGGAGCCCAGGGCAACATCGCTCCGGCCAGATCGACGGCGGCGAGTCCCGTGCGTTGCTGGCCGCCGATGGTCTGGAAGCTCCCGCCGAGGTAGACGGTGTCCCCGATCACCTTCAGCGCGTAGACCCAGTCAGATTGCCCGTCGGCGCCGGGGTTCCACCCGGTCAACGCCCCCGCCGTGTCGACGGCCGCCAGGCGCGCCCGCGGCGTGTCGTTCACCGTGTCGAAGCCTCCTGCGAGGTAGACCGTGCCCCCGTGCGCGGCGAGCGTGGTCACGTCGCCTGGTACGGTCGTCGCGGGCGCCCAGTCCGTCACCCGCCCCGCAGGGTCGACCGCGGCGAGTCCGCTCCTGCTCACGCCGCCGATGCTGTCGAAGTGTCCCGCGACGTAGAGCATTCCCTCGTCGAAGGCGAGCGCCCACACCACCGCCGTGGGCGCTCCGGTCAGCGTGGAGGGAGCGACCGCCACGTCCGCCGCCCAGAGCGGGTCCAGGGAACCGTCGGAGAGCACGTGGGCGAGGTTTGCCCTGGGCTGCTTCCCCACCCGAGCAAAGGAGCCGCCGACGTACCACCCGCCGGCGCCATCCGTCGTGACCGCCTGCACCGTGCCGTCCACGGCCGCGAAACGAGGGAAGGGCGCTCCCGTCGAGGGGTCCAGCGGGACGCCGCCGCCGCTCATCGGACCGATCCGGGTGAACGGGCCACCGACATACACGGTCCCGTCGTCCCCGACGGCGATGGCGGTCACAGTCCCCGGCTCACCGCCGAAGCGGGGCCAGTTGACGCCCAGGGGTGGCGGGATGGTCGCCGGTCCCTCGCACGCCGCGAGCGCCAGAAGGAGTCCGGCCCAGAGCTCGGGTTTCGTCCGGCGCATGGCCCCCCTCCTCGGCGGGTCGAGGCACGCCTGGGAATGCAGTTACCCCTGTCCGGACGAGCCTGCAAAGACCAAGGCCCCTCGCAGGCGTGGGCCTTTGGGACCATCCGTGAAGCTGGACGCTCAGGTGTCCGGTCACTCCTCGACGATGGAGGTCACCTTCGCCAGGACGTCGTCCAGGACTGCGCGGAGCTTGCGCATGGTTCCCGGAGTGAGGCGACCGCGGCGGGCGGCGCGCCGGAGCATCCGGAAGAGCTGGGCGGCGCGCTGCATGAGATCTGCCAGGTCCTCGGCGCTCTCCACCCATCCTGCGGCACCCGAGCGGTCGTAGAACTCCTCCACCTCGGCCCGGTGCTCGGCGAGGTCACGCTGACCCTCTGCGGTGATGGCGTAGATGCGCCGCCCGTCGTCCTCGGTGCCGCGGACGTGCCGGAGCTCCTCCAGCATCTGCAGCGTGGGGTAGATGACCCCAGGGCTCGGGCGATAGGCCTGGCCGCTCCGCTCCTCGATGGCCTGCATGATCTCGTAGCCGTGGCGGGGTTGCTTCTCCAGCGCGTCGAGCACCAGGTAGCGCACCGCGCCTCGCTCCGCCCGCGGCGGCGGACCTCCGAACATGTCCCACCACTCCGGCCGCCCGCCCGCTCCGCGGCGCCCCCACGGACCACGTCCCATGAACATGCCGGGGTGCCACCCCCAGGAACCGTCGTGTCGCATCGAGCACTCCTCGCCGGACTGGCCGGCCGCTACCAGACACATCGCCACGATGTGTCGTGTCGATATATCTATAGATAGCACGGACCCGCGCCCGGCGCCAGCGAAGGGAGCGACCCCGTGGAGATCGGCGGATCAGCGCCGGTGGACGCTGCGGTCCCGGCCGGCCTGCTTCGCCCGGGTGCAGGCCGTCTCGGCCGCGTCGAGCAGATTGCCCCACGGCTCGGACGGCCGGAGCCCCGCGACCCCCACGCTGACCGTCGCCATCACGCAGGGATCCGCCCTGGCGGCGCCGCGGAGCCGGTCGGCCAGCGCGCACGCCCGGGGGAGCGCCCAGCCCGGAAGGAGCAGCCCGAAGGTGTCCGAGCCCAGGCGGCCGATGGGCCCGGCACCGCTGCTCGCGGACGAGATGCGCTGGGCGAGCGCCTCGAGGCAGGTGTCCGCGGCGAGGTCACCCCGCACGTCCCGGAGCGCCTGGAACTCGTCCACGTCCACCACCAGCAGGCTGCACGGCTGCCCGGCCCGCCGCGCCACCTGGACGGCGAACGCCACCTCGCGCTCGAACGCCTGACGCGTGTACACCCCGGTCTCGAGATCCAGCTCCACGACCCGGGCGCTCATGGCGCGCTCGCTCCCGATGCGGCCCGCGTCTTGGCTGAGGCGCGAACGAAGCCGTCGTACTGTCGCAGCGCCGCCTCACCCACCAGCTGGACGTGGTGGTTGTTCAGCCAGGCGGTGACCGGCGCGGCCACCAGTGGCATCGCCCGGCCGAGGGTGGCGAATCCTCCGCGCTCGGCCAGCACCGCCGCCACCTTCCCCAGCACCTTCGGCCCGGAGCGCTGGAGCGGGCCGACCCCGTTCGCCTCGCCCAGCACGCCCAGCAGCTCGGTCCGCGCCCGCCGGAAGCGGAGGTCCACCCCGTAGGCGGTGGCGATGTCGGCCAGCATGCGGATCTGCAGCCAGGCCATGACCACCAGGTCCGCCGGAACGCTGACCAGCCCGAAGACGCCGCTCACCGACCCGCTGAGCGAGGCCAGGCCCTTGGTCGAGTCGATGACGTGCTGCCCCAGCTCGCGCGGACCGGCAGACGGGTAGCGGGACTGGAGCGCCTTGATGCGGGTTCGCGCTCGCTTCGCCTCGAGGCCGACCACGTCCTCCATCCGGAGCGAGGCCAGCCGTTTCACCGACGCCGGCCGGAGCTTCTTCACGAAGGCGAGGCGTTCGCTGTCGAGCAGTCCCACGGGAGGCGATCCTGGCAGCAGGCTGGTCTTCCCGGCAACGGCCGAGCGAGCCTGCGGCGATGATCGATGAAACGCTCGGCTGCCCGGCGCCATTTCGCGCCGGGGTGCGCCGGCCTACGACTGCCCCAGACGTGAAGCCACCCGCGTCGCCTCCTCGACTGCCCGGGCGAGCACGGAGCGGATCCGCCCGTCCTCCAGCGTGAGCAGGCCGGCGATGGTGCAGCCCGCCGGGGTGGTGACCTGGTCCTTGAGGGCCGCGGGGTGCATCCCCGTCTGCAGCACCATCCGTGCCGAGCCCTGGAGCATCTGGGCGGCAATTTCCATTGCCACGTCCCGGCGCAGCCCCATCATCACTCCACCTTCTGCCAGCGCCTCGATGATGAGGTAGGCGAACGCCGGGCCGCTGCTGTTCAGCGCGGTGACCACGTCCATCGACTTCTCCTCCAGCTCGAGACAGCGGCCGACGGCCTGGAACAGCTTGATCGCGGTGTGCACGTGTGCGTCCGTGGCCAGCGGGCCGCGGGAGACCACGGTCATCCCCTCGCCGATGAGGGCAGGGGTGTTGGGCATGGCCCGGACCAGCGGGCTCTCCGGCAGCCAGCGGCGGATCTGCTCCAGGCGCACCCCGGCGGCGATGCTCACCACCAGCTTGCCCCGGAGCGCGGCGCGCATGTCGTCGGTGTCGAGCACGGTCGCCAGCTGCTGAGGCTTGAGGCTCACCAGCAGCGCGCTGGCCTCGCGCGCGACCGACAGGTTGTCCACCGTGGCCCGGACGCCGTGCCTCTTGCCGAGCGCCTCGGCCGCCTCCGTCCGTCGGGTGGAGACCACCAGGCGGGCGGGGACGAGCGAGCCCGAGCGAATCAGCCCGCGCACGATCGCCTCGCCCACCGTTCCACAACCCAGGACGCCCAGGGTACCGTCGTTGTCCAGCATGCCCTCGGACCTAGCACAGCCTGGCACGCGGCCTCCGCTCGGGGACGCGCAGCGCATCGTGGTGAAGCTGGGCACCCAGGTGGTGACCCACGACGGGCGGGAGCTCGCCCTGGGCCGGCTGATGTCCCTGGTCGAGGAGATGGCCCTGCTTCGACAGGAGGGGCGGCAGCTGCTCCTCGTCTCCAGCGGGGCGGTCGCCCTGGGGATGAAGCAGCTCGGGCTCGCCGAGCGCCCGCGCTCCCTGGGCCTCCGGCAGGCCTGCGCCGCGGTGGGGCAGGGTCATCTGGTCGGGCTCTACACCCAGGCGTTCGCCCAGTTCGGGGTGACGGCGGCGCAGGTGCTGCTGACCGAGAGCGACCTCGGCGACCGCGACCGGGCACTCTGCGTGCGGACGACGCTGATGCGGCTGCTGGACCTGCGGGCGGTGCCGGTGCTCAACGAGAACGACAGCGTGAGCATCCGCGAGCTCGTCGAGCACCGCCGTACCCAGGGCACCCCCACCGGAGCGACGGTCTTCGGCGACAACGACGGGCTGAGCGCACGGGTCGCCATCGGGGTGGACGCCGACCTGCTCGTGCTCCTGACCGACGTGGACGGGCTGTACACCGCCGATCCGCGGACAGATCCCGACGCCCGGCGCATCGACGTCCTCGACGCCGAGACTCCGCAGCTGACCGGGGTGAGCACGGGAGGCACCGGCGGGATGTCGAGCAAGCTCGAGGCGGCACGCCTCGCCAGCCGGGCGGGCGTCACGGTGGTCATCGCCTCCGGGGCGGCACCGAACGTGCTCCGCCGCCTGCTCTCGGGCGAGCAGGTGGGCACCTGCGTGCCTCCCGCCGAGCGCCGGGCCGTCCGTCGCCAGCGCATCGCCCTCGCCCCCCACGCCGGGGCGCTGGTGGCCAACGACGGGGCGCTCTCGGCGCTCGAGGGCGGGCGAGCGTCGCTCCTGCCCATCGGCGTGGTGGCGGTCGAGGGCGACTTTCGTGAAGGCGACGTGGTGGAGATCCGCGACGGCTCGGGCCGGGTGCGTGGCCGCGGGCTGGCCAACTACGACGCCCGGGCCTGCCGGGCCCTCGTGGGTCGCCACAGCGAGGAGATCGAGGACGTGCTCGGCTGGCGCGGGTACGACGCCCTGGTGACGCGGGACAACCTGGTGCTCGGGTCATGAGCGCGGTGACCGAGCGGGTGCAGCGCGCGGTCGAGGCCGGTGGGCGGCTGGCCCGCGCTCCGGCCGAGGCGCGCACGAAGGCGCTCGAGGCTCTGGCCGAGGCCCTGGTGGACCCGGGCGTTCGAGGGCGGGTGCTCGAGGCGAACGCGCGGGATCTCGCCGCGGCCTCGGGGCTCGCCTCGCCCCTGGTGAAACGGCTGAAGCTCGACGCGGCGAAGCTCGAGACGCTGGCCGACGGAACCCGGCAGCTCGCTGCGCGGGCGGATCCGCTCGGAACGGTGCTCGCCGGGCGAAGGCTCGACCAGGGGCTGGTGCTGACGCAAGAGAGCTGTCCCCTCGGGGTCCTGGCGGTGGTGTTCGAGTCGCGCCCGGATGCGCTGGTGCAGATCGCGTCCCTGGCGCTCCGTTCCGGGAACGCGGTTCTGCTCAAGGGCGGCCGGGAGGCAGCGGAGTCGAACCGAGCGCTCGCCGACGTGGTGAGGGGCGCGCTCGCCCGCGCGGCCTTGCCACCGGACGCGGTGCAGCTGCTCGACGACCGCTCCGAGGTCGAGGCGCTCCTCGGGCTGGAGAAGGGCGTGGACCTGGTGGTTGCCCGCGGCGGCAAGGAGTTCGTGGAGCACGTGCGCGCCCGGAGCCGAATCCCGGTGCTCGCGCACGCCGAGGGCGTGTGCCACGTGTTTCTCCACCGCTCCGCGGACCCGGGCAAGGCGGCGCGCATCGTCGCCGACAGCAAGGTCAGCTACCCCGCGGCCTGCAACGCGCTGGAGACCCTGCTCTGGGAGCCGGGGGCAGAGGCGGCGCTGGACGCGAGCGTGGCGGCGCTCCGGTCCGCAGGGGTCGAGCTCCGGGGAGACCCGGCCTCCCGCGCCCGGCATCCCCAGATGAAGACCGCCAGCGAGGCGGACTGGGATGCGGAGTACGGCGCGCTCATCCTCGCCGTGGCCCAGGTCCCGGATCTCGACGGTGCGCTCGCCCACATCGCCCGCCACGGCTCGCAGCACACCGAGGCCATCGTCGCGGAGGACCGCGTGGCCGCCGAGCGCTTCCTGGCCGAGGTGGACGCCGCCTGCGTCTTCCACGACGCGAGCACCCGTTTCGCGGACGGCTACCGCTTCGGTCTCGGCGGCGAGGTTGGCATCGGCACCGGCAAGCTGCACGCCCGCGGGCCGGTGGGCGTGGACGGGCTGCTCACCTTCCGCTGGATTCTCCGCGGCTCGGGACAGGTGAGCGCGGACTACGGCCCGGGGAAGAAGCCGTTCCTCCACGAGGACCTCTAGGTCAGGGCGGCCGCACCCAGGAGCAGCTCCCAAGCCCCCGTGGACAGGACTGAAACGGCCGTGGACTGGACTCGCCCCGCCCCGGGCTGCTACCTACCAGTCGGTAGGAGACTTCCGAGCCGCCCCGCCGCCCGAGTGGTAACCTCGATGCCCCCCAGTGAGACGCACCGACGACACCACCGCAAAGCACCGGGCCATCCTCGAGACCGCCGCGCGACTCATCTGCAAGCAGGGCTACGAGGGCACGAGCATCCAGGAGATCGCGGACGCCTGCGGTCTGACCAAGGCCGGCCTCTACCACCACATCGAGAGCAAGGAGCAGCTGCTCGTCGAGATCATGAACTACGGGATGGACGTGTTCGAGGAGCGCGTCCTCTCCGAGGTGGAGCACATCCCGGATCCGGTGGAGCGCCTCAAGGCCTGCATGGCCAAGAACATCAAGCTCGTCACCCGGGGATGGAGCAAGGAAGTCACCATCATCCTCCACGAGCACGACACGCTCACCGGGAAGGCGCAGGCGCAGATCAACGCCCGGAAGAAGCGCTACGTGCGGTTCCTCGAGTCGTCCTTCGCCGAGGCGGTGGAGCGGCAGATGATCCGCCCGGTGGATCCGACCGTCGCCGCGTTCTCGTTCCTGGGAATGGTTCTCTGGATCTACAAGTGGTTCAAGCCGGGCGGGAAGCGCACCGACGACGAGGTCGCCGCGGGCATGGTGGATCTGCTCTTCACCGGGCTGGTCCCCGCCTCGCGCTCCTGAGTCCGTTCAGCACGTCTCCCGGTCAGGCCCGCGGCCCAGATGCGCGGCGCCGGGCTGGAGCGTACGACACCAGCCGCTCCGGGTGGCCGGCCCGGAGCCCAGCCACCAGAGCTTGAGGGGAGAGAGAATCGCATGAAGCCGTCCGTGGGCATCGAGGCCCTTGCCGTGGCGCTGCCTCGCCGCACGCTGTACCTGGAGGACCTGGCGCGCGCCCGGGGCGTCGACCCGGCCAAGTACATCGCCGGCCTCGGCGTTCGCGAGATGGCGGTGACCGACCCGGGCGAGGACACCGTCTCGCTGGCTGCCACCGCCGCCCGCCGGCTGATCGAGGCCAACGACCTCGACCCGGCGTCGATCGGCATGCTCGCGGTGGGAACCGAGACCGGAGTGGACCACAGCAAGCCGGTCGCCTCCTACGTGCAGGGTCTGGTCGGTCTGCCCCGGCACATGCGCGTCTTCGACGTGCAGCACGCCTGCTATGGCGGCACCGCGGCGCTGATGGCGGCCAGCGAGTGGATCGCCTCGGGAGTGGCCGGCGGGAAGTCGGCGCTCGTCATCTGCTCGGACATCGCTCGCTACGGGGTGAGGACCGCCGGCGAGCCCACCCAGGGAGCCGGCGCGGTGGCCTTGCTGGTGTCGGCGCACCCTGCGCTGTTCGCGCTCGACCTGGGAGTCAATGGAACGAGTAGCACCCACGTCTTCGACTTCTGGCGTCCGCTCGGGCGTCGCGAGGCGGTGGTGGATGGCCATTACTCCATCGACTGCTACCTCGAGGCGCTGGCCGGCGCCTACCGCGACTGGCGGGGGAAGGCCGAGGCGAGGGAGATCGTTCGCCGCGGGGTGAGCGCCCTCCCCAGCGAGCAGCTCGCCGCCATCGGCTACCACGTCCCGTTCTGCAAGATGGCCCGGAAGGCCCACGCCCGGCTCCGGCGCTGCGACCTGGACGACGTGCTCGGCGCCTTCGACGAGGCGCGCGAGGAGCGCGAGGGGGCAGCCAGCCACGAGCGGCAGGTCGCGGCCTCGCTGACCCTCTGCGCCCGGGTGGGGAACATCTACACCGGCTCGCTGTACCTCGGCCTCGCCGGGATGCTGCATGCCGGAGGCGCCGAGCTCGCCGGCAAGCGCATCGCGCTCTTCTCCTACGGGAGCGGGTGCGCCAGCGAGTTCTTCTCCGGCGTGGTCGGCAAGAACGCCGGCGAGCGAATCGAGCGCGCAAAGCTGGACGAGGTCATCGGTGCTCGCGAGCGGGTCACCGTGGAAGAGTACGAGCGGCTCATGGCGCTGCACCCCGAGGCTCCGCCGGACATCCCTCCGGCCCCCGGCGGCTTCCGCTTCGTCGGCGTGAACCACCACCGCCGCGAGTACGCGGCCGGCTGAAGGCCAGCCCAGCCAGCCGGGCATTCAGGCCCGCGTGGCCCCGGCGATGACGCGTCGGATCGAGACCAGCGCTCTGGCGCGGGACCTCGTCCACCGCTGGAAGAGCGACCGGTCACGCCCATCGACCCAGGTCGAGACCAGGGCGCGGGCTGCCGCCTCGTTCTGCTCGCTCGCAAAGCCCAGCCTGCGGGTGGTGCTCCACCGGTCCTCGAACGGATGGGCGTGGGCCCCTGCATCGGGGTTGCCCTCGCTGCAGGCCCGGCAGAGGCTCCGGACGCTGGCCGTCCAGTCCTCGCTCGTTCCGCCGGACCCGTCGAGGATCCGCTTCAGGGCCGCCACCTCCTCCGGGCGACCGGCCTCGACCTCGACCTCGTAGGTCGAGAACGCCGAGGGCGCGAGCACGACCAGCTCGTTGAACACCGGCACCGGCTTCCCGTTCAGCAGCCGTTCCCCGGCCGCCGAGCCGTCGTGGAGGAGGAGGTCGCGGTGGCGCCGCCCACAGGCGGCGGTCGGAACGCTGAGGATGATCGCCCGGGCAGGATCGATGCGTCGGCACCAGACGACCTCGGGGCTGGTGTCCAGGGCCACCCGGATGGGGACGTCTGCGAGGTCCATCTCCGGCGGGCCATTGCCTTCGGGGATCTCGACGCCCGCGGCCCGCCAGCCCTCGCGAGCGGTGGCCCAGTCACCGAGCGCCGTTCCGGCGATGCCCAGGTTCCAGGCGGCGCCCTCGTCATCCGGGTCGAGCTCGAGCGCCCGCCGGTTCACCGCCCGGCACTCGTCCCACCGCTTCAGGTGCTTGGTGGCGATGCCCAGGTCGTGCCAGCAGCCCGACAGCATGGGACAGCGAGCGAGAACCGCGCGATAGAGCGGGGCAGCCGCCGCGTAGTCCTCGTTCCCCAGTCGCTCCAGGCCCTGGTCGACGAGGGCCGAGACCTCCGGGTCGAGCGGGTCCCCCATGGGGTACGCGAGCCTAGCACCCGTCGCCGCGACCGATTGCCGCAGGCCCGGTGCGCGGACCTGGCACGGGGAATCCCGCTCACGGACGCCAGGAGTCGCCCGGCGCGCGACTCGCTGCGCGGTCGAGGGCCTTCGCGGGGCACGGGTGTTGCTGGTGCGTTCTGGCGGGGATCACTCCGGCGAGGGCGCCATGCGACGAACCGACGCAGCATCACGAATCGTTCCTCTTCTCCTCCTCGTCGCCGTCAGCGGCGCGGCACGAGCAGAGGGCGACTCCTGGGCGCGGCGGAACGTCGCGATCGTGGTCTACGACGACGTGGAGATCCTGGACTTCGCCGGTCCGATGGAGGTCTTCACCGCCGCCGGGAACGGAGCCTTCCGGGTCTTCACCGTCGCCCCCACCCACGACCCGGTGGTGAGCATGGGCGTCCTCAGCATCCGTCCGGACCACTCGATCGCCGACAGCCCCACCCCGGACATCCTGGTCCTTCCGGGCGGAGACTCCCGCGGCTTTTCTCGAAGTCCCGCCGGAATGGCCTGGGTGCGAAAGGTGGCCGCCCGCGACGAGCTCAACATGTCGGTCTGCAGCGGGGCGTTCATCCTCGCGCAGCTCGGGTTCCTCGACGGACGCGCCGCCACCACCCACTGGGCCGCGGTGCCGCGGATGAAGAGCGCCTTCCCCAGGGTGCAGGTGCAGACCGGAGTCCGCTTCGTCGACACCGGGCGGATCATCACCACCGCGGGCGTCTCCGCTGGCATCGACGGAGCCCTGCACGTGGTGCAGCGCCTGCTCGGCGACGACGTCGCCTGGGAAACCGCCCGGTACATGCAGTACCTCTGGGAACCGAAGGAGTCGGCCGGGTTGTCGCGATCGGCCAAGGAGGCACTCAGGGCTCTGGTCTTCCACGAGACGGACCTCGCCAACCGGCTGCTCACCTCCGCCGTTGCCGCCAACCCCAAGGACCCGATCCTGGTCTCCCGCCTCGGGCGCGCGCAGCTCCTCGCCGGGCGCTCGGAGGAGGCACTGAGCACCCTGCAGAAGGCGGTGGCGCTCGGCGACGGCTCACCCCTCACCCTGACCTCGCTGGCCAACGCGCAGCTCGCCGCCGGTGCGCTGGCTGCCGCCGCTGCCAGCTTCGAGAGGCTGACCGCGGTCCGCGGTGCACCGGAGGATGCCTACGGGCTCGCCTGTGCTCGGGCCCGCCTGGGCCAGCGGGAGCAGGCCCTCACCGCTCTGGAGCAGGCGCTCCAGCTCGGGCTCGCCCCGCGCCTCGTGGAGAACGCCTGGACGGACGGTGATCTGGAATCGCTCCGCGGCGACGTCCGCTTCGCGCAGCTCCTCGCCCGGAGCAAGCCGACGACCCGTTCGGTGCAGTGACGACGCTTCCGGCCGGTCGGGTGCGAATCGGCGCCGCTGCCGCGCGCCCTCAGCGGTGACGGGCCGCCGTGCTCGCCGGGGCCCAGCCGAGCTGAACCATGACGCGGACGGAGATGATCGCCGCCGCGACCGCCAGCGCCGACCAGCTCGGCGACGAGGACAGGCGGAGCAGCCCCGCCCCGATCCAGAACTCGAGCGCCAGCCGCAGCGCCGGGTACCAGCCATGCACCGGCGCCGCGAGGAGCGCCAGCAGCCCTGCGGCGGTGACCGCCAGCGCGGCCGTGTCCAGCACCGCGGTCACCCCTGGGCCTCCCGGCCTCCGCGCGCGTGTTCCTCCCTGAGCTCGCGCCCGAGAAACCAGTTCAGTCCCGTCCGGATCGCTGCCACCGCGGCCAGCTTGCCGATCTCCTCGAAGCTCGGCGCCACAGCCGTCCTCAACAGGTCCGAGGCGAGCTGGAACTCGAGCCCCAGCGCCAGAAACCGCCCCAGCCGCAGCCGCACCGCGGTGAAGGCGTCCGGGGCGGGCGGGAGAAGCCCAGCACCGCCCCGGAGAAGATGACCAGCGCGCCGCCGGCCTCCACCAGCCGCACCAGCAGCCCGACGGCCTCGCGGAGCCACTCCTCGGGGAGGAAATGTTCCACCTGGCGCCGGCCGTCAGCCCTTTCGCCCGAAGAGACCGGTCAGAAAGTGCCGTGGGCGAGCACGTGGCCGCGGATCAGGAAGCGGAACTTCGCGTACGCCCGTTCGGGCGCTGTGCACCGGAGGTGGCCGTGCCACACTACGCCTGCGGACCGCCGCATGCTCGAGCTCCCTCCTGCACCCTCCGAGGTCCCCGGTCCCGATGGGGTCCCCCCTTTCGGTGCGTATGCCGGGGAGCTGGGCCCGGTCGACCTCGACCGGCTGGCCCCACCGCACGCCTTCCCCGCCTGGGCGCGGCGCATCCGCCGCAAGCGCTGGCACTACGCGCTCTACACCACCCCCGAGGTGGTGGCGGTGATGGCCATCGCCGAGATGGGCTACGCCTCGAACGCCTTCTTCGCCGCCCTGGACTTGCGCGAGAAGCAGCCGCTGGTCGACGCCACGTTCCTCGGCCCGCCGGCCCCGCTCAGCCACGTCTCGGACGCGGTGGCCGGCGGCCTCTCCGCCGCGTTCCGTGTCCCGGGAGCGAGGTTCCGGTTCTCCCGTCCGGCCGATTCCGACCGGTACCGCCACTCGGTGGAGATCTCCGCGCTCCGGCGGCCGAGGAGCGGGCGAGTGAAATTCGAAGGCGAGGCGCTGGTGACCGGCGCTCCTCCGCCGCTGGCCCTGGTGGCCCCGGTGCCCGGAGGCGGTGCCACCGGGGGAGCGCTGGCCTCGAGGTTGCCCCGCGACGGGGTGAACGTCACGCAGAAGTCGGTCGGGCTGCTCGCCGCGGGACGGCTCGAGGTGGGGCGCCGGCGCTACCCGCTCGACGGAGGGGTGGTGGGCCTGGACTCCACCCACGGATTCCTCGCCCGGCACACCAGCTGGCGCTGGGCGATGGGCTGCGGCCGGCTCGAGGACGGGACGCCGCTGGGGTTCAACCTGGTCGACGGCTTCAACGCCGTGGCCCCGGGCGCCCCAGGCGAGAACGTGCTCTTCCTCGGCGACCAGCTCGAGCCGGTGGGACCGGCGCAATTCCGTTTCAACTCGGCCGATCCGCTGGACCTCTGGCAGGTCTCGACCGACGACGGGACGGTGCGCCTGACCTTCCGCCCCCTGCACGCACACCGTGACGTGCGCGATCTGCTCGTGCTCAGGAGCCGCTTCCTCCAGCCGCTCGGGTTCTTCACCGGAAGCCTGCGGTTCCGGGGGCGGGAACTCACCCTGAGCGAACTGCCCGGGGTCACCGAGGACCAGGACATGCTCTGGTGAGCCGCCCGCGCTAGGGTCCCGCGCGCCGGTGCCTGCGTTCAACAGAAGGGTTGGCCAGCCGGCATGAACGCGCCCCCGGGGGCGGCGCCCACGAAAGGCAAGGAGATTCCCAAGTGATCAGGACCATCGCAGTGGCAGGTCTTGTCGCGGCAGCGCTCCTCGTTCCGGCCACCGCCGGTGCCAAGGACGAGGCGAAGAAGGGCGGAGGGAAGGCGCTCCTCGTTCCGGCGAGCGACCTCAAGTTCACCGAGGACCCCAAGAGCCCCGGGGTGCAGGTCGCCGTGCTGTCGGGAGATCCCAAGAAGGGAGCGAGCCAACTCATCATCAAGCTTCCGGCGAACTTCTCGGCCCCGCTGCACCATCACACCGCCGACCACTATTCGGTGGTGCTGGCGGGGACCATGGTCTTCAACTACGACGGTCTGGACCACACCTTGCCCGCCGGCTCGTACTTCTCGTTCACCGGGAAGAAGCAGCACACCACCCAGTGCCACGACCCTGCGGGGTGCACGCTCTTCGTGGATTCCCGCGGCAAGTGGGACATCGTCCCGGAGAAGACCGCGAGCAAGTAGGCCGGTCAGACCGGGTGACAGACCTGGCGGAGGATGTCGAGCGACTCCAGCGCCTTGCCCGCGCCCACCACCACCGCCGATAGCGGGTCCTCGGCGAGGAAGACCGGGAGCCCGGTCTCCTCGCGCAGCAGGGTGTCCAGGTTCTTGAGCAACGCGCCGCCGCCGGCCAGGACGATGCCCCGGTCGGCGATGTCGCCGGCGAGCTCGGGCGGGGTCCGCTCCAGGGTCATCTTCACCGCCTCGACGATGCCGTTCACCGGCTCGCTGAGCGCCTCGCGCACCTCGTCGGAGGTGACGGTGAGCGTCCGGGGCACGCCGGCGACCAGGTCGCGCCCCTTGATCTCCATGGTCATCACCTCGTCGGTCGGGTAGGCGGTGCCGATCCCCATCTTGATCAGCTCGGCGGTGCGCTCTCCGATGAGGAGGTTGTACTTGCGCTTCACGTACTGGATGATCGACTCGTCCAGCTTGTCGCCGCCGACCCGAACGCTCTTGGCGAAGACGATGCCCGACAGGGAGATGACCGCCACGTCGGACGTGCCACCCCCGATGTCGACGATCATGTTCCCCGAGGGCTCGGTGACCGGGAGCCCGGCCCCGATCGCCGCCGCCATCGGCTGCTCGATCAGGTAGACCTCGCGGGCGCCGGCGTTCTCCGCCGCCTCACGGACCGCCCGGCGCTCCACCTCGGTGATGCCCGAGGGGATGCCGATGATGATCCGCGGCTTCACACCGATCTTCCGGTTGTGCGCGGTCTGGATGAAGTAGCGGAGCATCGCCGCGGTGATCTCGAAGTCGGCGATGACCCCGTCCTTCATCGGCCGGATGGCGACGATGTTCCCGGGCGTGCGCCCGAGCATCTCCTTCGCCTCTTTCCCCACCGCCATGACCCGCTTGGCGCCGCGGCCGTCCTGCTGGACCGCGACCACCGAGGGCTCGTTGGAGACGATGCCCTGACCGCGAATGTAGATCAGCGTGTTCGCGGTCCCCAGATCGATGGCCAGATCGCGAGAGAAGAGGGTGTGCAGCCAGTCCAGCATCGAGGTGGTCTTCGGGTTTCCGGGAGGAGGGCTTCAGCGGGGAGAGGCGGAGGACTTCCGGGCGGACAGCGATGTGGTTCGTCTCTCCTGCCGGATGTCTCCAGTTCCAAGAACGTAGCATTTCCTGATGCTTCACCGGAATGGGGTCGTGTCGTTTGCTTGCTCGCTGATTCCTGGGGCGGGCGCCCCTTCCGTCGGGCCCGGAGGGCGCGCTAGAGCCCTCTCCCGTGCGTTCCCGAGCCGCCTTCAGCTGGATCCTTCTCCTCTGTGCCACATCCGCCCTTGCCGCCACCGAGCCGAGCATCCCCTTCCAGGAATTCACCCTCCCCAACGGGCTCCGGGTCTTCCTCAGCGAGGATCACCGGGCACCCCAAGTCACCGTGAACGTCTGGTACCACGTCGGCGCGGCCAACCAGGGTCCGGGAAAGAGCGGATTCGCCCACCTGTTCGAGCACATGATGTTCTCCGGCAGCCAGCATGTGCCGGACCCGGACAGGGTGCTCGCGGCCATCGGCGCGGGGCTCGGCGGTGCCGCCAACGGGAGCACCAATTTCGACCGGACCAACTACTACGAGACCGTTCCGGCAAGCCAGTTGCCGACCGCGCTGTGGATCGAGTCGGACCGGATGGGCTTCCTCTTGCCCACGCTGGACGCGAAGAAGCTCGGCACCCAGCGCGATGTGGTGAGCAACGAGCGGCGACAGCGCATCGAGAACCAGCCCTACGGGCGTGCCTACCAGGAACTCTGCGACACCCTCTACCCGAAGCCGCACCCCTACTACCACTGCGTCATCGGGAGCATCGAGGAGATCCAGGCCGCGAGCGTGGAGGACGTGAAGGCCTTCTTCGGCGAGTTCTACACCCCCCGGAACGCCACGCTGGCGATCGTCGGCGACTTTGACCCCAAGGTCGCCCGTGAGCTGGTGACGAGGTACTTCGGCGACCTCCCCGGAGGCCAGGAGCCGAAGCGTCCCGACCTGCCGCAGGCACGGCTGGACAGGGTGGTGGAGAAGACCGTTCCCGACCCGGTGGCGCGCATCCCCCAGCTGCAGATGGTGTGGAACGGGGTGAAGCCCTTCGCGCCCGAGGAGGCGGCTGGCGACATCCTCTCGGTGGTGCTGGGGGGGACCAAGACCTCGCGACTGTACCGGCGGCTGGTGGAGGAGAAGCAGATCGCCAGCGGGGTGTACGCGACCAACGCCAGCCTCGGTCTCGGTGGCTACTTCCAGATCGTCGCCACCGCCCGGGAAGGCCACACCGTCGCCGAGCTCCGCCGCGAGGTCGAGGCGGTGCTCGCCGAGCTCCGGAGGAGCGGCGCCACCGCCACGGAGGTCGAGCGCGCCAAGCGCATCACCGTGGGGGGGATGGTCCGCTCCGTCGAGCGCGCCTCCGGCAAGGCAGACCAGCTCAACGCTTACGCCTTCTGGACCGGTGACCCCGGCTTCCTCCCCAAGGACGTGGCCCGCTACCGGGCGGTGACGGCTGCCCAGGTGCTCGACGCCGCCCGGACGCTGCTCCCGGCCGACCGGGTTCTGGTCCTGGACGTCGAGCCGGCCTCGCCGTCGGCCCCGGGGGCCCGCCCATGAGCCGCCGTCGCCTCGGGCCCCTGGTCCTCGTCCTGCTCGCGCTGGGGTGTGCCTCGAGCAAGCCCGCGCAGGCTCCGGCCGCCGCTGTCCCCGCCCCGCCCCCAGCCGACGCCTGGCGGAGCACCCAGCCCGCCCCGCTCGCCGCGGTGCCGCCGTTCCGCGCCCCGGTCCCGGTCCAGCGTTCGCTGCCGAACCGGCTCCCGGTCCTCCTTCGCGAGAACCACGCGGTGCCGGTGGTCGTGGTCGAGCTGGCCATCAAGACCGGCGTGGATGGCGATCCGCCCGACCGGCCAGGCCTCGCCGACTTCGTGGCCGGGGTCCTGGACGAGGGCACCAGGAGCCGCACCAGCCAGCAGCTGGCCGAGCAGCTGGAGGACCTCGCCGCCTCGCTCACCGTGAGCCCCGGGCTGGACGGCATCCGCCTCCATCTCAACTGCCTGTCGGACACGCTGCAGCCGGCGCTCGAGCTCCTGGCGGACGTGGCGCTGAACCCCGCCTTCCGCCCGCCCGACGTGGAGCGGGTGCGCGGCATCAGCCTCACTGGCCTCGAGCAGCGGCGGGGCAACCCGGCGGCGCTGGCCAGCGACGAGGTGGCCCGGCTGCTCTACGGTCCGAAGCACCCCTGGGGACAGCCCGCCGGGGGCACGGTGGAGTCGGTGAAGGCCATCCGCCGGCAGGACCTGGTGCGCTTCCACGACACCTACTTCCGGCCGAACAACGCCCTCCTCTCGGTCTCCGGCGACTTCGAGCCGGGAGCCATCCTCCCGCTCCTCGCCGAGCGCTTCGGGGCCTGGCGGCAAAAGGCGGTGCCCCCGTCCCGCCTCCCTCCGTTCCCCAAGGAGGTCCCGCGCACGGTCGTCACCGTGGACATTCCGGACAGCACCCAGAGCCAGGTGGCGCTGGCCACCCGGACCCTTATCGCCACCCACCCCGACGCGCTCGCGCTCAGCACCGCCAACGTCGCCCTGGGGGGCCTGTTCACCAGCCGGCTGAACCAGCAGCTTCGCGAGGTCCGGGGGTGGACCTACGGGATGTTCAGCTCGGTGGGGTTCAACAAGCGAACCGGCGTGTTCCAGGTGCGCGGCTCGGTGGTCGCCCCGCACACCGTGGACTCGGTGAAGGACATCGAGGCCGAGCTGAGGAGGTACGCCACCGGGGACATCACCGAGTCCGAGCTCCAGCACGCCAAGGAGGGCATCCTCCAGTCGTTGCCGCAGGCGCTGGAGACCAACGACGCGGTGGCGAGCACCTTCGTCACCCTGTCGAACCTCGGCCGCCCGCTGGACTGGTACGCCACCTTGCCGGGGCGCCTGGGAGCGCTCGGCCGGGACGAGGTGGCCCGGGTCTCGCGCGCGTACCTCGATCCGGCGAAGCTGCCGGTGGTGGTGGTGGGACCGAAGAAGAACCAGGAGGGACTGGCGGAGCTGCAGCTCGGACCCGTCGTCGACCGTACCGCCGAGGCCAGGGGACTCGCCTCGCGGCCGTCGTCGCCGTCCGTGCCCGCGGCGCGCTGAGCGCCGGCCGCCCTCCCGGGGGAGGAGCGTGATGGAGACGAACGTGCTGCACCGGGGCCGGTTGATCGACCACCTTCACCTGGTGGTCGGGGACGTGGAGGCCAGCCGGCGCTTCTACCGCGCGGTGCTCTCGGTGCTGGGCATCAAGCTCGGTGGCGAGGGCAAGGACTACTTCTGGGCGGACGAGCTCTTCGTGTCCAGCGCCAACAGCCGTCACTCGGAGGGTGAGCGGACCGGCCGGCTCCACGTGGCCTTCCAGGCGCCGAACCGCGAGTCGGTCGACGAGTTCCACCGGGTGGGGCTGGTCAACGGTGCGCGCTCGAACGGAGCGCCGGGCATCCGCCGCTACCATCCGGGCTACTACGCGGCGTTCCTGCTCGATCCGGACGGGAACAACGTCGAGGCCGTGTACCACGGGCCGTCCACCCGCTCGGCGGAGTCGGTGGTGGTGCGGTTCTGACGCCTGGTCCTGCTCAGCGCTTCAGCGAGTACTTGGCGATGACGTAGAGCGCGCGCACGCCGTCCTTCCAGCCGATCTTCTTCCCTTCCTCGTAGGTGCGCCCGTGGTAGCTGATGGGCACCTCGTAGACACGGGCTCCGGCGCGGGCCACCTTGGCGGTGATCTCCGGCTCGAACCCGAACCGGTCCTCCTCGATGGGGATGGACTGGATGAGCTCGCGGCGAAAGGCCTTGTAGCAGGTCTCCATGTCGCTCAGGTTCAGGCCCGAGCTCATGTTGGACAGGGTGGTGAGGCCCCAGTTGACCACCGCGTGCCAGTAGTAGAGCACCCGGCGCGTCTCGCCGATGAACCGGCTGCCGAACACCACGTCGGCGTGCCCATCGAGGATCGGGGCCACCAGGCGCGGAATCTCGCGGGGGTCGTACTCGAGATCCGCATCCTGCACGACCACCACGTCGCCGCTCGCCTTTGCGAAGCCACGCCGGAGCGCCGCGCCCTTCCCCTGGTTCGTCTCCTGGAAGAGGATCTGGAGGCGATTCTCGTTGACCGGGCGGGCGCCGGGGAGGCCGTCGAGCCCGCGCTCGGCCAGACGCACCAGGACCTCGCGGCTGCCGTCGGTGGAGCAGTCGTCGATGATGACCAGCTCCTTCGCCATGTCCACTGCCACCACCCGGCGAAGCAGCTCCTCCAGGGTGGCCTTCTCGTTGTAAACGGGGATGACCAGCGAAACCATCGGTCGCCCCCCTTAGCAGATGAACGAACCCCGGTGGCTCTCCGCGCAGTTTCCGTACCCTCCGCGGGTGGACAGCGTCCCGGGCGGAACGATGGCCTGGGTGGAGTCCGGACGTGGGCGTGACGTGGTCTGCGTGCACGGCAACCCCACCTGGAGCTTCCTCTGGAGGAAGGTGATGGCCGCGCTGGAAGGGCAGCGGCTGCACCTGCTGGCGCCGGATCTGCTCGGTTGTGGCCGGAGCTCCAAGCCGCGCTCGGTGGCCTGGCACACGCTCGACCGGCACGCGGCGGCCCTGGGCGCGTGGATGGAGGCGCGGCGGCTCGTCGACCCCATCCTGGTGGTGCAGGACTGGGGCGGACCGATCGGCCTCCTCGCGGCCGCGCGGTCGCCGGCGGTGCGCGTGTCGGCGGTGTGCCTCCTGAACACGGGGGTGGTCCTCCCCGGCCGGTTCCGCGGGACACCCTTCCACCGGCTGGCGCGCGTCCCGGTCGTCGCACCGTTGCTCTTCCGCGGCCTGGGCTTCCCGCTGCAGCTGCTTGCCCGGGTTCAGGGAGATCGCCGCTCGATCTCCGGCGACGTGGCCCGGGCGTACCGCTGGCCCTTTCGCACGCTGGCGGACCGCGCTGCGCCGCTCGGGCTGGCGCGGATGGTGCCCGACTCGGCCGCGCATCCCAGCGTGCCGGGGCTGAGGGTGGCGGATGCGTGGATCCGTCAGTTCCCCGGGCCGGTCGAGCTGGTCTGGGGTCGAGAGGATCCACTCCTGGGGCGGGCGCTCCGCCGCCACGCCGAGCAGCTGCCGCGGGCCCGGGTCACCGAAACCGACGCCGGGCACTTCCTCCAGGAGGAGGTCCCGGACATCATCGCCCGGAGCATCCGGCGGCTCGCCGGGATGCTGGAGGCCCCGTGACCGAGAACCCGCTCGAACCGCTCGTCACCGCCGCGTTCGCCGACCGCTCGCTGCTCGCGAAGGGCGAGCATCGCGACGCGGTGCTGAAGGCGATCGCCGGGCTCGACGACGGCTCGCTGCGGGTCGCCGAGAAGGGCCCCGCGGGCTGGACGGTCAACGTGTGGCTGAAGGAGGCGGTGCTCCTCTACTTCGCCATCTCCGAGATGAAGGTCTGGGAGGTGGGCCCGTTCGAGTTCCACGACAAGCTGCCGCTGAAGAAGGACCTGGCAAAGGCCGGCGTCCGGGTGGTGCCTCCGGGAACGGTGCGCTACGGGGCGTACGTCGAGTCGGGCGTGGTGGTGATGCCCGGCTACGTGAACATCGGCGCCCGGGTCGGCGCCGGGACGATGGTGGACACCTGGGCCACGGTGGGCTCGTGCGCGCAGGTCGGCAAGGGCGTGCACCTCTCCGGGGGCGTGGGGCTGGGCGGGGTGCTCGAGCCGCTGGCCGCGCGGCCGGTCATCGTCGAGGACGGAGCCTTCATCGGGAGTCGGGCCATCGTGGTGGAGGGGGTGGTGGTCGAGGAGGAGGCGGTGCTCGCCGCGAACACCGTGCTCACCGGCAGCACGCGCATCATCGACGTGACCGGCCCCGAGCCGCGCGAGTGGAGGGGCCGGGTGCCCGCCCGCAGCGTGGTCATCCCCGGGAGCGTACCCAGACAGTTCCCCGCCGGGACGTACCATGTCCCCTGCGCGCTGGTGATCGGCCAGCGGTCGGAGAGCACCGACAAGAAGACTTCGCTCAACCAGGCGCTGCGGGATTTCGCCGTGCCGGTGTGAGGTACCGGCCGGCGGTCGCCCGGGGTGAGCCGCCGGCGGATTCAGGAGTCGGATCGGGAGAGGACAGCTGATCGACCTCGAGCGCGAATCCGGAGCTCGAACAGTGCGCGACGGATCGCTGCCTGCGACTGTACTGGCTCGATGACGGCCGGTTGATCGAGAGTCGGACATGCACACCCTCTACGGAAACTCCACCTCCGGGAACTGCTGGAAGCCGGCGATGATGCTCCATGCCCGCGGCCTTCCCTTCCGCTGGGTGGAGATCGACATCCTCAAGGGCGAGAGCCGCACGCCTGAGTTCCTCGAGCGCAACCCCAACGGTCGGGTGCCGCTGCTGGTCCTCCCCGACGGTCGGACGCTCGCCGAGTCGAACGCGATGCTCCTTCACCTCGGCGAGGGTTCGGCGTGGATCCCCTCGGACGTGTACCTCCGGGCCAAGATGTACGAGTGGCTCTTCTTCGAGCAGTACAGCCACGAGCCGTACGTCGCCACGGTTCGCTTCTGGGTGAAGTACGCCGGCAAGGCGGAGGAGAAGAAGGAGGAGATCGTCGAGCGGACCGCCCGGGGGTACGCGGCACTGGGGGTGATGGAGAAGGCGCTGACGGCGTCAGCGTTCCTCGTCGGCGAGCTGCCGACGCTTGCCGACGTCGCGCTCTACGCCTACACCCACGTCGCGCCTCAGGGCGGGTTCTCGCTGGAAGGC
>Ga0335084_10001426_pt1 | contig 22363 bp, 25 predicted proteins | sample Lox_Sample_44_FD_206721 | JGI IMG/M metagenome (GOLD analysis project Ga0335084, IMG submission 206721) | Soil microbial communities from Loxahatchee National Wildlife Refuge, Florida, United States - Lox_Sample_4.4 | ecosystem: Environmental > Terrestrial > Soil > Wetlands | place: USA...
GCCATCGTTCCCCGACTGACCGGGGGACTTCCGCCGGGGCGGCGGCCGTCCGGAGCCTCTGCTATGAGGCCGGCCATGGAGAACACCCGCACCCTCGCCCAGGTGGACCCGGAGATCGCCGAGCTGATCCACCACGAGACCGAGCGCCAGGAGGAGGGGCTCGAGCTCATCGCCTCCGAGAACTTCGTCAGCCCTGCGGTGATGGAGGCGGTCGGCTCCACGCTGACCAACAAGTACGCGGAAGGGTACCCCGGCAAGCGCTACTACGGCGGCTGCGAGGTGGTGGACCAGGTGGAGACCCTGGCCATCGAGCGGGCCAGGAAGCTCTTCGGCGCCGAGGCGGCCAACGTCCAGCCTCACTCCGGCAGTCAGGCCAACATGGCCGCGTACATGTCCGTGCTGCAGCCCGGCGACACCATCCTCAGCCTGGACCTCAACTCGGGGGGCCACCTGACGCACGGGATGGCGCTCAACTTCTCCGGGAAGCTCTACCGGGTCGTGCACTACGGCCTGGACCGGACCACCGAGCGCATCGACCTGGGGCAGGTGCAGGCGCTGGCGAAGGAGCACCGGCCGAAGGTCATCGTCGTCGGCGCCTCGGCTTACCCCCGCGTACTGGAGTTCGGCGCCTTCCGGGAGATCGCCAGCGGGGTCGGTGCGGTGCTGCTGGTGGACATGGCGCACATCGCCGGGCTGGTCGCGGCCGGTCTCCACCCCTCGCCGGTGCCGCTCGCCGAGCTGGTGACCACCACCACCCACAAGACCCTGCGCGGGCCGCGCGGCGGGCTGGTGCTCTCCAAGGAGCCGTTCGCCAAGGCGGTGAACAGCAACATCTTCCCCGGCATCCAGGGCGGGCCGCTGATGCACGTCATCGCCGGGAAGGCCGTCGCCCTCCATGAAGCGCTCCAGCCGGACTTCGCCGCCTACCAGCGACAGATCGTGGCGAACGCCAAGGCGCTGGCCGAGTCGCTGCAGCGGGGCGGGCTGCGACTGGTCTCGGGGGGAACCGACACCCATCTGATGCTGGTGGACCTCCGTCCCAAGAAGCTCACCGGAAAGGTCGCCGAGGCGGTGCTGGGGAAAGCGGCGATCACCGTCAACAAGAACATGATCGCCTTCGACCCCGAGAAGCCGATGGTCACCTCGGGCATCCGCATCGGGACGCCGGCGCTCACCACCCGGGGGATGAAGGAGGCCGAGATGGCCACCGTGGGCGCGCTGGTCGTCGAGGCGCTGGACCACGCCGCGGACGACGCGGCCCTCGGGCGGGTGGCGGGGAAGGTGCACGAGCTGGCGAAAGGCTTCCCGCTCTACGCCTCGCGGCTCCAGAGGCACCACTAGGGGCCGAATGCGCTGTCCCTTCTGCAAGCGCGACGACAGCAAGGTCCTCGACTCGCGCGAGTCCGCCGAGGGGGCGGTGACCCGGCGGCGGCGGGAGTGCCTGGGCTGCCACAAGCGCTTCACCACCTACGAGCGCGTCGAGGAGCTGATGCCGCTGGTGGTGAAGAAGGACGGCCGGCGCGAGCCATACGACCGGGAGAAGCTCATCTCCGGCCTGCAGAAGGCGGTGGAGAAGCGCCCGGTGTCGATGGACCGGCTCGAGGCGCTGGTGGCGGAGGTGGAGGCGCGCATCCTCGAGCGTGGGGAGAAGGAGGTCCCCAGCAGCCTCGTCGGCGAGGAGGTGATGCGCCGGTTGCGCGCGCTCGACCAGGTGGCGTACGTCCGCTTCGCATCGGTGTACCGGAGCTTCCGGGACATCGAGGAGTTCATGGACGAGCTGAAGGGCCTACTCGATGACCACGGCGCCGACGCCGCGCGGAGACCCCGCGGGCGGCTCGAAGACTGAACGCCCGGAGGAGCTCCCGGCCGGTGCCGAGGCGTGGATGCGCGAGGCGCTCGCCGAGGCGCGGCTGGCCCTGGGCCGCACGCACCCCAACCCCGCGGTGGGGGCGGTGGTGGTACGGGACGGGCAGGTCGTCGGCCGCGGCCACACCGCGCCGGCCGGCGGGCCTCACGCCGAGGTGCGGGCCATCGTCGACGCCGGGCCGCGGGCGCGGGGGGCGGACCTCTTCACCACGCTCGAGCCGTGTGATCACTTCGGCCGGACGCCGCCGTGCACCGAGGCCATCCTCGCTGCCGGGGTGGCCCGGGTGTTCGCCGGCTCCGCGGACCCGAACCCACTGGTCGACGGCCGCGGCGTCCAGCGGCTCCGCGGGCTCGGAATGCCGGTGTGGACCGGCGTGCTCGCCAACGAGACCGATGCGCTCAACCGGCCCTTCTTCAAGGCGATGCGCACGGGCCTGCCGTGGGTGACCTTGAAGGCGGCGGTGTCCCTCGACGGCAAGCTGGCCACTGCCTCCGGGGACAGCCGCTGGGTGACCGGGGAGGCGGCACGGGCCGAGGTGCACCGGCTCCGCAACCTGGTGGACGCGGTGCTGGTCGGAGCAGGCACGGTACGGGCCGACGACCCCGCGCTCACCACCCGGCTCCCCGAGGGTGGAGGGCGGGACCCGCTGCGGGTGGTGCTGGATTCGGCGCTCCACCTGTCGCCGCAGCGGCAACTGTTCCACCTCGACTCCGCCGCACGGACGCTCCTGGTCCACGTCGAGGGGCAAGGGGCGGAACGAGCCCCGGCGCTCGCGGCCTCCGGGGCGGAGCTCCTGGCAGTTCCGGGCCGCCCGGGCGAGGTCGATCTCGAGGCGACGCTGCGGGCCCTGGTCCGGCGCGACGTGCTGCACGTGCTGGTGGAGGGGGGCCCCGGGGTCTTCTCGGCGTTCATCCGGGCGGGGCTGGCGGATGCGCTGGTGCTGCACCTGGCGCCCAAGCTGGTGGGCGGGGACGGGCGCTCCTGGCTCGGTCCGCTGGGACTGGACCGGATGGCCGGGGCCCGCTCGGTCAGGGTCGAGTCGGTCCGGTGGCTGGGCGAGGACCTCGAGGTCCGGGGCCTGTTCGGGCCGGCTTAGCTGCGACCTACCGCGACGCGGTCTGGACCGGCGCCGGGGCAGTTTGACCCCGGGCCGCGCTTCCTGACCCGGCCGAGGTGGCCGCGCCGGCGGCGCCGACGGTGACGAAGAAGGCGCTCGCCCAGAGGAGAATCCGGCGGCGGAGGCAGTGGCTGCAGAGGTGAGAGCGGTGCATGTCGAAGGTCCTACGCAACGGACGTGCCGTTGGATGCGGCATTCATAGTGAAGGTTTCGGGGTCTCGCTGCGTTTGACTCCCACCCATACGCTTCTTCATCGGTACGCTTGCCGGGGAGGTCACACATGGACCGCCGTCGGCTCCTGCCGGAGAGTTCCGTCCCATGCGTTTTCTGATTCCGCTGTTGCTGCTCGCCGTCGCCTGCTCGGGCCACACGTCGGCGAAGTACGTCCCCGCCGGAGAGACCTCCCAGCAGCAGCTTCCGCCGCCTCCGCCACTTCCGCCCCCGCCTCCACTCGGCCCGGACCAGTCGATGGCCAAGGTGACTGGCTGCTCCGACTCGCCCAACCCCTCCGAGCAGGATGCGGCCGCCTTCCCCCCCATGGTCCAGGGCAGCCGGGCCCCGTCGGCGACCGAGGTGCAGCTCGGGATGCAGCCGGCAGGGGTCTGGGTGGCACACAACCTGACCCACGCCTGCTGCACCAAGGCGAAGATCTACGTGCAGCGCACCCAGGGGCAGGTGAACTTCTTCGAGGCGGTCGAGGGGACACCGTGCGGCGAGGGCTGCATGTGCACCTCGCAGGTCCAGGCAGCGGTGGGCGTGCCGCCGGGACGCTACGGGGTGGCGCTCCGCCTCGAGGACGGGGCGGGCTCCACCATCGTGAAGCAGAGCTCGTTCGTGGTGGAGGCCTACTGATGCGGGCGCGCTGGCTGGCGGTCCTGGTGGTGCTCGGTGCGGCGCCGGTGTGGGCGACGTCCGCGCCGGATGGCGGCGCTCAGGCGGCGTCCGCGGCCTCGATGAAGAAGCTCGAGCCCGCGGAGTTCAAGGCCGCTCTGGAGAAGGCGCGTGCCTCGGGCAAGTTCACCCTGCTCGACGTGCGCGAGCCGAACGAGACGGCCGGCGGGTCCGTTCAGGGCGCGGAGCTGTTGCCATACAACAGCGGCGTCTTCGCCCGTGAGCACGGGAAGGTTCCCAAGGACCGGCCGGTGCTCATCTACTGCGCCAGCGGCCGCCGAGCGGGCCGCGCCGCGGAGATGCTGGTCGCCGAGGGCTGGAAGGACGTGACGGTGCTCTCCGGCGGAGGCTACGAAGATCTCCGAGGCGCGACGAAGAACTGAGCCAATCGAGGGCGGCGGGCGGCGAGGACACCTGCGAGGGCTGGCCCTGTGCTCGTCCGATTGCGCGCCGGCTGTCAGTGGCAGCCGCGCCGTCTCTGGGGCACGCTTCAGCTGATGTTACGGACCGAGCGCTCGACCTGCCCCTACGACTGTCCCGACGCCTGTGGTCTGCTCGTCGAGACGGACGGGCGCAGCGTCCGGTCGGTCAGGGGTGACCCGGAGCACGGCTACACCCGCGGCGCGCTGTGCCCGAAGGTGAACGGGTTCGAGAAGACGGTCCACGCTCCGGGCCGGCTCCTGACGCCGCTGATCAGGACCGGTCCGAAGGGCCAGGGGGCCTTCCGCCGCGCGTCCTGGGATGAGGCCGCGGCGCTCTGCGCCGACCGCTGGCGCTCGCTCGTCGGTGCCCACGGCCGCGAGTGCATCCTCCCGTACACCTACGCGGGCACGATGGGGCTCATCCAGCGCAACGCCCAGGATCCGCTGTTCCACAAGCTCGGGGCCTCGCTGCTCGACCGCACCATCTGCACCGCGGCGCAGAACGCCGGGTGGGAGCAGGTGATGGGCACGACCCCGGGGTCGGATCCCGACGACGCCGCGCTCAGCGACCTGGTGGTGCTGTGGGGCATCAACGCGCTGGCCACGAACATTCATTTCCTCTCGCAGGTGAAGGCGGCGCGCCGGGCCGGCGGGCGCGCCTTTCTCATCGACACCCACCGGCAAGCGACGGCAGCCCACGTCGATCGGGTGTTTCTGGTACGGCCGGGCTCGGATGGTGCGCTGGCGCTCGGGATGTTGCAGGTGATGGTGCGGGAGAACCTGGTCGATCGCGGGTTCCTCGCCAGCGAGACGCTGGGGTGGGGGGACATCGAGCGCGAGGTGCTGCCCGAGCATGCTCCGGAGCGCGTGGCCGGGATCACCGGGCTCTCCGTCGAGGACATCGTGTTCCTGGCCCGGGCGTACGGCAGCGCACGGGCGCCTTTCATCCGGGTGGGAGGCGCGCCCTCGCGCTACGCCAACGGGGCGATCTCCACCCGGGCACTGCTCTGCCTCCCGGCGGCGGTGGGAGCCTGGGCGAAGAAGGGCGCAGGGTTCCTGACCAGCACCAACACCGCTGCGGCCTTCGACCTCACCTCCTTCACCCGCCCGGACCTGCTTCCTGGCCCCACCCGGACGGTCAACATGAACCGGCTGGGCCACGCGCTGAACACTCTGGATGGGCCGCGCGTCATGTCGCTCTTCGTGGCCAACTCGAATCCGGCGGCGGTGACCCCGGACCAGAACGCGGTGCTGAAGGGCCTGGCGCGCGAGGACCTGTTCACCGTGGTGCACGAGCGCTTCCTCACCGACACCGCGCTGTACGCGGACGTGGTGCTGCCCGCGCCGACGATGCTGGAGACCACCGACCTCTACCGGAGCTACGGCCAGTTCTTCGTCCAGCGGACCCGGCCGGTGATTCCTCCGCTCGGAGAGTCCCGCTCCAACTGGGACACCATCCAGACCCTCGCCCGGGCGCTCGGATTCTCCGACACCGTCTTCTCGATGTCGGCGGACGAGCACATCGACCTGATCCTCTCCAAACCCTCCACCTGGTTCGAGGGCGTGGATCGGGAGGCCCTGGCCGCGGGTCGGGCGGTCCGGCTCAACCCGCCGCGGGGCGTCTGGTTCACCCCGACCGGGAAGATCCAGCTGCGCAACGATCAGCTCCAGGAGCCGCTCCCCCGGCACCGGCCGACGCATTCCGATCTGGAGAGGAACGGCCTGCCGCTGCGTCTGCAGACCGCACCGTCGCTCTACCGGCTGAACTCGTCATTCACCGAGCGACGGGAGCTCGCCTCGAAGCTGGGCCCCCAGACGATCCGGCTCTCGCCCGCGGACGCCGCCTCGCGCGGCCTCACCACCGGGCAGAGGGTCACTGCGTTCAATGCCCAGGGCGAGGTCTCGTTCGTGCTCGAGGTGACCGAAGCCGTGCCTGCAGGGATCGCCGTGGCCGAGGGCGTCCACTCGATCCAGGCCGGGAACGCGCGCAACGTGAACGGGCTCACCTCGCAGCGGCTGACCGACTCGGGCGGGGGCAGCACCTTCTACGACAACCGGATCGACGTGCGGGCCTGACCCCGGCGGTTGCCGTCGGCCACCAGGTCAAGCGGTGCCTTGGCGCTGCCTGTCGATGCTGGCCCGGGCGATGAACATCGCCACCACCGCACCCACACCGGCGGCGGCGAGCGTCAGTCCGTCGAAGAGGGTTCCGTCGGGCAGGACGGTCCGAGCGAGCAGTCCGCCCACGACCCCGCCGACTCCGCCCGAGACGATCCCCCAGGCCAGGGTGAGGCCACGAACTTTCCACATCACCGCGAGTGCTGCGCCGAGCACCGCCCCGAGCACCTGCCAACCCAGAAGCGCGAAGATGGTCATCGCTTACCTCCCTCGAACGGGCAGCGATGCATCTGCCATGCGCAGGGCAGATGAGCGGGTCAAGACGTGCAGGCTTTGCATCGAATCCCGCACGCATTGCGCCCCTTGTACGTTCACTGCGCAAATGGCGCACGTCCCGGTCGCACCCAATCCACCTGGGTTCGAGCTCTCGGCTCGGCCCCTCACCCCACGTCCGCTGTCGGGTCCAGGGTGGAGGTCATGTAGACCTTGTGCTCGTCCTCGTGGGTGACCTGGAACCCGAGCCGTTCGTAGAGCCTTCGCGCGGGGTTGAACTTCACCACGCTCAGGCGCACGGGCTGGCCCCGCCGGGCGCCCTCCTCGAGCACGCGCTTCATGACCTCCGTGCCAACGCCTCTTCGCTGGAACGCGCCGTCGATGACCAGCGTGCCGAGGAAGTACTCCTCGTCCCGCGGTACCGTCTGCAGCCATCCCACGTTCGTCCCCTCGAGCTGGATGATCCGGACCTGGGATGCGGTCCAGAGCCGCCTGAAGTTCGCCTCCTGACCGTCCCTGGCGAGATTCAGGCGCTCGTCGATCCAGCCGTGCTCGGCGAAGTACGTCCGCCGGCAGGCCTCGAAATCAGAGTCGACCGCTGGTCGGAGCGTGAGGTGCATCACGTCCGCTCGAGCCATTCCTGGAAGGCCTCGAATCCGTAGGCCCGGCCGAGGAACTCCTTCACCAGATCCGCCGCGTCCTTGCTCCCGCCCGGGACCAGCACCGTGTCCCGGTACCGCCGCGCAGTCGCCTCGTCGAGGAGCCCGTGCCGCTGGAATTCACCGAGCAGGTCCTTGGCGATCACCAGTGACCAGAGGTACGTGTAGTACATCGCCGAGTAGCCGTTGAGGTGCCCGAAGCTGGCGAAGAAGTGGGTGCCCTCCACGTAGGGGAAGGGGCTGTAGCGCTTCTGCAGCTCGACCATCGTCCGGGTGATGTCCACGTCCGCCGGCGGCTGGGTGTGCAGCGCGAGCGACAGCTGGGCGTAGAAGACCTGGTGCCGGGTGTGCGCGCCCTTGCCGAACTCGTTCGCCTCGCGCATCCGGTGCACCAGCTCGGCGGGGATGGGCTCGTTGGTCTCGAGGTGACGGGCGAAGAGGGCCAGCGTCCCCGGGTCCCAGGCCCACTCCTCCAGCATCTGGCTGGGGGCCTCCACGAAGTCCCACTCGGTCGCCACGCCGGAGAAGCCGAGCCAGCGCTGCTGGCCGCCGAGCACGTGGTGCATCAGGTGGCCGAACTCGTGGAACAGGGTCACCACGTCGTCGTGATCGAGCAGGGCCGGGCTGTGCACCGCCGGGTCGGCGAAGTTGCACACCAGCGCGCCCTCGGGAAGCTGGACCCCGGCGACGCCGGAGACGATCGGGAACTGCGCCGCGTGCTTGTACTTGTCCGCCCGCGGATGCAGGTCCAGGTGGATGCGCCCGAGCCGCTCGTCCCCTCGGAAGACGTCGTACGACTCGACCTTCGGGTGCCAGGCGGCCGGGTCCTCGACCTTCAGGTAGCGGATGCCGAACAGACGCGAGGTGATGGTGAGCAGCCCGTCCCGCACCCGGTTGAACTCGAAGTAGGGCCGGACCGACTGCGAGTCGAAGTTCAGCTCTTCCTGCTTCACCCGCTCCTCGTAGTAGGCCTTCTCCCAGTCCTCGACCCGCGTCGCGGAGGGCAGGTCCTTCCGTTTCCTGCGGAGCAGCCGCTCCACGTCCCGCTTCGCCGGGCCTTCGCTCACCGCCGCCACCCGGGCCAGGAACTCGGCCACCGTCTTGCCCGACTTCGACATCTTGTCCTCGGTGACGTAGTCCGCCCAGGACGCCATCCCCAGGAGCCGCGCCTGCTCGGCCCGCACCTCGAGGATCTCCCGCAGCACCTTCTCGTTCCCCGGGTACGCCCGCGAGGTGTTCTCCAGGTACAGCTGCCGCCGCGCCTCGCCGTCGTGGGCGTAGGTCCGGAAGGGTAAGAGATCTGGGTAGTCGGTGGTGATGACCACCTTCCCGTCCGGCCCTGGTAGGTGCTTGGCGCGGTAGTCGTCCGGGAGCCCGGCGAGCTGCTCGGGCCGCAGCGACACGCTCCGCACGTCCTCGCGGATCGCCCGGTCGAAGTCCTGCCCCAGCCGCACCGCCCGGTCGGCGAGCTCCTTGAGGCGGGCCCGGGTGGGCTCGTCCTTGTCCACGCCGGCCCGGCGGAAGTCGCGCAGGGTGTGCTCGAGGAACCGCCGGGTGTCGGGTCCGAGCCCTTCCACCTTCACCGAGGCCAGCGCCTCGTACAGGCCGCGGTGCAGCGACAGCTCGGTGGCGTACGCGCTGAGCTCCTGGACCGCGGACTCGGCGGCCTCGCGCAGCGGCTTGTCCGGATGGACCTCGGACAGCAGCCCGGCGCGGTGTCCCGCGTTGGAGAGCGCCAGCTGCAGGCGATGGTAGGGGCCGAGCGTGTCGGCCTCGGTGCGTGGCCCCTTCACCGCCAGCAGGGTCTGCAACTCGGAGCGGGCGGCGGCCAGGGCGGCGCGGGTGTCGGAGAGGAGGGTCTCGGGGCTGGTCTCGGTCATGGCGGGTTTGCTCGGAGGGCCTTATAAGCGAGGCCCGACCATGTTCACTGGCCTGGTGCAGGACGTGGGCACCGTGGAGCGCGTCCTCCCCGGGCCCATGACCACCCTCTGGATCCGGACCGCCCTCGGGGCAAGCGAGTTCGCGCTCGGGGAGTCGATCGCCGTCTCCGGAGCCTGCCTCACGGTCGTGGAGCGTGAGGGAGACCACTTCCGGGTCGACGCTGCCCCGGAGACCCTCCGGCGAACCACCCTCGGCGAGCTGCGCAGCGGGTCCACCGTGAACCTCGAGCGCGCCCTCCGCCTGTCCGACCGGCTGGGAGGGCATCTGGTCCTGGGCCACGTCGATGGCGTGCTGCCGCTGCTGAGCAGGACGCACGAGGGGGGCTCGCTGGTCCTCGAGGTCGGCCTCACCCCCGAGCTCGCGCCGCTGTTCATCGAGAAGGGCTCGGTCACGCTCGACGGGGTCAGCCTCACCGTCAACACCGTGGGCGACGACCGGTTCAGCGTGCAGCTCATCCCCGAGACGCAGGCGCGGACCACGCTCGGCCAGCGGGCGATCGGCGAGTGCTACAACGTCGAGGCAGACGTCATCGGAAAGTACGTGGCCCGGCTCCACGCCACACATGCACCGACCCGGCCGGGTGCCCTGACGGTGGACATGCTCCGCGCCGCGGGGTTCGGATTGGACTGATGGCACGGCGCCTGGAAGAGGTGGGCAGCATCGTCCTGGTCGAGCAGGCCATCGCGGAGATCCGCAAGGGCCGGATGGTCATCCTCACCGACGACGAGGACCGCGAGAACGAGGGAGATCTGGTGATGGCCGCGGAGAAGGTGACGCCGACCGCCATCAACTTCATGGCCACTCACGGCCGGGGTCTCATCTGCTTGTCGCTCACCGAGGACCGGATCCGCCAGCTGGCGCTGCCGCTGATGGTGCAGGACAACACCTCGCCGTTCGGGACGGCCTTCACCGTCTCCATCGAGGCCGCGCGCGGCGTCACCACCGGAATCTCCGCCGCCGACCGGGCGCGCACCATCCAGGCCGCGGTGGCCCCCAAGGCGAAGCCCGGGGACCTGGTCCGGCCCGGGCACGTGTTCCCGCTCCGGGCCCGCGAGGGTGGGGTGCTGGTGCGCACCGGGCAGACCGAGGGCTCGGTCGATCTCGCGCGGCTCGCCGGCCTCTTTCCCGCGGGCGTCATCTGCGAGGTCATGAATCCGGACGGCACGATGGCGCGGCGCACCGAGCTGCAGCGCTTCGGCCGGAAGCACGGGCTCACGCTCCTCAGCGTCGCCGACCTCATCCGCTACCGGCTCCAGAAGGACCGGCTGGTGAAGCGCGTGGCCAGCACCGAGCTCCGGCGCCCGCACCAGGGCGGCTGGACGGCCCATGCCTACCAGAGCGACGTCGACTCCGACGTCCACATCGCGATGGTGAAGGGCGACATCACCGGCCCGGTCCCGGTGCTCACCCGGGTGCACCGCGCCTGCCCGGTGGGCGATTTCCTGGGCAGCGCCGGTTGCGACTGCGGGAGCCAGCTCGAGCAGGCCTTCAAGGCCATCGCCGACGAAGGACGCGGGGTACTGGTCTATCTGCACAAGGCGGTGCGCCCGTCGTCCGCACTGACCTGCACCCGGGAGCAGGCCGAGGAAGCCGGGCCCGGGGGGGACCGAAGCCGGCTCCGCGAGTTCGGGGTGGGTGCGCAGATCCTCAAGGACCTCGGCCTGCGCCGGCTGCGCCTGCTGACCAACAATCCCAAGAAGATCGTGGGCCTGGAGAGCTACACTCTGGAGGTCGTGGAGCAGATTCCCCTCACCCGGCCGCGCGTCCAGCGGCGGCGGGGGACAGCGAGCTGACATGGCACGGGTGATCGAGGGTCTTCTCACGCCGCCGCAGGGGCGCTTCGCGCTCTGCGTGTCGCGCTTCAACAGCTTCATCACCGAGGCGCTCCTCCATGGCGCGCAGGACGCGCTGCTCCGGCACGGCGTCGCCGACGCCGACATCGACGTGTTCCGGGTGCCGGGCACCTTCGAGCTGCCGGGGCTGGTCCGCCGGGTCGCCGAGGGCGGTCAGCATGCGGGCGTGGTCGCCCTGGGTTGCGTCATTCGCGGAGGAACGCCGCACTTCGACTACGTCGCCGGCGAGGTGAGCAAGGGCATCGGGCAGATCGCCCTCACCGCCCCCTGTGCGGTCAGCTTCGGGGTCCTCACCTGCGACACCCTGGAGCAGGCCATCGACCGTGCCGGGGTGAAGGCCGGCAACAAGGGAGCGGACGCCGCCCTGGCCTGCCTGGAGATGGTGAATCTGTACGCCCGCATGGCGGAGGTTGGAAAGAAGCGCTGATGGGGGCACGCCGCACCGGCCGGGAGCGTGCGCTCCAGGCGCTCTACCAGATGGAGATGAGCGCCCTGCGTCCGGAGGACGCGCTGGAGACCGCCTGGAACGCCGAGCCCGAGGGGCCGCCGGATCCGGAGGCCCAGCGGTTCGCGCTGGAGCTGGTCCAGGGCGTGGTCGAGCACCGCGAGGAGATCGACGGGCTCATCGAGCAACACAGCCACAACTGGCGGCTGGACCGGATGGCCCGGGTCGATCGCAACGTGCTGCGGCTGGCGGTGTTCGAGCTGAAGTGGCGGCCCGACATCCCGAAGAAGGTGACGCTCAATGAGGCGGTGGAGCTGGGCAAGGCGTTCGGGACCGAGGCCTCCTCGGCCTTCGTCAACGGGCTCCTGGACCGCATCGCGCTCGACGTGGAGCAGCAGCCATGAGCGCCGCGGTGAGCACCGTGCCGCTGACACTGGACGCGCTGGATCCGCTCCCGGTGGACACGCTCTGCCTCTTCGTGCCCGAGGACGAGCGGCCGCTCGCCGGGGCCGCGGGGTACGTGGACTGGCGGCTCTGCGGCCAGCTCTCGCGCCTTCTGGTGGATGGGTTCTTCAAGGGCGCCCGGGGCGAGTCGCTGCTCCTGCCCTCGAATGGTCGCATCGGGCCGGCGCGGGTGGTGGTGCTCGGCCTGGGGCCGGGGGGGGAGGCGCTCCACCCCGGTGTTCTGAGGAGTGCGCTCTCCCAGGCCGCGGACGTGCTCAACCGTGCACGGGTGGACAGCGTGGCCCTCGAGCTGCCGGGCCGGGGTGCCATGCCCACCCCGGACAGGACCGCGGCCTTCGACGAGGCGTTCGTCCCGGCGTTCCGGGGCGCCCGGGTCACCCTGCTGGCGGACGGCCCGGCCCGGCCTTCGCGGTGAGTTCCCGGCCGTCGGCTTCCTGCTAGGCTCGCAGATCCGGCCGGGGAATGGGGTATAAGGTTCTCATCGTCGAGGACTCGACCGCGTCGCGGGAGTTCATCGCCGCGACCATCGAGCAGATCGAGGGTGCGGAGGTCGTCTGCGCGGGCAGCGGCTTCGACGCGCTGAAGCTACTCCCTCGCTTCCGCTTCGACCTGATCATCACCGACATCAACATGCCGGACATCAACGGGCTCGAGCTCATCAACTTCGTGAAGATGAACCCGAACTACCGCGAGACCCCGCTGATCATCGTCACCGGCGAGGGTCGGCAGCACGATCGCGAGCGCGGCATCCAGCTCGGAGCCTCCGAGTTCCTGATCAAGCCGCTGCAGCCCGACCACCTGGCCCAGCTGGTCCGGCGCTACCTGAACCTCGCGTGAGCTCCGACCGCGCCCGGCCCCCGGCAGAGTTCTCGTCCGAGGCCGTCGAGACCGCGGAGGCGCTGGGTCGGAACTTGCTCATCTTGGAAAAGTGCGCGGCCGACCCGGACCCCGAGGTGCTGAACTCGGTCTTTCGCCAGGCGCATTCGCTCAAGGGTCTCGCGGCCACCTTCGGCCAGAAGCGGCTGGCGGAGCTGGCGCACGCCGCGGAGGACCTCCTCGACCGGTTCCGGCTGGGGAAGGCGCGGGTCACTCCGGCGCGGCTCGACCTCCTGCTGGAGGCGGTGGAGCTGTTCCAGCGTCTGGCGGAGGAGCCGGGGAGCGCAGTGGACGAGGCGCAGGCCCTGGCCGCGAGGCTCTCGTCGATGGACGAGGGCCCGGAGCGCATGGGCGAGGACCCGCTGGAGCGCCTCGAACTCGCTCCCCAGATGCGCCGGGTGCTCACCGAGTTCGAGGAGCACCGCCTGCGGGAGACCCTCCGCCGCGGCGAGCTGGTCTGGGCGGCGCGGGTGGAATACCCGCTGGAGACGTTCGACCGCGAGCTGGAGCAGCTCAAGGCGCGGCTGCGCGGCGTGGGCGAGCTGGTCTCGACCCTGCCCGGACCGGTGGGCGACCGCCTCGACGTGCTCTCGTTCGTGCTCCTGGTCGGCTCGGGCGCGGGCGAGCCGGGCCTGAGGTTCGCCTTCGGAGGCGTTCCGGTCGACCTCCGGCCGGTGCCGGTGCGGAAGGAGCGCCGGGCGGGCGCCGAGACCGAGGGCGCCGGACGGCTCGAGGGAGCGGAGTCCGGCACCGTGGCCCGCACGCTCCGGGTGGACATCGCGCGCCTCGATGCGCTGATGGACGACGTGGGCGAGCTGCGGCTGATCGGCGAGGCCATCCGCGGGCTGTCGGACGCGCGCGAGCTCTCGCCACGGGCCTGGACCGCGGAGCTGCTCCGGGAGCACCGCCGGCTGGTGCGCCGGCTGGACATCCTCCAGGACCGCCTGCTCCAGGCACGGATGGTCCCGCTCCGCCTGCTGTTCGACCGCATGCAGCGCCTGGTCCGGCGGATGGCGCGCGAGGCGGGGAAGGAGGTGGTGCTCGAGACCTCCGGTGCAGAGGTGCAGATCGACAAGCGCCTGGTGGAGGAGCTGAGCGACCCGCTGGTGCACCTGGTCCGGAACGCCATCGACCATGGCATCGAGCCGGCAGGGCTGCGCGAGGGCCGGGGCAAGGCGCGGGCGGGGCGCATCCTCCTCTCCGCCGAGCAGCTGGGTGCTCGGGTGGTGCTCGCCTTGACCGACGACGGCGGGGGGGTGGACTGGGCGCGGGTGCGCGAGGTCGCCATCCAGCGCGGGTTGCTCGACGAGGAGCGAGCGCGTGCCGCGGGCGATCGAGAGCTGCAGGCGGTGCTCTTCAGCCCCGGCTTCTCCACCGCCTCGGCGGTGAGCCCGATGTCCGGCCGCGGGGTGGGCCTGGACGTGGTGAAGACCAACATCGCCGGCCTCTCCGGGGTCATCGACGTCGAGAGCCGGCCGGGGGAGGGGACCACCTTCCGGGTGACGCTGCCGGTGACGCTGGCCACCGTGCGCGGTCTGCTGGTGGGAGTGAGCGGGCGGGTCTACGCAGTGCCCCTGAGCAGCGTGCTCGACGTCCTGGCGCACGATGGAGAGGGGACGATGGAGAACGGACGGCGCGTCCTCTCCGTCCGGGGGCGGAGCATTTCCGTCGTCTCCCTTGCCGAGACCTTCGGGCTGCCGAGGCGGACCGAGGGTGGGGTGTACCTGGTGGTGGTGGGCGTGGCCGAGCGCCGCCTGGGGCTGGTGGTGGATGCGCTCCACGGGCAGCGAGATCTGGTGACCCAGGCGCTCGGGCCGCGGCTGGGCCAGGTGCCCGGCATCTCGGGTGCAGCGGAGGTCGGGCACCACCACACCGTGCTGGTGCTCGACGTGGGCGCACTGCTCGACGAGGTGCTCCGCGGGCCGCCGCTGCTGGTGGCCGAAGCGTGAGTCCCGGGACCTCCGCCGTGCACGAGCTGCTGGCCCGCTTCCGCTACCGGCCGGAGGAGGAGTTCGACGCCCTGGTCGACCTCCCCACCTCCAGCGTCGAGCCGGACCGCCCGGTGGGGGCGGAGGAGATCCAGCTGCTGACCTTCTCGCTCCGCGAGGGCGAGTACGCGGTGGCGCTGGATACGGTGACCGAGATCCTCCGGGCCCGCCCGCTCACCGAGATTCCCCGGGCGCGGCCACCGCTGCTGGGCGTGCTGAATCTCCGGGGGACCATCACCCCGGTGTACGACCCGTCGCTGCGCCTTCAGCTCGCCGGCTCGGCGCCGCTCTGTGCCGGCCCGGACTGCGAGCGGCCGCCGCGCCCGGCGCGCATCCTGGTGGTGCGCACCGCGCTCGGTCCAGCGGGGCTCTGGGTGGACCGGGTCCGCGGCGTGCAGAGGGTCCGCCCCGGCGCGCTGGAGCGTCCCTCGAGCGGGCCGACCGGCGGGGTGGTCGGAATCCTCCAGACCGCCGAGGCGACCTGCACCGTGGTCGATCCGGAGTGGCTCCTCCGGTGAGCGCCGACGCCGAGGCGGTGGACGTCTGCGCCTTCTGGGTGGGCGAGGCCGTCTACGGAATCGACGTGGCGCGGGTGGACGAGATCCTCCCCCGCGTCGTCCCCCTGCCGCTCAGCGACGCACCGGCCCACGTGGAGGGCGTGGTGCACGTGCATGGCACGGCGGTGCCCATCGTGGACCTCCGGCGCCTCCTCCCGGCCGGGAGCCCCCCGCGCACGGCCAAGCCCAAGGTGATCCTCGCCCGCATCGGTCGGCGGCGGGTGGGGCTGCGCGTCGACGGGATGGCGGGCGTACGTCGCTACACGGCGGCGGAGATCCGCCCCGAGGGCTCCGTGCCAGGCGTGCTGGGGGTGACCGGGGACGAATGCCGCCTGCTCGATTTGCAGGGATTGCTGGCAAAACGTTCTGCGGCGCGGCGCCCGGGCCTGTAAACTGCTGTCTCGCCCCCGATGAGAGGCTTCCGTGTCCTGGTCGTCGACGACTCGCGCTCCGCGCGTCAGGTGCTGGTGTCGGCGATGGCCTCGCTCGGGTCGAGCACCTGCGACGAGGCGGCGGACGGCGCCGAGGCGCTGAAGCGCTTCGTCTCCGGCGAGTACGACCTGGTGGTCACCGACGTGCACATGCCGCGGCTCGACGGGCTGAAGCTCATCCACCACATCCGGTCCGGTGCCCGGCACGCGCGGGTCCCCATCCTGGTGGTGACCACCGACCGGACCGAGGCCGAGCGAGCCCGGGCGCTGGGGGCGGGCGCGAGCGCGTTCCTCTCCAAGCCGGTGGCGCCCGAGGACGTGAGCCGGGCGGCGGCGTCGCTTCTCGCGGCCCCGGCGTGACGCGGGGCGGATCCTGACCTGGGTGCTCAGCGGTGGACCGGCTGCAGCTCCGTCCAGCTGCCGCGGAGCACTTGCGCCGGATTGAAGCCCGGCGTGTCGCTCATCACGTACTCGCCGCTCCCGTTCGCCCAGGCGTGGGCGTACTCGTTGCTGAGCGTCACGTTCTCGCCGGTGCTCGGGTTCTTGAAGGTCTGGACGCCGCGCATCGCGTCGCTCCACCGCTCGCTGTTCCGGTCCTCGGACTTCTGCCGCGCCTGGTAGCCCTCGCGGATGATCCTCCGGGTGTCCTCGGCCGACTGGGCGATGATCTTGGAGCGATCGTGCGCGCCCTGGACGTTGGCCGCGGTCATGTTCGCCTGGACCTGGGACACGCGCGCCTGCCAGGTGGGGTCCACCCGCACGGTCGAGAGCACGGTGCGGAACAGCTTCTCGTGCGCAGGCAGCTCACCGGCCGGGGCGCGCAGCCCGAAGGGTACTCGGCGCTCGACTGGTACATCTCCGACTGCACCATCTGGCCGGTGGCCGGGTTCATCGCCCAGCCCCAGCCGGGGAACATCTCGATGGCCAGCCGCCCGTCGGGACTGGTGGTGCGGAAGGCGAGCCGGACGAGGTCCTCGGGGTTCCCGACCCGCTGAGCGAAGCGGACCTCGCCGTCGAAGCTCCACTCGGTCGGGACGAGGAGCGACATCGCCGGCATCGGCTTCTCGAACCCGTGCCGGTCGACGATCTCCACGCGCTTCAGGCGCAGGTAGCCCGGCTCCGCGGCCACGCCGCTCAGAGGAAGCAGCACCGCGACAGCGGCCGACAGCCAGGGGCGGTCCATGACACCCTCCTGCGCGTAACCCGGGCGCCGATCAGCCTCCTGGGCCGCCCCGAGAGCAAGCTCCTCGACGTACCCGGCGGTGGCGCAGGCTAGGGTCCCCGGAACGGTGGAAGAGCTCATCGAACATTTCGGCCTCGCTCCACATCCCGAGGGCGGCTGGTACCGCGAGACCTACCGCGCGACGGCCACCTTGGCCGGCACGAGCCGGAGCGTCTGCACCGCCATCCTCTACCTGCTGGGAGCCAGCGAGCGCTCGCGGCTCCATCGGATCGACGCCGACGAGATCTGGCACTTTCACCACGGGGACCCGCTGCACGTCGTCCAGCTCGTCCCCGGGTCGGCGGCGCGGGTGCACCTGCTCTCAGTCGAGCGGCCCCAGCTGGTCATCCCGGCCCATTCATGGTTCGGCGCGATGCCGGCGCCAGGTTCGCGGTGGACGCTGGCCGGGTGCACGGTCTCGCCCGGGTTCGAGTTCTCCGCGTTCGAGCTGGGAAGCGCGGAGGAGCTGCTCGCCGAGTTCCCGTTGGCGAGGGAGCACATTCTCGCGCTCGCCGCACGCTGACCCGGCATCGAGTTTCGGGCGGACCGGCCCTCGCGCACGCCGCCGCTGGCGGTCGCTCCGGGGCGTGGCAGACTCTTCCCCCTGCGCTGGCAGGGCACCCGGGCGATTGCAGCCACCACCGTGGTCGCGGTCACCCTCGTCGTCTGGCCTTGGGCGGCGAGCCCGTTCTCGGGATCCAAGTGGCTGCTGACCGGTGTGGCCGCCGCGTGCAGCGTGCTGTTCCTCCCCCGTGACCGTCAGGGCGCCGGAGCGGTCGCCCTCGCTGCGCTGGCGAACCTCGCTGCCTGCGCGCTCTCGCTGGCGCTGAGCGAGGGACCGAGGCCGTGGTGGACGCTCGCCGGCCCGGTGCTCATCGCCTCGTTCAGCCTTTCCCGGGTCCCGCTCCCCTGGAGGGCGGTGACCTGGGCGGGCGGCCTCGCCGCGGGTGTGGTGCTGCTCCAGGCGCTGGGTCTCGATCCGCTCCGGGCGTTCGCGCCCGACGTCGAGGGCGCCCGGCTCGCCCGTTACGGCACGCTGGGGAACCCGGACTTCGTTGCCTCCGTCCTGGGGGTGACCGCTCCCCTGACGCTCGTCGCGGCGCTCCACCCCTGGAAGCCGCTCACCGCGGGCTCCGCCGGGGTCCAGCTGCTCGGGCTCGCCCTGCTCCGTTCCTTCGCCACCGTCCTCTGCCTCGGGGCGGCGTTGCTGGTGGTCGTCGTCGCCGGTCCACGGGGAAGCGACCGACGGCGGCTCGCGCTGGCGCTCGGAGCCGGCCTGCTCGTCTCGGCGGTGCCGCTGGCCGGGCGTTCGGCCACCGCTGCCCTGGCAGGACGCTGGTACCTCGTGGCCACCGCCGCTCGGCACGTTCGCGAGGCGTCCTGGCTCGGCCACGGCCCCGGGGCGGTGGCGCTCCACTGGCCGGCCTGGGAGGTCGAGCGCTGGCGGGACCGCTGCGGAGCCGATGCCGCCTGCGTGGCGGCCCACCCCGAGTCGCGGTTCGCCGGGGTGCAGGAGCACCTGCATGACGACTGGCTGGAGCGAGTCCTGGAGGGAGGTCTTCTCGGGCTCCTCGCCCTGATGGCCCTCTTCGCCACGGCGTTCGTCGCCGCGGTCCGGAGCGGCACGCTCGAGGGCGCGGGGGTGGGGGCGGGTCTGGCGGCGCTGGCCGTTCGCGCCACGGTGGATTTTCCGCTGGCCCGGCCAGCGGACCTGGTGTTCCTCGCGGTCCTCTGCGGGGCCGCTGCCCGCCTCGAGCGCGCGGATTCCGTGGACGGTGTCGGCGCGCTTCCGCCAGACTCCGCCCCCGAGGGAGGGGTCCCATGAACCGTCTGGTCGTGCTCCTGGTGCTCGCCGCCCCCGCCACCGGCGGCGACTGGCAGAAGCGCCAGTCCGAGTTCCACGCCAAGGCGTCCGCGGAGCGGAAACAGCTCGGGCTGGACTCGAACGCGGTCCGGGCCAAGTACCCCACCCCCGAGGTCACCTTCTCCGGAGCGGGATCGGGCGGCGGTGCCGCCGCGAGCTGCGTCGTGCTCTGTCCGGGCAAGACGGGGAAGTTCGTGCTCAAGGGCAAGCTGCCTCAGGGCAGCCTGGTGCTGGTTCAGAGCAACGACGTCGAGGTGGTGGAGGAGAAGCAGACCTCCTCCGGCTGGGAGGCCACGGTGAAGGCCAAGCCGGATGCTCCGCCGGAGCTGCTCGGGGTCTCCGCCATCTCCGCCGTGTCCGGCATCCAGGTCACCGTTCCCGGCCTGGAGATCGGCTGCGAGCACACCTTCACCTTCGAGGTCGCCGGCGACACGATGGTCCTCAAGGTCACCTTCCCCTGCGGACAGCAGGAGACGACCGCCACCGGCGAATGGCGCCGCGCAGGGAAGGTCCTCGGCTCGTACACTTACCAGGTCCGTCGTGGGCAGCACTCCCTCTCCCTCGACCGGCAAGTTCCTCAGGAGGAGGCCATGGCCCAAGGCCAGGGGGCGATGGCGGTCATGCAGTCCAAGGAGTGGAAAGATCTTGACCAGCGATTCAACGCGGTGATGGCCAAGGTGAATGCCTGCACCAAGGGTCCCCAGAACCAGATCGCGCCCTGCATGCAGAAGCTCCAGCCGGAGATGGACGCCATCAACAAAGAGCGCCAGGCGCTGATGGACGCGAGCGAGAAGAAGAACTCGCTCAAGTTCGGCTGCGGGGCGCTCGAGGTCGAGGCGAACGCGGGAAAGCTCAAGGGAACCGCCACGCAGTGCGCCGGGCACAAGAACGACGACCGCCTGAGCGTCACGGGGACGTACACCTCGCCGTGACACCGCTCTGACGGGCGGCGAAACTTCTAGGGGGTGATGCGCTCCATCATCCTGGCGAACGGAATCGTTTCCCGCACGTGGTGGAGCCCGCACACCCAGGCGACGGTGCGCTCCACCCCGAGCCCGAAGCCGGCGTGCGGCACCGTCCCGTACTTCCGGAGGTCCAGGTACCAGGAGAACGCCTCGGGCGGCAGATGGTGCTCCACGATGCGCTTTTCCAGCGTCTCGAGGTCGTCCTCGCGCTGGCCACCGCCGACGATCTCCCCGTAGCCCTCGGGCGCGAGCACGTCCATCCCCAGCGCCAGGCGCGGGTCCTTCGCGTCGTGCTTGAAGTAGAAGGCCTTCAGCTCCACCGGATAGCGGTGGACGATCACCGGCCGGTCGAACTGATTCCCGAGCACGGTCTCCTCGTCGCCGCCAAAGTCGTCACCGAATTTCGCCGGGTGCCCGGCCGCCTTGAGCCGCTCGATCGCCTCCTGGTAGGTGATCCTCGGGAAGGGTGCCTTCACGTTCTTCAGCTTGCTGACGTCCCGTTCCAGAACGCCGACCAGCTCCTTCTCGTGCTTGTCGAGCACCTTCTCGACGATGAAGGAGATCAACCCCTCGGCAAGGGCCATGTCCTCCTCCAGGGTCATGTACGCGACCTCGGGCTCCACCATCCAGAACTCGGTCAGGTGCCGCCGGGTCTTGCTCTTCTCGGCGCGGAAGGTGGGGCCGAAGCAGTAGACCTTCCCCAGCGCGGCCGCTGCGGCCTCCATGTACAGCTGACCCGACTGGGTGAGGTAGGCGTTTCCGAGGTCGAAGTAGGGGACGGTGAAGAGCGTGCTGGTCCCCTCGCAGGCGGCCGGGGTGAAGATGGGCGCGTCCACCAGGGTGAAGCCGTTCCCGTCGAAGTAGTCCCGGATGGCCTTCTCCACCGTCGCCCGCACCCGGAGGATCACGTTCTGGCGGGCCGACCGGAGCCACAGGTGGCGGTGCTCCATCAGGTAGGCCACCCCGTGCTCCTTGGGGGTGATGGGGTAGTCCTTGGCCTCGGAGACCACCTCCAGGTGCTTCACCGAGAGCTCGAACCCGATGGGGCTCCGGGCGTCCTTCTTCACCAGCCCCCGGACGATGATCGCCGTCTCCTGGCCCAGGTGATCCGCCCGGGTGAACTGCTCCGGGGGAACGTCGTTCTTGAAGACCACCGCCTGGATGACCCCGGTGCCATCGCGGACCTGGAGGAAGTGGAGCTTGCCGCTGCTCCGCTTGTTGTAGAGCCAGCCGCGCAGCTCGACCTCCTGGTTCTCGTGCGCGGCGATGTCCCGGATGGTGACGACGGGGGTTGCCATGGGAGGGGCTCTCTACCACCGAGCAGGGCCGAAACGTTGCGCCCCGGGGGGCCTGCCGGGTAGGACCGTCGGATCACCCCATGAAGCTCAGCGAGCGGTACGACCCGAAGTCCCTGGAGCCCACCTGGCAGGAGCGCTGGGAGAAGGCCGGTCTGTTCCGGGCCGACGCGAGGCCCCAGGCGCCGAAGAAGTACGTGCTGGAGATGCTGCCGTACCCCAGCGGCTCGATGCACATGGGGCACGTCCGCAACTACCTGATCGGCGACGTGTACGCTCGGTACTACCGGATGCGCGGCTTCGACGTGCTGCACCCGATGGGGTGGGACGCCTTCGGGCTTCCGGCCGAGAACGCGGCGATCAAGGATGGCGTCCACCCCGCGGTCCGTACCCGGGAGAACATCGAGCGCTTCCGCGCGGCGATGAAGTCGCTCGGCTTCGCCTACGACTGGACCCGCGAGGTCAACACCAGCGATCCCGAGTACTACCGGTGGAACCAGTGGTTCTTCCTTCGCCTCTGGGAGCGGGACATGGTGTACCGCCGGTTCAGCAAGGTGAACTGGTGCACCGGCTGTCTCACCGTCATCGCCAACGAGCAGGTGAAGGACGGCCGCTGCGAGCGGTGTGACTCGCCAGTGGTGGACCGCCAGATGCCCGAGTGGGCGTTCCGCATCACCCGGAACAGCGAGGACCTCCTCCAGGCGCTGGACACGCTCACCGCCTGGCCCGAGCGCATCACCTCTGCCCAGCGGAACTGGATCGGCAAGAGCGTGGGCGCCGAGGCGGACTTCAAGACCGCCGGAGGCCGGGCCATCCGGGTCTTCACCACCCGCATCGACACCGTGTACGGCGCGACGGCGCTGGTGCTCGCCCCGGACCACCCGATGGTCCCGGACCTCACCACCCCGAGCCGCCGGGCCGAGGTGGAGGCCTTCGCCGCCCGCATGGCGGCAATGGGGAAGATCGAGCGCACCGCCGAGGGCGCCCCCAAGGAGGGCGTCTTCACCGGCGCACACGCCACCAATCCCTTCAGCGGCCAGCCTGTGTCCATCTGGGTCGCCAACTTCGTTCTCAGCGACTACGGCACCGGTGCGCTGATGGCCGTGCCGGCGCA